>JACCDN010883135.1_pt1 | contig 15961 bp, 16 predicted proteins | sample 7441691 | NCBI WGS metagenome assembly JACCDN01 (sample SAMN15323439, study PRJNA562643) | freshwater metagenome | isolation source: river surface water | place: USA:Blue River Watershed | collected 2017-08-16
AAGTAAGTGCATCAAGCACAACTACAGAAACATCGGGGCGAGTCTCAAGAGTGCGGCGCAGAAAGTTAGAGCCAATAAAGCCCGCTCCGCCTGTAACCAATAACTTCATTGGTCTGCCTCCTTTGTCTAAAGTAGGCTAGCAGTCATGAAGGGCATCGTACTTGCTGGGGGTTCAGGGACACGCCTACACCCGCTAACCATTGCCACTTCAAAGCAACTAATGCCCGTGTACGACAAACCGATGATCTACTACCCAATCAGCACCTTGATGCTTGCGGGCATTAGAGAAATTCTAATCATCACAACTCCCCACGAGCAGGAACAATTTGTTCGCCTGCTTGGCGATGGTTCGCAGTGGGGAATCAAACTTGAATACGCAGTGCAGGTTGAACCAAATGGTCTTGCAGAGGCATTCTTAATTGGTGAGAAGTTCATCAACAACCAGCCAGTTGCACTGATTCTTGGCGACAACATTTTCTATGGACCAGGTATGGGTAAGTCTCTCAGCCGCATGGTCAACCGACCTGGCTCAACAGTTTTTGCCTACGCGGTACCAGACCCAGAACGCTTTGGCGTTGTTGAATTCGACGACTCAGGCAAGGTCCTTTCGATTGAAGAAAAACCTTCATCGCCAAAATCAAACTACGCAATTCCTGGTCTGTACTTTTATGACGAGTCTGTTGTTGAGAAAGCAAAAATAATTAAGCCTTCTCCTCGTGGAGAGCTGGAGATCACTGACCTCCACAATGCCTACCTTGCAGAGTCTGCGTTGAATGTTGAAGTTCTAGATGAAAACAAAACTTGGTTAGACACCGGAACAATCGATGCTCTGCAAGATGCTGCCAATCGCGTTCGTGACATCGAAATTCACGATTCAAGAAAAATTAACGCACCCGAAGAAATAGCCTGGCGCATGGGATTCATTTCAGACGCTCAACTTCGTGAACAAGCAGAGCAGTTCATTAAGTCAGGCTATGGTTCATACCTGCACAGCTTGCTAGGTTAAATTCCGCGCAAAACTTCCGGTGCTGCTTCACGCCAGCGTTCGCGCCAGTCACCAATTGGTGTCAGCACATCACTTGAATTATCAAGCACGCTCCAAGCTGGGCGTTTAGCCGCAGTTGGAAATTCGTCACTGGATATTTCATGAATCGCATTCGCACTGAGACCAATAGAAAGGGCCACTTCTTTTGCAAACTCAGCCCAAGAGGCTTTGCCCGACGAAACTGCGTGAACCATTCGCGGCATCTTTTGAAGTTGCAAAACTTTCAAAACCATCTCCGCCAAATCTCGTGTCCAGGTTGGCTGACCAAATTGGTCGCACACTACGCGTACATTTCCGTTCTTGCTAAGTAACTCGGTCATCACTTTTGGAAAGCATCGTCCATTCGCTCCGTATAGCCAAGCCGTTCTGAGAATCGAATAATCAGCTCCCGATTCGGTAACTAGCTGTTCACCTAATGCTTTGGATTTTCCATATGCGTTTTGAGGATTTATCGGCTCATCAACCTTGTAAGGGGCGTTGGATGAACCTTCAAAAACATAGTCGGTAGAAATGTGAATAAATCTCGCGCCTGCTATCTTCGCCGCCTGGGCTAGAAGACCTGCATAAATCCCGTTGACGGTATTTGCTTCATAAATTTCAGACTCAGCTTTGTCCACCGCAGTAAATGCAACTGCATTCACCACCGCATCGAAATCTTTGAATTCTGCCGCTAGGTAGTCCGAGCTTTGTTCAAAATCAAGATTGCCTCGGTTGAACCCTCGTGATTCATTCCCCTCGGTCTGCAATAGATTCAGTAGTTCTGAACCAAACATGCCGGTTGAGCCCACAACTGCAATTCGCATATTTATTTCCCGCTCGGCTAACCTGTTTATGAAGTCAAACTATCAGAGGAACCCATGACATTCACGCCACTAAAAATTGCAGGTGTCTGGCTCCACACGCCAAAGATTTGGCCAGATGACCGAGGAACGTTCCACGAAGTCTTCAAACTTTCGCTCATTTCGCAGCAACTGCGCCGTGACTTTCAGGTCAAACAAGTTAACCAAAGCACTTCAGCCGCGGGTGTAATAAGAGGTATCCACTGGACCGATAGTCCTGAAGGCCAGGCAAAATATGTTTCCTGTCCTAAAGGTTCCTTGTGGGACGTCGTGGTTGACCTTCGGCCAAAATCTTCCACATATGGGCAATGGGACGCCCGCATTTTGAGTGCAGAAAACGGTCAATCGCTGTTGATTTCTGAAGGCATCGGGCATGCCTTTTTGGCACTACAAGACGAAACTATTGCTAATTACCTGTGCACTTCTGAATTCAATCCTGGGGCAGACAAGACTATTAATCCGTTGGATTCACTGCTGGCTATTGGGTTTTTAGAAAAGGCTAATGAATTTGGAATCGAAGGTTTGCAATTGAGTCAAAAAGATCTTGACGGTGCCGCTTTTCAACCAAAGTAAGCTTTGGAAACTTGGCCTACTGGCCCATCCATTTTGATTTGACCATGTTCAAGCCAAATGGCTCGATTACACACTGAATCCACTAGCTCGCGCGAATGAGTAGCAATAGCCAAGATTTTTGTGCCAGAAACTAAATCACGAAGTCGATCCTCAGCCTTGTGCTGGAATTCAGCATCTCCAACTGAAAGCCATTCATCCATCAAAAGAATTTCAGGGCGGACGACGGTAGAAACGGCAAAAGCCAGGCGCAAGTGCATTCCAGAAGAATAAGTTCGAACCGGCATCTCCATAAAGTCACCCAACTCGGCAAATTCGACAATCTCTGAGTACTTGCCAGAAATCTCTTGCTTGGTTAAGCCCAACAACTGTCCACGAATGTACACATTCTCGCGTCCTGTTGCCTCAGGGTTAATGCCCAAACTGATATCAATAAGCGACCCAATCTCACCAACAATTTCCGCAGTTCCCTTTGTAGGTGAATAAACCCTCCCAAGTGCTCGCAGCATTGTTGATTTACCAGCGCCGTTGTGGCCAAGCAAAGCAACCTTGTCGCCCTCACGGAGCGAGAATGAGATGTCTGTCAATGCCTTGACCAACACACGCCCATTTGGGTCAGCGTCAAGCTTTCCGCCGGTGGCAACTTTCAGAATGCTTGAAGTTAGTGAACGACCGGTTGCGTTGAAAATTGGAAACTCGATTGAGACGTTGTCAAAAGTAATGTGTGCCATCTAATTACACCCAATACGCAATCCTGTTTCGGTACTTCTTATAAGCCACAAACGTAAATGCCCAGCCAGCTCCGGCTGATAGAAGAGCAAGTCCCCAGTTTTCCAAGGTCGGCCACTGACCCATAATTGGGAGTCGCACAATCTGCAGCCAGTGGTAAATGGGGTTTAGGCCCAGCAACAAGTGCGCAAGAGAATTATTTTCTATTAACTTTGGGTACCACATGACTGGGGTGACATAAAAAGCAATTGTCATTACTGAAGCAACGATAGGTGGCATGTCCCTGAAGCGTGCACTCATCATTCCAAGGAGCCAAACTACCCAACCAATGTTAAGCACCAGAATCACTAGACCCGGAATCAAACCGACAAGGGTCCAACCTGGAAAACGCCAAAAAAACAAAAGAACTAGAGGCAAAATCACTAGATTGTGGCCAGCGGAAACTAGATTTCGCCAAACCGTCCGCAAAACGTATTGATAGTGTGGCAAATTAAGCTGCTTGATCATCGCCTCTGACGAAATAAACGTCATGCATCCGTCATTGATCGCGGTTGAAATTAGGCCCCAAAATATTATGCTTGTGGCCAGGAACGGCAAGTATTCCGTTAATTCTGTTTTGAAAATAAGACCAAAGACCAACCCCATGGTGACAATCTGAACCGCCATGCCAATCGTTAGCCAAAACGGACCAACGGCTGATCTTCTGTAAGCCTGCCTGATGTCTTGCCAACCAAGAAATGACGCTAACTTTATTCCGCGCAGGAGCTTATTCAATTTGATCCTGACCTAGTGAAAGAGTTTCTGATTTTCAGTTTATAGAACATACGCTCGGCGCTCATAAATTGGGCATGGATGTAACCTGACTCAGTGCAGATCAAGCCGATAGCTCTTTCTAGTGCGTGCTGAAGTGTCCCATCTAACTGACCAGACTCGTCCGGAAACAAATCGTATGTCCACTCTTCAACAAGTAACGAACGAATTGCATCTACACGGGCTGCAAACATTCCACCAATTGGAAATTCAAATTCGACAAGGGGATCCTTGATCTGCATGTGTTCGTAGGTTTTTTTAAGTTTCCGCATCTCCACCAGGTTATTGCCCCAAGTAAAATTTATTGGTCTCAATAGATCTTGAACATAAGGGTAGACAAGCCCTAAATCTTTTTCTTGACTAAAAAGACTTAGTACACGGGTAAGAAGCACTTGGTCCGTTCCCAAAAGCTTCCAGGCCCGATCAGACCATACTTTTCCCAAGTTATGACGTGCGTGTTTACTTGCTTTGCTATGGAGTGAAATTAAAATGTCAAAATTTCTTATTTCTCTGGAAAATTCCACAAAAAGTGGTGCAAAGTTTCTCCCCAAATTTGGAACGAGTGCTACTCGACCTTGAGTTTCTGTGTCAATAAGTAATTTTTGGAGTTTTGGATATAGTGATTCTTTTGATGTGCTAATTAGCAACTGGGCCCCGGGGAGAGTTGCGGCTACTTTTACAACTTTTGATACTTCATCAAAGTATTCTTCGTAAAAAACATGAATGAAAAACACAGTTTTAGGCGTCTCACTCAAGCCGGTGCTACCTACCAACTCAGTGATTTTTGAGCCAAAAACTCTGTCTCTCTTCTTCCAAAAACTCGTGAAGGAGTAAACGTCAAGTTTTCCTCGAAATACCTGCTCAACAGCAAGCGAAAAGAGGGAAATTTTTACATTCACGGAGTTGAAGAAAGTTTTCATTCTAGGAAAGTTTTTTCAAAATCCTGTAGACAGCTGTTGCGATTTTTTTTATAAACGGAATCCTCAGGAGGGTTTCTATAAATAGCTCGAGCTTTCTTCCTAATAGCGCCGCTGGGGAACTCAATCCCGCATTGTAGTTTGGAGAAAGATCGTAAAGTGACGATTTAGTACGCCCAAGAATCCCCTCGTAGGTTAGCTTCTCCAGTTGCTCTTTTAGAGTTTCTATTAGAAAATCTGCACTTGCCATCCATGAGTATGGTTTGACGTTTGACTTCACCGATTCGATCCAATCGGGTAAACCACGGCTCATTTTCTCTACCAACTCGCTACTTGTGCTGTAAAGATGGACATTTGGGTTGCCCCCTAGGTGTTCTCGCAATTCCTGATTCAGAATATTGTCTCGTGTGAAAATGGGTTTCCTTCTTGCCAGTGCGTGTAAGACGGGCAATCCAAAACCTTCGTAATGGCTTGGGAAAATAACTGCACTTGATCCGCGCCACAATTCTTCAATTTCATGTTCAGTAAGAGACCCACTTGAAATACTCTGCAACCTAGGATTGTCACTTGGACCGCCGGAGTGTCCAAGTGCGGCAATTCTTAGATTCGTATTCGCAAGTAAGTAGTCGCAAGTTTCATCGACAAACTTGTGCGGAAAAGAGTTTCCCACAACAAAGACGTATGACTCTTTTACCTGCGATTCTGAATTTGACTCAGTGTAGTAATCATTAGTGTCTAAAGAAAGATAAGCGATGTCCAAAGCTGTGTTGGCTCCAAGATTGAATCGCAATTCAAGTTGGATTTTTGTGAAATTCGAAATTGCAAGAACCGCACTTGCATATTTCATTGTTTTATCCCAGATCGAAACATCGAATTCGAGTGAATTCTGTCCACAATCCATTGCTATTGTGTCGAGCATGTAAATGACTGATACGGCTCCCCGACTAAAGACTCTGTTGAGTTGGGCGGCTGTAAAGGGTTGGCCTATTCGTATAATTGCAGCGGCTCTCAATGAATCGTCCGCAGGGTCTATTCGAAATACATTTACCCATTTATCGAGACCGTGGAAGTGCCAGGCTGGGATGTCGACCATTATTCCAAATTTGAACTTGGAGTTAGCGGTTGCGACTGTGTTTCTAGTTATTTGCAAAGCCGCTTCGAATGTCCCATTAAAGTATGTGCCTATGTGAGTGAAGTCGAATACTACAAGTGGCTTATCACGAAGCCTTGCTTCAACTAAGAGCTCCTCTGCTCGTCGTTCTGGTGAATTCATAAAACGCTGGACAAGTTTTAGATAGTAGGGGTATCGACTTGTCAGGATTTGAAGATTTTTAGCATCTCGTTTCTTTGGTTCGCCTTTTGCAACCTTGAAGCTCTGGCTTCCTTCGTGCCAAACAAAGGCGTGATTTGCTAGGACTGCCCTGTACCCCGCCTTGTTGGCTCGGAGAACCAAATCATTTTCTTCTTGATAACCTTTTCCATAAATTTCATCAAAGAAACCAAAGTCTGACAAAATTTGCCATTTGGCAAGAAAACAGAAACCTACGGCCGTTGGCGCATAGGTGAATCGAGGGAGGTCTTGGAAGACTCTTGAGAAGGCATCAAAGGCAACCTTGGAACTTAGGTTTTGTTTTTGAGCCTCGTTAGGAAGACTTGCAATGCTTGCGTTATTACTTCGTGGACAAACAAAAGCGATCTTTTCGTCTATTTGCGAAACGCTAATGACCTCTGTCAAGGCACCTGGAGTAATTAAACAATCAGAATTTAGGAGTATTACATCTCTTTCTTCCTTTACCGCGGTCTCAAAAGCGCGATTACAACTCCTGACGAATCCTAGGTTTTCGGTATTTTCGAGTAGGCGTACAGGCACCCCTTCTAAAAGGGCCATGTAAGAATCGATGGATTCGGCGAGGGCCGGGTACTCTGGGCTGTCATTAATTAGTAGGATTTCGATCCCAAGTTGTCGCAATTCTTGGACATTCGCCTCTAAGTTGGCAAAGAGCCGCGGTACCAAGTCTTCACGCTTATATAAAGGAATAACTAGTAGCGTCACGGAGCCCCCTGGCCTTGCTTTCTTGGTAGTCTAACTAATCGAGAAGTGAATTCTGTAAGTTTTTTTTGTGCCTTGATTCGCAGCGAAACTATGCATCAATCGGACTTTGGGGGTCAAATTATGAAAAATGCTGTAATCACAGGCATAACTGGTCAAGATGGTGCCTATCTAGCAAAGCACCTTCTTGATATGGGCTACAAAGTGTTTGGGTCTTATCGTCGCACAAGCTCTGTAAATAATTGGCGCCTCAGAGAATTGGGTCTCCTCAACCACGCAAATTTGTCATTAGTTGAACACGATTTAACGGATTTATCTTCAACGATTTCGCTCTTTGAGACAGCTCAACCAGATGAAATCTACAACCTGGCAGCCCAAAGTTTTGTAGGAGTTTCGTTCAGCCAACCCAGGACAACTGCTGATATAAATGCACTCGGGGCCCTCAACATGCTTGAGGCCCAGCGGTTAGTGGCTCCTAGGGCAAGGTTTTATCAGGCAAGCACCTCAGAAATGTTTGGCTTAGTCCAGGAAGATGTACAAAATGAGGACACACCCTTCTACCCAAGAAGCCCTTACGGAGTTGCCAAGCTATTTGCACATTGGACAACCATAAATTATCGAGAAAGCTATGGGCTTTTTGCGGCCAGCGGTATTTTATTCAACCACGAATCGCCCCTCAGAGGTCTTGAATTTGTGACCCGCAAAATTGCTCACGGAGTTGCGCAGCAACAGGTTGGGGCAAGTAGTCCAATATCGTTGGGAAACCTTGACGCCCGTCGCGACTGGGGTTTTGCCGGAGACTACGTAATTGGGATGCACTCCATGCTCCAGGTAGATGACCCCTCCACGTTCGTTCTTTCTTCTGGTTCTACTACATCGGTCCGCGATTTTGTAAGACTGTGCTACCAAAGCGTGGGAGTTGACGTGCAATTCCAGGGACAAGGCGACAAGGAAGAGGGGTTAGACTCGGCAACGGGCGAACTCTTAGTAAAGGTTGACTCGAAACACTATCGGCCGGCAGAAGTCGATGTGCTTATAGGAGATGCCTCCAAGGCTCATAAAATTCTAGGCTGGCAACCAAAAATTGGTGTAGCTGACTTGGCGGCACTTATGGTGCAACAAGATATTGAACGAAGTGATGTCAAAAACTAAGAAAGTGCTGCTTACAGGCGCGTCTGGTTTTACCGGAACTTATTTGCAAGAGGCGCTTACTAACAATGGACACCAAGTTTTTGGGACTACCTTAAACGCAAAGGTGGGTTTTACTCAGGTGGATCTCACTAATAGTGACTATGTTGAGCATCTTGTTAAGGAAATCAACCCAACTTCTATTGTCCACCTAGCCGGGGTAAGTTTTGCGGGCGATACAGACATACCGGGTATTTATAATTCAAATGTTTTAGCAACACGAAATCTTTTGGCCGCGGTCGAACACTTTGCTCCAAACATTGAATCGGTTATTGTCGCGAGTTCTGCCAGCGTGTATGGCTCAAACAAAACACCATTATTATCCGAAGACTCGACGCTTCTGCCAAAAAGTGACTATGCAATCTCTAAAGCTTGTGTAGAGGTTGTCGCTAAGAGCTGGATGGAACGAATTCCAGTTATTATTACCCGGCCCTTTAATTACACAGGTGTCGGCCAAAATACAAGTTTCGTTATTCCCAAAATTGTATCTGCATTCAAGAAGCGTTCACTCTCTCTAAATTTAGGGAATACTTCAGTATTTAGAGACTTTAGCGACGTCCGAGATGTGGCAAAAGTCTATACAGGACTTGTAGAAAAGCCGTCTGCAGGCACCACCTTTAACATTTCATCGGGACGGGCTATCTCTCTAAACGAAGTTATAAAGGTCGCAGAACGCCTATCAGGTAATGCCATAAATATTGAAATTGATCCTCAATTGATTAGGCCAAATGAAGTTGAACGTCAAACGGGTAGTTCGGAAAAACTGAGAAATTGGTTAGACATTCAATCTTGGAGAGAAATTGAAGAAACTATTGAGTGGATGCTAAGTGGCTCAAACATTATTGAATAAATCTATTGCTGTAATTAGGAATCCGCTATCGTGGGCAATTTCGTTTTTCTTACTTCAACTAATTTTGCTAATTCTGGCGCTTAAAAATAACTTCTCCAAGGTTCCATTCTGGGATATGTGGAATGGCGGGCTCGAGTGGTACCTGAATCTCCCTAAAAATGGTTTAGCTAGCTATTTCGAACAACACAACGAACATCGAATACCGCTCGCACGCCTCCTATTTTGGCTAGATTTCACGTTTTTTAAGGGCTTTGGTGTCTTCTTAATTGTTGTGAATGTTGTCCTTGCACTAATTCTTTGCGCGCTATTGTTTCGAGCATCGCGAGCTGGGATTGAGACTGATGGAACTTCGTCTAAGAGTGCCCTCGGGGTCGCACTATGCGCACTGTTTGGGCTCTCATGGCTTCAAAGTGAAAACTTTGCGTGGTCATTCCAGTCGGAATTTTTTCTTGCCTACCTGGTCCCTCTATTGACCTTTGTTGCCTACTCTAAGGCTTTGAAATTTGGGGGCTTTTGGACAGCAATTACTCTCCTGCTTGGGTTTATTTCTGCCTTTACCATGTCGAATGGGCTTATCGTCTTGCCTCTCCTGCTTATTGCAACATTACTTATCAGGCACTATCGGAGTCTCCCATTAATGCTTTTGAGCATGACAGCATTTTGTTTTGTTGTATTTTTTCAAGGTTATAACTTAAATTCGACAGGGCCCTCGCCATTAAACAATTTGATAGGCAATCCACTAGGCGTCCTTAAGTTTTTTGTACTTTTACTTGGTAGTCCTGGGTTTTTCGTTTTCGGAAAAGATTATGCAGCAGCCGGTTTGGCTGGCTGTCTGGGAATTACTTTACTGACTGTAATAATTTTCATTTTCTATGGGGAATTTAAAAAGACTAAATTCAGCGCCCTTGGGAATCCTGTTCTTTTGTACGTCCTCTATTCTCTGGCTTCGCTATTTGCTATAAGCGCTGGTCGGGTAGACCTCGGCCTCAACCAAGTATTTGCTTCTCGCTACTGTACGCCCGTTCTTTTTTTGTTTCTGGCGGTAGCGCTGTTCCTTATTTACAATCACTACCCCTCAAAAATTGTGACGCAATCTTTAATTGTGTTGTTGATCCCTTTTACACTGTTCCAGGTAAACGGTGCTTTGACTTACCAACCTGACAAGCAGGAGAGAAATTTAGCGGGTATAGCGACTTCTTTAGGAATTGAAGATAAAGAAGTCACAGATCGAATTTGGCCTTTTGAAAATGCGAAAACAATTGCAAGGCGTGCGACAAATGCACATATTTCAATATTTGGATTTCCGCCATTCGTCGGGCTTTATACAAAAATTGGTTCCCTTTCGAACGACTACAGTTCTAAATGTACTTTTTATATTGAATCTGTCGAAAATCAGAATCCGATGGAAAAATTTGTCCGGGTTCGAGGCTGGCTAGCTACTTCAAGGGGTGCATGGGGTGAGTTTGTTTCTCTTATAAACAGCCAAGGGGTAATGATAGGCCTTGGCACGACTGGAAATGTACGCCCGGATGTCCTCAGTTCCTTTACGGCGTTCAGCAAGGCTAATGACTTTTCTGCGTATGTGACCAAAGATAATTTATTAAGCCAAGGTAAAAATCACCTTAGCTGCGGAAAATCGAATTAGAAAGAATTTAATGTTTTTTAGCGAATTCCAAGCGACGAACATGGCGACTAACGAATCTTGGATTAAATCCCATTTTGAGAACGCCGCAAGTGAATTAGAGACCCTGTTTCTGGATTCAGGTTTTCAGCTTAAAAACAAGCGAATCCTTGACATTGGAGCAGGGGATGGCCTAATAGCTGCTGGATTGGTTACTAAATCGGGTTGCAACGTTACTGGAATTGACCTTATTGAGACAAACAAGTCCAAACTAATAGAAGCTCTTCCTAGAAAATATCGCAAATTATTGGATTCACAACTGGATTTTGTAAAAGTGGATAGAGCAAATTGGGGATTCGCCGATAATGTTTTTGATGGCATCTACAGTTGGTCTGCCGCAGAACATTTTGAGGACTCCGTTGGGATCTACTCAGAAGCTCGACGAGTTCTATCTCCAAGTGGAATTTTTGTCTTACAAACGTATCCCCTTTGGAACAGCCGTTGGGGTCATCACCTTGACACTTGGGTACCAGAATTTTTCCATTTGACGAAATCCGAAGAAGAAATCGAAAACTCGCTTAAAAATATAATTCGCTCGCGTGTTTCCGTTGAGTTGTCGAATGGGAAAAAGTCGTTTGAAGTAAATGAAATATTGTCAGACAGGGAACTTAGTAGGGATGATTGGGTTCAAAATTGCATGAGGACATTTCGGTCGACAAATAAAATCGATGCTTCTGCAATATTTCAAGCGCTTCATTCATCAGGTTTTGAGATTCGCCGACTTGAGGTGATTTCACTTCCTACACTTTTACCCTCAAACCTTAATGCTTTAGATACTCTGAATTATGGAATTGAGGGACTTAAACTAGTTTGCGTTCCTAGGAATTGAAACAATCCTATTAAATTGAACCTTTTTCAATCGCATCTTGAATCCAAGGAATTACTTCTTGCAACATGCTTTCGAGGCTAGTTTTAGCCTCAAAGCCAAGCAATTCCTTAGCCTTTGTGACGTCTGGAATTCGCTTTTGCACATCATGTTCAAATGCAGTTTCATTTACAAATGAAAGTTTGCTCTCGGAACCATTTATCAAACGATTAATAACCGTTGCTAACTCAATAACGCTATGTCCTTCTGCGGTTGAAATATTGAAATCTTCATTGAAAGCATTCTTGGCCTCCAGGGTTGAAACAATTCCTTTGGCTAAATCTCCGCCATAGGTATAGTGACGAATCTGATTGCCCTCTCCTAAAATATGAAGAGGGTTTTGCCCCCTAACAATCTTTTGAACTAAGTCCGGAACAACGTGGCTCATTGCTAGTTTCACATTTCCTGATTGAATATCGACATTGCCTAGCGCTCGTGATTCACCAATACCGACGCAATTGAATGGTCTAACAATTGTGTAAGGCAGTTTGTATTGGTCCCAGGCAGCTTTAGCAAAATATTCGACTGCGAGTTTTTGAAATCCGTATGAGGAGAGTGGCGGTGGGACAAGTCGTTCGTCGCCTTCTTTGCTTGGCCACCGATCCGTAGATTCAAAAACCATCGATGAACTCATGTAAGTGACTTTTTTTAGTTTGCCATTTTTATGAGCGTTGATTGCGGCGTCCACGGAGGCGGCAGTTATACGTTCATTCTTTGCTAATAAATCGTAGGCATACGTATGAAAATATGAAATTCCTCCAATTAACGCTGCTCCAGCGATGAAGTGGTCGCAGTCCATAAGCAATTCTTCAAGTAAACCCTGCTCTGTAACATCACCCTCGATCAACGTGTAATTTGGGTCGGAGTCATAGCTTTTAGTAATTCGTCCGTACTTAGAAAAATTATCTACACCTACAACGGTGTGGCCTTGTGCTAGCAGCTCTTCGACGATGTATCCGCCAATGAATCCGCTTGATCCCGTAAGAAGTACCTTTGACATTAATTTTCCTTATTGTTTATTTTTGGACCAAAAGCGTAGACAAACCATTTCAAATATTTTGGTATCCATTGCATGAGTTTAAAGTTTGAATTTCCATAAGTTCTGTCTATCCAAGTAGTTGGAATCTCTGCGATGGCCAATCTCCTTCTATGGGCCTTTGCGGTAAGCTCTATTCCTAACTCGAAGCCATGTTGACTTTCTGGAACAGCGCTTTCTAGAAATTTGCGGTCGTAGGCTTTGAAGGAATTAGTAGCATCTCTAGTCCCGACTCCAGCAAAGTAATACAGGAAAAGTCCCGCACTGCGTGATAAAAATGCCTTGAACCGTGGGCCACCGACTTGCTGACCCCCCGGCATGTATCGTGAAGCGGCTGCAACGACAACTCCGCGGTTGACAAGGCGAACTAGGTCATCGATTTGACGGGGATCATCGCAACCATCCGACATCGTAACAACACAGACAGGAGAATTTGAAATTGCAAAACCATACCTAATTGCATTGGCTGGTCCCTTTTCAAATTCACTTACCACCAGACGTATTTCTGGATTACTTTGACTTAACAGCCTTACAGGCTCCACCGTATTGTCTGTTTCGGAGTCAACGATTACTAAAATTTCACTTTGGGTTTGAACGGCTTCCTGGACTTTTATTAGTCCAGGGATTATTGAAGCGCCTTCGTTGTATGCCGGAATGATGATCGATACTTGTGTTTCCATCAAATAACCACGCCATTTTTTTGGATGTTCCAAATATCAACTACGGGCCTGATTGTGGCTAAATTCTCATAGCGCTTGTGCGGCGTTGCGATTATAAGTAAATCGCTCTTAGCTATAACCTCAACTTCACTCAAAAGGGTTGGGTCTGTTTCGTTTGAGACATAAGGATCTGCACAAAGCACTTTTTCTGCTTTAAATTCAAGAATCTTTTTTAGTTTGTACGAGAGACTCGAACGAATATCGTCAGATTCGCCTTTAAATGCCATGCCCAGTATGCCGATTTTCATAGACGCTAAATTTGGATATGCGTTCTCTAGGCGAGTTACGACATAAAGCGGCAACCCTTCATTTACGAGCATTGCCGTGTGCCCCAGAGCAAATTTATTGTCAGAGTATGCCGCTAATTGCATTGTGTCTTTGAAGAGGCATGGGCCTGCTGCAAATCCAGCACTTGGTAAATCATTCGCTCGTGGATAGTTATAGCGGATTGCGTTGCGAATATTTTCATAGTCTAGGCCTCGATCATTAGCCATCATGAAGAACTGATTTGCGACAGCAAATTTTATGTAGCGCCAGGTATTCGTAAATAGTTTTGCAAGTTCAGCTTCTTCAGGGCTAACTACAACGATTTCAGAGGTTAAATTTCTAAAAAGTCTTTGAGCACGTTCGGTTGCCTTAGCAGAAGTTCCTGAGACGATTTGGGGCAAAGAAACGAGCTCTTCTACTGCGTTGTGCTCGGCGATTCTTTCTGGGCAAAAGGCTAAGTCCGCTTGGATGTTTAACTTTTTCAGTGTTTCAGCTACTGCTGCAGTAACTCCTGGAAAAATTGTGCTACGTAGAACGACCAATTGCTTGTCACGCAAATTTTTCGCAATTTGCTCAATAGATCTTGAAAGGGCCATTGGATCAGGGTTTAGGTGTTCATCTACCGGCGTGCCAATTACGAAAATTACGTTTTCACAATCACTGATCACTTCGGATTCAGTCGTGGCAATGAGCAGTCCGTTATCTAATGCCTTCTTTAGTAGTGCTTCGGCCCCTGGTTCTAAAAATGGCATCACTCCCCGAGAGATTTTATTCACAGCTTCATAGCTAATGTCATAGATGACGGTTTTTAGGCCCCGTGATGCCATCATTATTGCTAGAGGCAACCCTACGTGGCCACCCCCACCCACTACAACTACGTCGTTTGAAAAGGACATTTTAAGATTTCTTCCTTGCTATCACTAAAAACTGCTTTCCAAGGATTTGCCAAGCCCATGGGAATTTCAGATAAATCCAAACTAGCCAAGAGGATTGGGGTAAGTTACTTTTTGTTGTGAATGGCAAAAACTTTGGCACAACTTTTTCGACTTTCAGGTTGGCCAATTCAAGCGCTTCTGTCAGGGATTTCTCACTAAGAGGAATGTGGTGATCATAAAAATCCCAATAAGCAGGGCCAACATAGCGAATGTTTGGACCAAGGCAAACTAATGTTCCACCCGGAACTAGAACTCGTTCAATTTCAGCAAAAACTTTATCTAGCGTCTTTTTATCAGGAAGGTGCTCAAAGAAATTTGAACTAAATACTCCGTTTATGGATGCTGATTTAATGGGGCTCATATCATCAGCGGATACGTTTAGAAAAACTACATCTTTCGCAAGATACTTCATGGCGTCTGGATTTAAGTCAACAGCAATTTTTGAAGCAGCCTTTACTTCATTAATGAACTCTCCGCGGCCACTTCCTACGTCCAGAATTGTGTCGTTGTCGTTAAATAATTTTTGTAGGAAAGTGGATACAAGCACGCTCCAGAGCCCTTTACGGGTTTTTCGCACTTCATCTGGAAAGCGAAAGTCGTAAATTTTTTGAAGATCAGTTTTTTCATGCATCCGTTACCCCCATCGAACCTTCAAATAGAGTACCAGCCGGATCTCATTTGAAATGAGAGCATGGTCCAGGTCCTATTACCCCTTTTTTGTTTTTTGGAACATAGCGGCCTGTTTTTAGCAAGTTCTGCCTAGGAGAATCTTAAGAAGGTGCGAGTAATTTAGCCCTTTATTCTAGGAGCAGGCTCTTTGTAAAATCGATGGCAGATGCCTTCAAATTTGGACTACTGTAATCTAGAAATTTCTTGAACTAATTTCGAGTGTTCAAAATTTGGAAGAAGTCTTGCGGTGTCGGACAGGTATTCTCCTTCATTCAATATAGGAATTTGGAACCCATGAATCGATAAGCAAAACGTGCCGTCTTCATCTTGAACCAAGTCAAGGATATTCTCGTACTTGATACCTGGCTCGAGTGGTAGCCCTAGGTCTAGGCATGAAGCAGTAAAGCGCAAGCTCTGTGTTTCACCATCAATATGACTAGGAGCAAAGTAGATTCCTCTTTTCTCAAGCAATTCACGTGCTTTATGCAATATGCCCTTGTCGGCCAATTTCCTGGCAGTTTGTATGGATTCACAACCATTCCCCCTATGACTTTTTAGCATTTTGAAATTGAATTTTGCGCGGATGTCTGCCCCTAAATCATCCTTGAGCTTTGACTTTGATGCATCGTTAAATTAAAGAACCCTCCGCTAGGCGGAGGATTTTATTTGTGGAGATTAGGGGGGTCGAACCCCTGACCCCCTGCTTGCAAAGCAGGTGCTCTACCAACTGAGCTAAATCCCCGGGTCTTGGTGCACTTTGTTGCTGTGTTTCTACGTTTGGATCCCTTGTC
>JACCDN011180483.1_pt1 | contig 15961 bp, 19 predicted proteins | sample 7441691 | NCBI WGS metagenome assembly JACCDN01 (sample SAMN15323439, study PRJNA562643) | freshwater metagenome | isolation source: river surface water | place: USA:Blue River Watershed | collected 2017-08-16
ATCCGTATCGAAGCTTCAAGTGGTCTCTCAAAAGAAGAAATTGAAAAAATGAAACAAGATGCCGAAATGCACGCAGCCGACGATCAAAAGAAACGTGAAATGATCGATGCACGCAATACTGCTGACACCATGATCTACACCACAGAAAAAATGATGAAAGATGTAGAAGAAAAAAAGATCACGGTGACTGATGAAGAAAAACAAAAAGTGAATGATGCTCTCTCAAAAGTCAAAGAGCTCAAAGACAAAGATGATGTCGAAGCTCTCAAAAAAGCCGCAGACGAGCTTACTAATGCTGCGCAAGCGATTGGGGCGAAGATGTACCAACAAGAGCAGGCAAAAGCAGGCGAACAAGGACAAGCTGCTCCTGGGGCTGAAGAAAAGAAAGAAGATGGTCCTATTGAAGGTGAAGTTGTTGATGAAAAAAAATAGTCAGACTCATTCCCTCCGAATTTTCGGGGGGAAAAGTTTTATTATTTGACAAAAATATGATGATTCACAATATTGATCAAATATCTCTTAATGATATTAAAACGCTTTTAATAAATCGTTACCAAAAAAATAAGGAGAATTTGGGACCAGAAAGAAAATTATTAGTTTGGCAACCTCAAAATCCTGATGGCAATTGTTATTTTTTTGCTATCGAAGGAACTCCTCCTAAAGGGTATGGGATATATATTCCAGAACAACGCTCCTTGTTACTGTATGACGTAACAGGTAAATTGTTTAAACAAATTTATACGGATAAAGGAGTAATATTTCAATAAAAATTAGTATGGAGGATAAGTATAAAAACTTAAAAAAAAGAAAAATTGGGACAAGATCAAATGGACAAATTTGGTCTATTGATAATATTAAAGATGGATTAGAATATTTTAAAGATTTACATGGAAGTTATCCAACTTCTCGAGAGGTAGATGTTTTTGATTATCTTCCTTCATCTCGATCTATACAACGTAGTTATGGTGGAATGGTCAATATACGCAAGCAATTAAATTTATCAGGACCTTTGGACTTTACAAAAGGCGAAGTAAGAAGTGCAAAAGCACAAGAGGCGGATAAAAGGGCAAAATTATATGAAGAAGAGTTTTTTTATTTTTTGCTTACAAAAGTAGAAGAAATGCGTGTACATGAACATAAAATAATTAGACCTGGAAATGTAGCCTCGGATTTTTTTATTTATACGTCTCAAAATAAAGGGGTAGTAATTGATTTATTTTATGCTGCTGATATTATAAATTTATCTAAAATTATCAATATAAAATATAAAAAGTACATAAAAGTAATATACCCAATATTTTTTATAGTTGTTGGTAACGATAGTATCTCTCAGTCATCTATAGACAAAATTATTTCTAATAAAACATATATTCTTCCTAAGTCAATGAGAGTATTAAATGAAAAAACATTTAAATCAAATTTTGATAATTTTATAAGAATTAAATCTTAATTCCATATGGAACCACAAAACACTCACCCACAAGGACAATCAATCCAAATCAAAGCCAAAGACGAAGTGCTGCAAGGCAAATATGCCAATGTGGCGCAGGTGACTCATACCAAGGAAGAAGTTGTTCTTGATTTTATGACCGTACTGCCTCCAAGTGGAACACTCAACGCTCGCGTGATCATGAGCCCAGCACACTTCAAACGCATGATTCGCGCTATGCAGGAAAACCTGGTAAAATACGAGTCTAAATTTGGAAACATTCAAGAATCAAATCAGCCAGATACTCAGTTTGGTTGGCCTATAAAGTAAAATTAGTATTATATGAAATTAGAATATGGTTTAGTGTGTGATTATGCATTTCTTGACATGGCAGGAAAACATAATTACATAGGATTGTTTAGAAATATTAACATAGATAAAAAAGTCAATGCGGACTGTTTGTCACCTCAGTTTTTTATTTGTGCACAAATTTCGGAATTAGGAGCTGGTCATCATAGTTTGGAATTAAATTTAGAATCACCACAAAAAAAGATAATAGAAATAAACAAGGGAAGTGTTGAAATCTCTGACCAAATAGAAAGTGAAACAAATTTTGCTTTAATTATGCCAGTAAAACCAACTATTTTAGATTCGACAGGCTTTTGGAAAGTTACTTTAACAATAGATAAAGAAGTTATTACAATTACTCAATTTAAGGTGTCACATCTATAACTCTATCTTCTATGAGTAATTCAGGTACTAAAGATACTTCTCAATTAATATCCTTAGAAGATAAATCTTCTTCAAAAACATCTGGGGCTAATTCTACAATTGTAAATTTGTCAGAGGTTGTTAAAACAGTGGATAAACATGATGAAAAGCTAGTCGAAATAGATTCTGCTCTTCAAAGAGTTAATGACTCTCTAAAAGATAATTCTACCTCAATTGCAATATTTGCTTTGATATTCACATTCATTTCTATAAATATAACTCTGTTTAGTAAAGTTGAAAACCTATTTCAAGGGATTGTGTTTTTTACTTTATTTGCATGGTGTTTAATTACTATTGTATATTTTGTTCTTACAATGAAAGAAGGTAAAACTGGCAAAGAATTATGGAAATTTCCAATAATTTCGATTTTTAGTCTTCTCCTTGCTTCTATTATCTCATATAATTTTTTAGATGGATTTACGTTTAATAAAGATTTTCGTGAAGAAAACAGATTAGAGGAAAAAACTACAAAAAGAAGACATTATGACAAACAAAATTTTTATATAAAGTAATTATGAAAAAATACCTTCTTCCCATAGCAGCACTCATACTTTTTTTTGGAGGAATTTTTGTTGGATACAAAGTTTTTCATCCTGCACAAAAGGAAGAAATAACATCGAACGTTGTTTTGACAGCACTCCAGAGTCAAGGGTTTCTGGTGAGTCAAAACTATATTTTCAATCAAACTATTACTATTGATCGCTCTACTGGCAGTCAGCTCAAAGATATTTTTCTTGGTCAAACGATTGATGCCAATGCCAACATGAAAGTAAGCTCGGGTGTAGATTTGTCAAAGCTTAGAGCCGAAAATATTCGTGTGACAGACAAAGAAATTCAAATTACGCTCCCGGTGGTAGAGACCCAGAGCACAGAACTGCTTGAAAATATTGTTTTGACCAACAAGCAAGGAATTATCAAAAGAATTGTAGACAATGATGATGGATATAATGCTGCCCTGATGCAGCTCAAATCCGAAGCCATGAAAGCGGCGGAAGCGATAGAGCTTCGAGAGGAAGCAAAAAATAATGCGCAAAAAGAAATCAAGAAGTTTATTCAGTTTATTGATCCAGAAAAACAAATAACAATTCAATAATTATGTCCAAAGATTATTATAAAATTCTCGGAGTAGAAAAAAATGCTTCGCAAGATGAGGTCAAAAAAGCTTTTCGCAAACTCGCACACAAATATCATCCGGATAAGCAAGGTGGTGACGAAGCCAAATTTAAAGAAGTGAATGAAGCCTACCAAGTCGTGGGTGATGAAGAGAAACGCAAAAAATTTGACCAATTTGGTTCTGATTTTGAACAGCAGGGCGGATTTGGTGGTGGTATGAATTGGGATGATTTTATGAAGGGCGCTCGTGGACAAGGGGGAAATAATGGGGGATTTGAATTCAATTTTGGTGGCATGGATTTTGGCGACATGTTCGGTGACATGTTTGGTTTTGGAGGGGGACGTGGGCGCAGATCTGCCAAGGGAAATGATTTGCAAGTAGCCATTGAACTTCAGTTCAAAGAAGCGGTATTTGGAGTTGAGCGTGAAATTCATCTCAACAAAAACAATCCCTGTGATGTTTGTACTGGAAGCGGCGCAGAGCCAGGAAGCAAACTCTCGACCTGCAGTGAATGTAATGGTCGAGGACAAGTCGTGCGTATACAACAGACTATTCTTGGTGCTATGCAGTCAGCATCTACTTGTCATGTTTGTCATGGTGCTGGGCAAAAGCCCGAGAAATCCTGTAAACATTGTGGCGGAAAAGGTGTGATGAAAGGCGAAGTAAAATATAATGTAAAAATTCCAGCTGGTATTCATCATGGAGCGTCAATTCGCCTTCAAGGAAAAGGGGAGAGTGCTGGTCCTGGAACAGTGCCAGGGGATCTGTATGTCGTGATTCATGTTCGTGAAGATAAGGTCTTTGAACGCGAAGGAGAACATATTTTTACAACCGCTAACATCAATTTTCCACAGGCCGTACTTGGTGATACCATAGAAGTCGAGACGCTCGATGGCAAGAAAAAAATCGTGGTGCCAGAAGGAACTGCTTCGGGACAACAGATCCGTCTCAAGGGGCTCGGTGTACCATATCTCAATGGCAATGGACGAGGAGATCACTATGTGCAAGTGATTATTGACGTGCCAAAAAAAGTAAACAAAACTGCCAAAAAACTTTTGGAAGAATTGAAAGAAGAATTGAAATAAAAAAATCCCGGTCGCCTGAGGCGACCGGGATTTTTGTTTTAGGCGATGGCTACTTTTATTTTTTTGACATCGTGTTCAAGAGTTTCGATTCGGTTTTCATGTCTATCTGATCTACTCTTGTTGGCGGCTTGTTCTGCTGTCAGGTTCTCAAGGAGTTTAATCATGTAGTCTTCTTTTTGGAGAATAGTATCAATGACGTCTAATTTGGATAATCTTTCTTCTAATTTTTTTGTTCTTTCTTGTTGATCAGCAGCGTTATACAATAATTTATCAATTGTCTCCCAGGCTTTTTTAATATTTTGTTCGGAAAGATCCATTCTTTCACACATTGTATCAAATTTTTTTTGTATTTCTTTCCTATCTGCTTTTCCAAAGCCATTTTTTTTGCAGATTTCATTAAACTTTCTTAAAATATCATCCTCCATATGATAAAAAGTCAAGAATAAGAAATTTTAGTATAGTTCTGAGTTTCAAGTTTGTCAATTTTCGCTAGAATATCTCAAAATGAATCGCTTTGGGATCAACGCCATTTTCGAGCAGAATTGCACGAACATCTTTGACCATAGCTGCATTCCCACAGAGATAAAATTTGTGGCTGACAAGATGATGGAGAATATGCTCGGTGACGCGTCCGCGCAGTCCTAACCAACTTCCCTCAATCTTGGGTTGTGAGAGACTGACATCGTAGACAAAATTTGGATACTGTTTTTTGAGATTTTCAAACCGATCCAGCCAAAAAACATCTTCTTCACTTCGTACGCCAAAGAGCAATCGCACTTCCTGTGTATTTTTTTTATTTTCCAGTTCATCGCGGATGATTCCCATAATCGGGGCAATACCTGTGCCCGTAGCAATCAGAGAGAGAGCTGTGTCATTTTCTTTATGAACAAATAGTCCGCGTGGTCCTTGCAACTCCAGTGAATCACCAATATTCATGTTTTTGAGATAGTTTGAAGCAATACCACCATCCAAAAATTTTACACAAAATTCAAGGGATGGATCGCTGGGAGTAGAGGAGAGAGAATATGAACGCAGAACGATTTTGTCATTTTGCGGGATACAAAACTGCAAAAATTGTCCTGCCAGAAATTGAAAGCCAGCAGGTTTTTGAAAATGAAATTCGTAGGTTTCACCCGCAAGTTGTTTTTTTTGGCTGAGTACTGAGGAAAATTTTGTTATTTCCATAGGAGGGAAGGCTTGACAGAGTAGGTTTTTTGAGATATCATACTCTTTAGGTATGAATTAGAATGTTTCAATTCTACTATGTTTCTGATTAATAAACAAGTCGATTACGCTGTACAGTTTCTCCTCGCTCTTGGCAATTTGCCGGCAGAGGAGTCTTTGAGTTTGCGAACTTTCTCCCAAAATCGTAACATATCATTTCTGTTTTTGCAAAAGATTGCTCGTCAGCTCAAGGCAGCTGGTTTTATTGAAGCGCATAAAGGAGCTACTGGTGGATATTTTCTGGCCAAAGATTCACAAGAAATTTCACTCAAAGATGTTGTCGAAGCGATTGAAGGAAAATATGCGGCTGTGGCTTGTATGAAAACTGAATCAAATTGCCCTATCACAAAACTGTGTCCATCAAAAAATGTTTTGCTTCGTGTACAAGAAGATATCTTGATGACGCTCCAAAAATATAATTTGCAAGAAATGTCCAAAATGTAATATCCAAAATTTTTATTTTTGATAAAAATTTCGAATCATTATGTAATATGTTCCCACCTCTTCCAAAAAAGAAAAAAATGATATATCTCGATCATGCGGCATCGACTCCGACTGACGCAAAAGTTTTATCGGCGATGAAGCCTTATTTTTTGCATACCTTTGCCAATCCATCATCGCTCTATTCATTGGGAGTCAAAGCGAAAAATGCGATTGAAGAATCTCGCAAAAAAATTGCTGATATTTTGTCTGCCCAACCTGATACTATATATTTCACCAGTGGCGCAACAGAGAGTAACAATCTGGCAATTATTGGAAGTACGTGGACGGCTCAATCTCAGGGAAAACATATTATTACAACAAAGATTGAACATGATTCGGTTCTTCGTGGGGTTCAAGAGCTTGAAAAAAATTGTGGCTTCAAAGTCACATACTTAGAAACAGATGAAAATGGTTTGGTGAATGTTGATGAATTTAAAGCGGCACTTCGACCTGATACTGTTTTGGTTTCTGTTATGTATGCCAACAATGAGATTGGAACAATTGAGCCAATCGCCGAGATCGGACGGGAAATTTTGAAATGGCGAAAAAATCATAATACGGTCTATCCATATTTTCACTGCGATGCTGCGCAAGCGCCAAACTATCTGGATATTCAGGTGGAAAAACTTCACGTGGATCTGATGACGTTCAATGGCAGTAAAATCTATGGTCCAAAAGGTGTTGGTGTTCTCTACAAACGTCGCAGTATAAAAATGCAACCACAGAGCTATGGCGGAAGACAGGAAAAAGGTGTGCGTGCTGGAACAGAAAATGTCCCAGGAATTGTTGGCTTTAGTAAAGCACTTGAAATAGTACAAAAAAATAGAGAAAAGAAAAGTATTGAAATGGCCAAGTTACGTGATTATTTTTGGCAAAAAATGCAAAAACAAATTTCAAATATTGAATTGAATGGTCCTGAGATTGCTTTGCTCCGGCCAAAGGCGGGCACGCGTAATGACAGTTTTGATCGTCTTCCGAGTAACCTCAATATATATTTCAAAGATGTCGAAGCTGAAGCTCTGGTACTCTATCTGGATTCGTATGGAATTTTTGTTTCGGCTGGTTCGGCCTGTTCGACCGAGTCAAATGAGCCTTCACATGTACTCAAAGCCATTGGGTGTTCAGATGAAAGGGCCAATAGCAGTATTCGTTTGAGTCTTGGAAAAGATACTACCAAAAAAGATATTGACGAAGTGATGAAATATTTACCAAAAATAATTGCTGAACTTCGAAAGATAAAAATCTATGAGTAAAGAAAAATCAAAACCACAAATCATGATTGATCGATCTCTGTACGACGATGCCAATGTTGACCGATCAAGTTATAAATCACAGCCTGGTATTACCAAAGAGGTTGTGCTTGAAATGAGTAAACAAAAAAATGAACCAGAGTGGATGCTCGAAAAACGTCTCAAGTCTTTTGAATTTTTTCAAAAAGAACCACTGCCTACGTGGGGGCCAGATTTGAAACCACTGAACCTCGATGAGATTATTTATTTTGTGCGTCCAGGTACAGAAGAAACTCGCAAATGGGAAGATCTGCCAGAAGATATTGTTCGTACCTTTGATAAGCTTGGAATTCCAGAAGCAGAAAAAAAAGCACTGGCCGGAGTTGGAGCACAATATGATTGTCTCACACAAGATACTTTGATATATACAGTAAAACGAGGAATGGTGAAAATTAAAGATATTCGAGTTGGAGATCTTGTATATAGCTGGGATGAAAATACAAATAGTATTGTTACAACTCCTGTGAGAGCTGTATTAAATAAAGGGAAAAGAGCGGTTTTTGAGGTCACTGTCAGAGGTAAAAAGATAAAAGCAACGTATAATCATCCTTTTTTATCCTTACTCGATAAAAGAAAGAGCGGAAGAATACGTGCTCGATATGCACGACAGTGGGAATATCTTCACGCTTTGAAAAAAGGTGACATTGTGGCGGTAGCTCGAAACTTCCCTAATTTTGGTACTCCTCATAATTTTTCCTCTATAACTTTAAAAAAATTTGTGAAAGGCAAAAATCAATTTGGAAGTCAGTATAAACTTGACATAAGCCATTCATACAAAAAAGTATTTTATCCTACACAATCAAATGATGAATTAATGTGGCTTTTTGGTTTTTATCTTGGAGATGGTTATATAACAAAATCAAAGAATCAAGATAAAATGCGGCTCCATTTTGCAATTTATGAAAAAGATAAAGAAGTAAGAAATAAAGTAAAAGAAATTATCAAAAAATATTTTGGGTACGAAATTACCACAGAAGATAAGTATCGTATAAGCATTAATTCGACGGCTATTTCATTATTTTTCAAAGAAAATGGTTTTTGGGGAAATGCAAGAACGAAAAAAATTCCTGATTGGGTATTTACTCTTCCTGAAAAACAAATAATATCACTTATTGCGGGGTATATAGATGCTGATGGGACGGTAAGAAAAGTAAATAAAGATATCATACTTACGAGTATAAATACTGAACTTTTAACACAAATAAAAGAACTTTGTACGTATAGTGGATTTGATACCTCGAAAATTACTACATTCTATCGTAAGGATAAACAAACAAAAGAAGTTATTGGAATTGGGCATAGAATACAGATAACTGGGCAAAACATGTCGATTCCTTGTGTCCACCCTACAAAAAAAGAAAGACTCCTCTCTAAAAAAGGTTGGTTTGGCAAACATAATTCATTACATGGAACAACCATAAGAAAATATTGTAGTGAATCAGTAGGTTTTTCTAGAATTGACGATATTGTCTATAGTGGGGACGAAATAGTTTATGATATTTCTGTAGAAAAATATAAAAATTTTATAGCGAATGGATTTATTGTACATAATTCAGACGTCGTTTATCACAATATTCAAGAAGACCTCAAGAAAAAAGGTGTGATTTTTGAAAACATGGATGTGGCTGTGCAAAAATATCCTGACATGGTGAAAAAATATTTCATGACGCAGTGTGTACCAATCAATGATCACAAGTTTGTCATGCTTCATGGTGCGGTCTGGAGTGGTGGAACATTTATTTATATTCCCAAAGGCGTAAAAGTAGAACTCCCATTGCAGGCCTATTTTCGTATGAATGCACAAAGTGGGGGACAGTTTGAACATACTCTCATTATTGCGGATGAAGGCTCTGAAATTTCGTATATCGAAGGTTGTAGTGCACCGCGCTACACGACCAACTCACTTCATGCTGGTTGCGTAGAAATTTTTGTTCACAAAAATGCCAAGGTAAAATATTTTTCGATTGAAAACTGGTCAAAAAACACCTGGAATCTCAATACCAAACGAGCCCTGGTTGATGAGGATGCGAGTATTGAATGGGTAAGTGGCAATATGGGAAGTGGCGTTACTATGCTCTACCCATGTTCAATTCTTCGAGGCAAAGGAGCACACAGTGATAGTCTTGGTATTGCTTTTGCTGGACCTGGGCAAAATCAAGATACGGGCGCCAAAGCCATTCATGCTGCGCCATATACTTCGTCGATTATTCGATCTCGTTCTATTTCGGTTGGCGGAGGGATCGCTGGATTTCGAGGCCTGATCAAAGTTACCAAAAAAGCAGTGCAATCGACGGCTTCGATGAGTTGTGACTCACTCCTGCTCGATGAAGATTCTGTAGCCAATACCTATCCAGCACTCAAGATTGATACCAATGATGTGTCAGTGGCGCACGAAGCCCGAGTCGGGAAAATAGGGGATGAACAATTGTTTTATCTCATGAGTCGAGGGCTGTCGGAAGAACAAGCTATGCAACTGATTGTTGGTGGATTTATTGAACCAATTGTCAAAGCACTACCACTTGAGTATGCGATTGAACTCCACAAACTGGTTGAAATGGAAATGGAAGGAGCTGTTGGATAAAATAAAAATATGCAAAATATAAAATCACAATTTCCTATTTTTCAAAGCCATCCGAATTTGGTCTATCTTGATAATGCTGCTTCTACACAAACACCAGTATCAGTGGCCCAGGCAATGGATGATTATTATAAAAATTATCGTGCCAATATTCACCGAGGAATATATGATTTGAGTCAAAAGGCTACAGAAGAATATGAAAATGCTCGTGCAAAAGTTGCACAATTTATAAATGCACAAAAAGAAGAAATTGTTTTTACTTCTGGGACGACCCATGGACTCAATTTACTTGCCCGTTCTCTTGGAAAAAATTTGCAACCTGGAGATAATATTGTCCTCACACGTCTTGAGCATCATGCCAATCTTGTTCCCTGGCAACAAATTGCCAAAGAAAAGGGCGTCGAAATTCGTTTCATTGATCTTGATGTGCAAATGGAAGATCTTGATGGAGATGATTTGGTATTTGCCAACATGCAAAACAAATTTCCTATTGCAAAATTTTCTGGACCATTTAATCTCGACACGAGTTCGGCCCAAAAAATTATTGATAAAAATACAAAAATTGTTTCTTTTTCACTCGTTTCAAACGTTCTTGGAAATATTACCCATGCCAACGAAATCATTGATGTGGCCAAACAATATGGTGCTATCACCATTGTCGATGCTGCACAAGCAATTGCGCATATTCCACTCGATATAAAAAATCTTGATTGTGATTTTTTGGTTTTTTCTGGACACAAGATGTATGGACCGACAGGCATTGGCGTCTTGTATGGAAAAAAAGATAGACTTGAAACTCTTGAGCCATATTTTTATGGTGGAGATATGGTGAGTATCGTCACCTATCAAGATGCGCAGTGGGCAGATATTCCTGCTCGATTTGAAGGTGGTACACCAAATATTGCTGGTGCGATTGGCCTCGGTGCGGCAATAGATTTTATTACATCCATTGGCTGGAATAATCTTATCGATCATGAAGTTCGTCTTACTGAAAAGCTCTTTTCTGAATTACAAAAAATTGAAGGGGTAAAAATAATTGGGCCTGAATTTGAAGAGAGTCGAATCGGTGTGGTTTCTTTTGTTCTTGAAGGAATTCATACGCATGATGTGGCAGAAATTCTAAATCGAGATCAGGTCTGTATTCGTGGTGGACATCACTGCGCGATGCCGCTCATGCAATATCTTGGACTCCCCGGAACCAACCGTATTTCAGTTGGTATCTATAATTCTCTTGAAGATATTGATAGACTTGCTGTGGCTCTAGAAAAAGTAAAAAAAATATTTGCTTAACTATGGAAGAAGATATTCTCTATAAAGAACTCATACTTGATCTGTACAAAAATCCTTTGAATAAAAGATGTATGGATGGATATCAAGCCTCGGCTACAGAGTCCAATCCGACTTGTGGCGATGTGATTCATGTTTTTGTGAAGTATCAAGATAAAAAGGTTGTTGATGTATCTCACCAGGGACAAGGCTGTGCAATTTCGCAGGCTGCTGTGTCACTCCTTACTGAAGAAATAAAAGGAAAGACAAAAGAAGAAATCGCGAAACTTACAGAAAAAGATATTATTGATATGCTTGGGATTGAAATCTCAAATAATCGGATCAAATGTGCAACACTTGGTCTCAGGGCGCTTCACAAATCTTTAGAAAAATTATGAGTTTAAAAATACACAACTTACACGTCTCTGTTGGAAAATCTTTCGACAAGGCTCAAGATAAAAAAGAAATCCTCAAAGGGATCAATCTTGAAATACAAGCTGGGCAAGTGCACTGTATTATGGGACCAAATGGTTCTGGCAAATCTACCCTGGCAAATGTGCTGATGGGACATCCCAAATATACCGTGACTGAGGGCGAAATTGTACTTGATGGAGAAAATATTACCGTAGCCAAGGTCCAAGATCGTGCCAAAAAAGGACTTTTTCTTTCTCAGCAATATTTGCCTGAGGTTGCTGGTGTTACGGTTTCAAGTTTTTTGCGTACAGCGATCAGTGCCAAAACTGGAGAAAAACAGCATCCTGTAAAATTTCATAAAAAACTTTTGGAAATAATGGCAAGCCTTGGAATCGACAAAGATTTTGCTGGCAGATACCTCAATGTTGGTTTTTCTGGTGGAGAAAAAAAACGCCTCGAAACATTGCAACTCAAAATGCTTGATCCTCAGTATGCGATACTTGATGAAACTGATTCAGGACTGGATGTCGATGCGCTCAAATCTGTTTCCGAGGGGATTAATTCTTTTCAAGATGGAAGCAAGGGTATTTTGCTCATCACTCACTACAATCGTATTTTGCAATACGTAGTGCCAGATTTTGTCCATATTATGATGAATGGTACAATTGTAAAAAGTGGTGGCAAAGAATTGGCAGAAGAAATTGAAAAAAATGGATATACCAACATTGTATGATTACCAAAGAACAAATTATTGAACAACTCGAAACAATACTCGATCCAGAGCTTGGTGTGGATATTTGGACACTTGGTTTGATTTATGATATTGAAATTTTTTCAGATGAACATGTGAAGATCACCATGACCTATACCACTCCTGCCTGTCCACTGGGTCCACAGATTCAGGCAGATCTGGAAGATTCACTTCGATCAGTTGGGGTAAAATATGTGGAGGTAGAAATTACGTTTGAACCGCCGTGGAAGCCGCCAGAAGATTTGCGACTTATCGTCGGAGTATAAATTGTATTTTTGAGTACTTTGTTCTAGTGTTCAATAACCTCTGACTTCAATGAAATTTTTTTTGTATAAAATTTAGAATTTTGTTATACTCATAAAATAATGAACAATAAATTCACTTATCTTTATAACGTATGGGAGTAAAAAAACACATATATATTATTTTATTGTTTATTGTTTTTGTGCTTATTGGTGGAATTTTATTTGTGTTGAAAGATTTGAACCAAGCAACTTCACTACCAGTTTCTTTCGTTCCAGAAATAATGTCATCAACTACTTTGAAAACACTGCCTGCTGATGGTTCTAATGACGAATACATCTTGACTCCTGAGCAAGCCATAAAAAGTGCTTTTCAATCAACCGAACCATGGAAAATGTATACAAATGTACCCGGAACTATCGCTCTGCGTTATCCCAAAATGCTTTTTCGTACAGATGAAATGTTTGACATAAAAACAGGCTTATCATTTTCCGCTCAGTCAAAACAAGAACGAGACGAACTTTTTCAAAAAAATACAGATGGTGTCTGTGATGGGCTTGCTGATTTGGATTGTGAAAAACCCTATCTTGAAAACGAAAAAGATTTTAGCCAATATATTGCTCATATTGAAGATCAAGATCAGGTTCCTTATGATTTTGAGGCAATTACTCTTGATCAAAACATTCGTACCCTCAATGGAATACCATTTCTCGTCTGGGTGTCACTGAATGTAAATGGTGGAGCCAACTTAAGCTATTTGTCATATCATAATGATACGATGATGCGTTTTGATGCTCGCTTGATTGGTGATAGATTTTTTGATAACTATACTCCCGGTAGAGGAAACATGACTGAAGATCCATTTTTGTCTCAATATGTAAAGGAAATTTTGGATGGCGATCCTCAAAATTCCTCTACGAAAGCACAGAAAACTGCCATTGAGTATATCATTGAGCAAATTGTTGACCCGAGAGATCGTATTTTGATTTCACGAGGGCAGATACAGACATTTCGATCACAACTCCCAGACCCGTGTGAATTTGGAAAAATTGATACTCTTCATTTTTCTACTTTAGATACTACAGCAACAACAACTTATACAAATAGAGAAAAGGACATTGAATTTTCCCTTCCCTATAATCCAGAACTCGGTTTTCCAAAATATCGTTTGAATCCATATGATGAATATAATGGAGAAGTGTTTTTTGGTTCTATTTATGCGATTGGTGAAGGATGTGGTTCTTGGGTTTCTGGAACAACGAAGCTGAAATTTCTTCCAGCAGAAACTTTGCAAGAAACTCTTTCTCGTCTTGAAAAAATGAGTGATGATTCAGAATATGGATATGAAATAAAAGTATTATCAATAGGTGGAAAAACTGTAGTTGAATACTTGAACAATCTTATGTGTGATGGGGGAGGAACGATTATCATTGGAAAAAAATACAATTATGAATTTTCGAGCAGATGTGGTCTCGCAACGGATAAAAATATTATAAAAAGTATAAAATTTATTTCTGACGAGGAGTGGCAACTATTATCAGGTGACCCAACAGATGGTTGTAGTCATCCCGTATGGTCTGGAAATGTCTCTGTACGAGCTTGGTCTGAATATACACAGAGGTATGGAGATCACATGGATTGGGCTCTTTTTGTCCAACCAGAAGACATAAAGAAATTTCCATACCATATATATACTGAGCCATTTACCTACTATATAGATGGTGCAACTCCCAATATCGAAACTCGTTTACGTGCTGCTTCGGAAGATAATCCTTTCACTGTCATAGCAAAAGGATTTCAAATTGGCTGTGAAGGTGATCCTGTTGTTTATTTTACAACTCCTAAGCCAAGAGGGGTTGAGTGATTCAATTTACTGCTATCGGTATGAAAAAAATAAGAGTTTGTAATGGCAAAGCTTGCTGTTCATTTGGTGCAAAAGATGTGATGAATGAGATAACAAAAAGTACAGGTGTAAAGCCTGGTACACAGAATGATCAATATGATGTTGATTATAGTTTTGGTTGCACGGGATATTGTGCGCGTTCACCCAATCTGGTGATTGATGATAAATTTTACGTCTTTGATACTCGTCCCAATCAAGTGATGGAAGATATTGAAAAGGGGGGAGAAGATATGACAGGGAGAGAAATAGATTTAACTGAAGTAGATTTTTTGGGAGATTTGACGGATAAATAATTTAGGAAATTTTTTCCGCAAAGAGAAGTCCATGCCCAAGTTCAAATACTTGGGTTTTATATTTTCCTGAAGTTTCAAGATAATGAAAAAAATCATCGAGCTTGCGTCGCCAGGTAATAACATCGTCAGCCAGAACGAGCGATCCTGCTGCCAGATTTTTTTCTGCAAGCTGGAGATATTCAATATATTCACGTTTGAGTGCATCAAGAAAAAGAAAATCGATTTTTTCAGTATAATTTTTCAAAAATGCTTTGGCATCGGTGTGAACCAAAGTAACGGTTTCTTGAAGCTCGAGATCCTCAAATAGTTTTTGTGTTTTGGCAATTTTACTTGATTCATGTTCCAGAGTAATGATTTTGCCTCCATAGCTGCGAGCGGCTTCGGCCATCCACATGGTAGAGTAGCCGAGAGAAGTTCCGACTTCGACGATTTGCTGCGGTTGGTATTGCAAAACGAGCTCATAGAGTTTTTGTCCCACGGCAGGAGCAACAGCCCAGGTCTCAAGAGAGGTCGCAAGCGTTACTTTGGCTGCCAATCCTGCCTGAAACAGTGCATCTTCGTATTCGAGTTGTTTGATGGCTTTGAGGAAAATATCACGCATATTGGCTAGATTATGCTAAAAAATATGGTTTTTGTCAACTTCATAAAATTTTGGTATTCTTTTCACTTCGCTCGCCACTCGGCTCGCGGGTTGCTTCGTGCGCTCGCAAAACCCGTTCAAAGAATACAAAAATTTTACTTCGTTGAAAAAACTTGCAATTTTTGGCTTATTTCAGTAGAATACATCTACATTTAGCATAATTTCTATGGAAAAATATAACCCGAAAGACATTGAACCAAAGTGGCAAAAGTACTGGGAGGAAAACCAAACCTTTGCGGTAAAAGAAGATCCTATAAAAGAAAAATTTTACGCTCTGATTGAATTTCCATATCCATCGGGAGCTGGTCTTCATGTCGGACATCCACGTCCCTTTACTGCCATGGACGTAATTTCTCGCAAACGCCGCATGCAAGGGCAAAATGTTTTGTTTCCAATTGGATTTGATGCTTTTGGACTTCCAACTGAAAATTATGCGATCAAAACTGGCCGCCCTCCAGTAGACGTAACTGCAGAAAAC
>JACCDN010517113.1_pt1 | contig 15960 bp, 14 predicted proteins | sample 7441691 | NCBI WGS metagenome assembly JACCDN01 (sample SAMN15323439, study PRJNA562643) | freshwater metagenome | isolation source: river surface water | place: USA:Blue River Watershed | collected 2017-08-16
GACTGGAAGCTAAAAAAGCCCTTTCAGGCTATCCTTGAATGCAGTGTTAGACAAGATTGGCTCCCCTGATTGGTTTGCTTGAGAACTTTAGACAAAGAAACTATTGAACTCGCTTTTCAAGTTAGAAAGAGGTAAATTAAACCCCTCACAAAAGTAATATATGACCCATTTGATCAACGAATCCCCATACATTAAGCATTCTAAAGTTGAAGAAATATGTAGAGCTATCATCCGAGAAAAACTTGATGCAGCCTTATTAGACCGTTACGAAGGTGCGTTGCTTGGTGTATTAGTAGGCGATACACAGGGATTACAGTATGAGAATATGACAGCAGATCAAATCAGAGAGAGACGACAAGGTAGACCGTTAGTACTTGAGCCATTTAGAAGGATGAACCAGGCTTATACTGCTGATGTTGATTGTCCAGCTGGCTTGGGCAGTGATGATTCTACACAAACTATTCTTTTGGCAGAATCACTCATTGTAGATGGATTTGATCCACAACAACAATTTGAGGCCTACAGAGAAGGCTTCTTTTCAAAAAAAGGCATCCCATTCGGGGAAAATATAGGTTGGGGTCCAAGCACCATAAAGAAATTAGAAGAACCTTTTTTGAGTACAACATTATCTGCTCATAGTGAGGGACTAATTACAGACGGTAGTCTAATGCGGACTGCGCCTATTACATTGTGGAAAAGAGGTACCCCCTCAGAAATAGTACGTCTAGCTGGTATAGCCTCTGCAGTCACCCATAATAGCCCAATCGCTATGGAACTCTGTAGCGCTTACTGTCTCATGTTAGAAGATGCTCTAGCTGGTAAAAATCAAAAAGAAGTTTTAGCTTCCATCAGAGCACGCAGTAATTTATTCGGTAGAGATACACAAGAAGTACTTCATACTGACTTTAGTACTTACCAGGCACCACAGTCAGGAAAAGCAATGTATCACGCTAGTACAGCGTTTTCTGTAGCAATTCAAGCCTGGCTGACTAGTACAACTTTTGAGCAAGCAATAGATCATGCTATTAGCGTTGGTGGTGATACCGATACAAATGCAGCAATCGCAGGTGCACTGAGTGGAGCAACATATGGAAAAGCTGCAATACCTAAAAGATGGCTTGTATTAAATTGCAAAGAGAGATTTGAACGTGCAGCTCTAGCATTATTATTAAGGAATAACGAAGTAGCTTAACAAAATCTACTAAGTACCTGCATTATATGGTCCCAACTTGGACGGTTAGTAGGGTCAGGATCTAAACAATTTCTTAATAACTGATTACATTCAGGTGATAAAGTTTGATCAGTAGCTAATACTCTTTGAGGTAGTAAATCACTAGATAATTCTGCGAGATCTACATCTTGGGAGCTTTCTATCAAGCTTAAACAAACTAATAAAGCCCACTGGTAAACACCCAGCGGAGTGGCAACTTTTTGTTTCTTATTCTCTCTATATTCAGGGGGAATAATATTCTCAGTGGTTAGTTCTAAAGCAGATCCCTTTTCTGCCCATGACTCAGGATCAATGAGAACACAATGCTTTGTAGTATCTTCTTGGTACAAAGCCACATTAGCAGGTTTGAGATCAGTATAGACCCAACCTTTCTCATCTGCATATGCTAATACTTTTGCTAGTTCTAGCATAATGCACTTTTGATCTTTTTCATCTAGTTTAGCATTCCCTTCACCACCCATGTATCTATCTAAAGCGCCTCCAGAATAATATGGCGCTAACATATAAGGTAATCCACACAATGTTCCCCAACTGGCAATCGAAATAATATTAGGGTGTGGACCAATTGATACTAATGGTCTGATTTCTGAGTCTTTGCTTACTTTCCTGCGTAACCTTTCATTTTGTCTTTGGTGAATATGGCGTTTATCCTCAAACCATGCTCTATTTTTATACTCTCGGTGTGTTTCAGCTGCTACTGAACGCCAAGGAGCATCAATTTTTAACATCATGGCTTCATTACGTTGGGTTTTACAGCGAATCCACAGTACGCCCGTATAGGCTAATGTAGGAGTGTTATCTTCATCTCGACCTATATTGCGCAACATTACATTCTCAATAGTGAGAGTGTCTCCATTCTTGAGTTGAATTTTAGTACCAGGGTGTAAAGATAAACCCATGCTAATATTACTTTTTTGAGCTATATAAGTAGATAAACTATTCATGAGCCCATAGAGACGACCACTGACTTTGCCAATTGCTTCAGGCCATATTTCCACTACTCGCAAATGTTCATCTTTCCCCTCTTCAACTTCATCAACCCACGCCTGATTCCATTTAAGGCTATTAAATATCTCTCGCGCTTTAGATAACTCAATAGCAGAACCCAAGTATGAAAATTTTTTATCGGAAGCTAAAAACCTATCAACTATTTCTTGCCATTCAGTACTTGGAGGCGCAGACCACTCAGCAGTGTAGTCTTGAAAAGCCAGTGTTAACTTTGCGCTAAAGGAGGAATCTTGAGCTCTCTTAAATCTAGTGAGCGGAGTGACTTCGCCATCTATCAGTGCAACGCCTGCAATAACTAAATTAACTATATTTCTATACGCAGGTCTAAGCTTCCTCCATTTGTCTATACTTTTATCTTTTAAATCGCTAAGGTTCCTTCTTAAAGCCTCTCGTACAGTCATTCTTGCTGGTTGTTCCCGACGAAACATCTCCGCAATCTCTAAAGGAGTTAAAGTTGGTTTTTCTTCAACCCATTTAATTGTATGATCACTGCTTAACATAATAGTTCAAAGTTCAGTCGCTTCTTGTTAATATTCGTTAAAGTACAACTTTGATCATTTCTCGCACACAGGGACGTCTTTCAAGTCCAGGTTCTACTAAACTATGCTCCATTGCATATCGGCAATCAAAACTGAAAGATCTAGTTGATGTGTGAGCTTCACAAATCACATCACGTTCAAAACTTTTTGTTGTTTCCTCTGGATTAACTACTGTTGATGTATCCCAAGTGCTATCTACAGGACATCCCGAAAGTTTACGATGTAATGCCAAGATAATATAACCTCTAATGCCAGATAAAGTTACTAGATCAGGTTTATCAATCTCACCCGCCAACGAACGATATCTACTATAAGCTATTTTCCCTCTAGGAGATCCATCAGCAATAACACATTCCCATTGCTTATTAGCTCTCCGAAACAATGAGCTTGGGTCCCGATCAATTTTATATAAACCTACTTTAGCAAAGTCAGTAAGATTCACTTGAGGAAGATCTTTTTTAGCCGCATAATTATTTAAAGCTCGAGCTGTACTCCAATCAGACAATGGAGGAAAAAGTAATAAAACAGGATCAGTCGAATCTTCTACCAATTGTATATACGGCAGTGGCAAGTTAACTTTAACTGACCCTTCAATTAATCTTTCTCTCAATGATTGCAGTTTACTTCTTTCCAATGCCTTCCTCACTTGATCGCGAGTAGGCATTCTTGCGTTTTTAACCTTATCGAAAATTGTAGCTGTCTCAACAGATTGATCATATCTACGATCAAAACTGTCTAAAATCTGCTCTCGTACTGACATTGTAGTATTTTATTTGAGGTTAATTACTATCATTGATAGAGAATAACTGTCAACCTTCTAATTAAGACCGATCGGAAGAACAGTCCTATCCATTCATGGACCTCTCTATTACTGATTACTACCACTCACCTTCGTCTCCGTCTACGTCTTCGAGTACCGGAAATAAACTCCATCAATCAAAGTAAGAATGAGGACAAGACGAAGACTCGTACCGCAGATGCGGTACTCGTGGCTCCCCTTACTGTTCAGCTTGAGAACTTTTGATATTAGTTTTCTAGTAAAGATTACAGAATACATAGCTAAATAATATACCAACTCTTATGTTCCTAATTTATCGAAGAGATTTATAATCTCTACAGGCAAACAACCTGACATTAAAAATGTTGACGCTGTCAGCAAATAGTGCCAAGATGTCAGCTAAGCAATATTTTCAATCATGAAATTACCTGATTTAGCTACCTTAGAGGGAATAAGAGTATTCATAAAAGATCACGAATTGGATCACAGTGCATTAGTAAAAGTACTGGATTCGAGTAATACTGTAGATGCCCAGTCCATTACCCCAGAAACTGTTTTGGGGCTTGTGGTAAGAGACTACTTTCCAGATGACAGCTCTCGAGCTCGAATTGCAAGATTGATGAATGCGAATCGTGAAACTATAGATCCAGACTTATCATTAAGTGGACTCCAAGCTTATATTAGTCCAACAGAATTTTTAGCGCTTTTGGCAGAAGAGTTTCCAGACTTTGTTTTTGCTGCTAGACCAGACATCATGCGCAGATACCCGGAGCATCAATGGTATGCATATTTAGTAGAAAGTATTTACATAGCGTCACAAGATGATGGTGTATATAGAATAATAGAGATACTAGCTAAAAAACTAGGATACGGATCTAGAGCCAAAATAGTCTCCCTTTTTAAAGCTAAATATCCTCACTTAAAAGGCGCTACAGAAATTCCAAGTACAAAATCAAAGCGCCCCGAGAGTATTGATGTTGGAGTAGCTCAATTAAGATTAGCCCTACAAAAAGGTGTGCGTTTGGAAGATATTGAACATGTTACAGCAGCAATGCAAGCTGTAATTAAATCTGTAAGAGAAGGCATCAATGAAACTATATCTATTGGAGCTGAAAGTATTGAAACATCATTGCAAATAGATGAAGAGAAGCGTGCAGCAAATATTGAAAAAGAACTAATGGCGGCACTTCAAGATTTTGAAGAAAGGCCTGAAATACAAGTGGATGTGGACAACGCAAATTTAACTCCAAAGGCAGTTGCATTAGCTACGGCCAAGATGACAAGCCTAGGATATAAAATAACTGTTATCGAACGTGGTGGGTATAGCGGTTTGAGGGCAATTCAAATGGTTGAAATCGGAGAGAAGTTAGCAGCAAGAGATCATGCACAAGCGCAGACATTAGTTAATCTTGTTTGTAAGGCTATACAAGCAAATGAGATGAGACCAGATGTTCCTTCGAGATTTAGTACTGCGGCAGTTTCAGTCGCAGTAACCGCATTAAATAGCTCTGACCAGCAAAAAGCTTACCGTTTCATTAGTGAGACTAAAGGGCTAGGTAACGGTGCAGCCTTAGTAATTCGTATTTCACCAGTACAAAACACAAAGATCGTTACACCTAAGAATGAAATCGTAGCTTTGGTGACTGACTTAGATGAGTCAAACGCGCGTACTTTGGCTGAGTTAATAAAAAGTGGAAAACTTTTAGGATTAGCATGTGGCAACGGTCAAGCAAATGAAAGAGCAACACTTACTGTATTAGATACATTACTAGCCAATGCGGGCAGATTCATCTCGTTAGCTGGTTTAATTCCATATATCACACAATTACGTAATAATGTTGCTGAGCCTAATTCAGGTATGCCTTTACGTACAGCATATGCATTTCAATTGCCAGATATAAAGCATTTGTAAATGGCCAGCAGTGCATCTTAAAAGTCAAAAAACAGCCCGTTAGATTGTTTATCTAATGGCTTCTATATAATCACTGGCTCACGCAGATCAAGACAGTATGTATAGATTCTTCTGTCATTGGTATTATCACTTCAGTTCCAATTTAAACATAACACTAGAGCTATGACGGTTTGGGAAGATATCTACCAAGAATACAGGAAAGGAGGAAAATCCTGGGCAACACTTTCAGAAGATGTAAACCGGGATTTTGCTTCGTTTATAAAGCGTCAGGTATTCCCCATTAAAAATGCGCTAGATATTGGTTGTGGCGATGGCAAATATTTGAAGTTTTTACACCAGAATGGCTTCACCATTTCCGGTATTGATTCTTCGCCTACTGCTATTGAAATGACAAGATTGAATTTAAAAGAGGCAGCAACTCTAACATGTACCAACATGTTTAGTTATAAAATCCCACCAACAATGTTTGATCTGGTTTTTTCTATCTCTACTATCCATCATGGAAATAAAAGTGCAGTAGGAAAACTATTAACCAAAATATATGAAAGCTTAGTAAGTAAAGGCAGTGTTTTTATTACTCTTCCGGATTTAGCTACTGCTAAAAAACACAATTTAGCTTTGACTCATAGAAATATTTCTCAGGGTACCTATGCACCTATTGACGGACCAGAAAGAGGCTTAGCTCATAGTTTCTACGATAAAAATGAGGTAAAATCACTTTTTGATAAGTACTCACAAGTGGATATAAGCCTAGATGAAATCGGAAGATGGATCATCTGTGCCCAGAAATAAAAATTTCTTATCTCTTATTACATAAGACGAGACTAACACGCCACCTGAGTATTCGTGCCCCTTTTTTATTACTTATTACTACTACAAACTTTAGTCTATATCTGAACCTTAGTCTTCAATTACCAGAAATAAACTCCATCAATCAAAGTAAGGATGAAGATAAGACCAAGACTCGCACCGCAGATGAGGTACTCGTGGCTCACACAGTTCAAAGCTATCTGTATGCACCCAGTAGCTCTGTGTGTGCGCTAAAGAATCTATGAAAGTAGCGACTTTGTCGTCGCAACTTATGTTAGAAGTTTTTGCATTCAACATGTTAAGCGTCGATATCTTAGTAACTTGATGAAAGACTACCGTCCTGCAGTCCAACTCAAGAAACTCATTTTAAACTAAACAAGGAAAGTTCCCCATTCGTTTTTCTCTAACAAAGTTAGAATAAGGAGATGGTGCTGATTTAGGGACAAAGTTAGCTAAATATCGGTTTCCAGAGTCAGGACAAATCACAACTATACTCTGACCAATAAGATTATATTTGTCTACAAATTGCATAGCCCCAGCTAAAGCCAGCCCACTTGATCCACCAACAAAAATGCCAGCGTTATTAAGCAAATACGCCTGCTGTTCAATTGCCGAATCATCTTCCACCTCTACTACCCCTGAAATAGCTTGTAGATCAAGGTTGGCTGGCAAAAAGTCCTCTCCAACACCCTCTATTTTTGAACTCACTGGAGAACGTTTAGTGTTGAGTTTGTGAAAAGATGTAAAAAACACCCCAGAATTCGGTGAGACACCAATAACCTTTGTATCGGGTTTATTTTCCCTAAAGTAACGCGCTATACCAGTAGCTGTACCTCCAGTTCCCATAGCAGCAAAAATATAGTCAACGACGGGGACTTGTTTATGAATTTCAGGACCAGTAAATCTTTGATGCGCTTCAGGATTTAAAGGATTATTAAATTGATCAATAAAAATAGCGCTGTCCTGCGCTGCTACCTGCTGTGCAAAACCGCGAAAGCCTAAAGGAGATAAAGAATGCTCATTCTCATCGACCATAATTAGATCAATTCCATAGCGTTGCAGTAGCTTTATTTTATCAGGACTAGTTCCTGAAGTGATAATCAGGGTTAAATTAAAGCCCCAAACTTTTGATGCTTGAGCCAAACCAATTGCCAGGTTCCCACTACTATATTCTACTACTCTTTTCCCCTGAAGGCCTTTTCTAGCGGATAATTGATGACAAATATAAAAAGCAACCCTATCTTTAATAGATAAACCCGGATTAAAACTTTCTAACTTAAGAAAAATAGTATTATTATGATATTCAAGTTTAGTTATGGGAGTATTGCCTACTAAAAATGAAATATTATTCATGACGATTTAGATAAAAAAAGTTCCTAAAAACTGCTGTGTCGGGCACCGTTAATTGCGGCCCTTCACCAAGATATCTAGTCCCCCACCCATTTTGGGGATGGTAGGTTGGAATTCTTCCATGACAACTTAAAATTGGATGTTTACGATCAAAATATTGCTCATAGGGCAACAGGACAGGTGATGTTGTAACTGGATGATCTGGAAGAGTTGCATAGTCAATTTCAAGCAATCGTTTTATACGTTCAGGCAACATCTCACTAGCAGTCTCATTTGAACGTTGGCTCACTTTCGATCCATCAATATAAAATGGGGTGAATTTGTCATATAAAAAGCGTGCAAACCTATCATCAACAACTACATTTGGCGATAAGAGTTGTGCTTCAGCTAAACAGTCTGATCCATATTTTTGAACTAATCCATCATAGTGAGGATGCCCAAATAAATCACTATGACTTTCTAACACCTGAGGAACGTCAGCTAAATGTCTTCTACCTTCTTCATGCACTGCACTAGTAGCAAGTTTAATACGTTGGCATTTGCGACAATACCCACAGTCAAAAGCAGTACTATTCCAGCAAGACACATGACTTTCTAGTGCACTTCTGCCAAATCTGCGCCGAATATATTCAAAAACGCCATGGGTGCTTAAAGTGGCTATTGGAAATACAAATCGTGTACTATTACTCCCCAGCATTTGCTTAAGATATTCTTGATGGATAGCCATAGCTATTGGGCTTTCATAAGGAGCCGAACGCTGCGTCCCTGTAAAACCAAACACATCAAAAGAGTGGCCAACCGCAAGAGCTTCAGGCCCTCTATCATGAATTGACCAAAAAGGAGCTAAATATGTTAATGGAATATCAAAAGGTTCATAACTCCCACTTTCAGGGGCAATATCGTATTCCAAAGTTGCATAGTCACTATCATCCTGAGGTACAGGGGCATCGTATGCTATTTTATAAGGATGAAGTCTAAATCCTAATCTTGACAAGATATCTGCACATGTAAATGAATCACGCCCACCACTTCTCCCTATCCAGGCCTGATTTGGAATACTAATAACATTCCCCCGTGACAATGACCTTACCTTGGGAGTCAGTATAAAAGTATCTTTTGCATCATCTAATGTACCAATAACATTTCGACGTAAGCTTCGGATAAAGTCACCAGATCGTGGATCAATATCGAAGTTAAAACAAATACCCAGTGCAGTTCGAAAACGACCAATCACCCAAGCCATGAGAGCAGCTTTCATAAGTTCAATCCCCAGTTTGGTGCCTGGCTGGCTAGCAGTAAACTTAGCTCGAAAAATCACTTGCCTGAAAGCATCTCTTGCAATTAGTGTGGCATGATAAGGAGAGGATTCAAAGTCCGAAGTGAGAAAAGATGCTGAAGGTCCAATTGTAGTAATCTTTTGGAGAGCTTCATGCATCATAACAATTTATTTAGACGGTGAGAGCATCTGCAATTTTTTTTGCATATTCAGTGCTACTTCATGCAAATATTCTGCATCCTTACTAACACCAGTTGGATAATCAATTTTTATATCATTGCTTTTATTTCTACCGAATACATGCAAATGGAAGTGAGGATGATCTTGTGATAAACCATTCACTTGCATCAACATAATGGTGTCATAAGCATACTCATCCTGAATTACCCTGGCTAATTTTTTTGCTACCGACATTATTTTGCCTCCATCTGTTTCATTCAAAGAAAAAATATCCTTTGTATCAGACTTGGGTAGCACTAATGTATGCCCATCACTAATAGGATCAATATCGAGAATGCCAAGAGTCTCATTGTCTTCATAAACAACTTCTGCTGGCAGTTTACGACAAATAATTTGGCAGAAAATACAATCCGTCATAGTGATATGCTTATGGAACTAACCGATCAACGTCTCTTGGAAAGAGGGTAGTATCCCGAACATTATCACGACCAAGGAGTTTCATTGTTAATCTTTCGAGTCCAATTGCAAAACCACCATGTGGAGGTGTTCCATAGCGATGGAGTTTGAGATATTCAGTGAATTGACTTGGATCTAAGCCTTTATCACGCATCGCTTGAACTTGCATTGCATGTTCGTTAATTCTTTGACCACCGGTGGTAATTTCAATTCCTCTAAATAGTAGATCAAACCCCTCAGTATACTCTGGGTCATCAGTAGATCTCATTGTGTAAAATGGCCGCTTTTTCCAGGGATAGTTAGTAACAAATACAAAATCACTACCAAACTCCTCTTTTGCATAACGAGAAATCAATTTTTCTTCTTCTGGTTCTAAATCATATTGATCTCGGAACTTCCTTTTGTACTTATCTGCTACAGCAGTTTTAATGTCCTTGAACGACACACTTGGAACCGTCACATCAATAGTTGGTAATTCAACTTTTAACAAAGCTAATTCAGCAGCATAATCCTTCTGCAATTTTTCGACGAGGTAACGCAGAAAACCAACTTCCTCGCGCATTACATCTCTAAATGATTGGATATATCCCATTTCAACATCTAGGGACGTATATTCATTCACATGTCTGCTAGTGTTGTGTTGCTCAGCTCTAAATACTGGTCCCACTTCATATACACGCCCAAAAACAGGCACCATAAATTGCTTATAGAACTGTGGACTTTGTGCTAAAAAAGCTTTTTTCCCAAAGTAATCTAAGCTAAATATATTCGCTCCCCCTTCTGCCCCAGCCTCCACTAATTTCGGCGAATGGATTTCAGTAAAACGACGATCAGAAAAATACTCACGAAAAGCAGCAACAACTCCTTCTTGGATTTTGAATCTAGCACGCTCAAGTTCGTTTCTTAGAGTTAACACGCGCTCATTAAGAATAGTATCTGGAGCCATAGTAAGTTTGCCACTGAGTTTCATTCCCAGCGGTTCTGATGGACCTCCTATTTTGTTAACTGTATGAGCGTGCACCTCAACACCAGCTTTTGCTTGAGTATTGGTTGAAACTTTCCCGACTAATTTAATATAATCTCCTTCTTGTAATCCCTTCAAATCTTCAAGTACTTTACCTTCTAAAACAGCCTGAAATGTACCTCGGAAAGTACGAACAATAACAAACGCGAGTCCACTGAGATTTCTAATTGAATGAATAGCGCCAGATGTCTCGATCACTTGATCAGGTCTAGCTTTTAGATCATCACTTTCTAATACAGGAATAGTATCGGCGACACTAACTGGGTACATATCTAAGGTTTTCATGAACCGAAGGTAAAGTTTAACATCAATCTAAACAGTACATTTAATACCACTAGAATTATCACTTGGCAAATAGCAATAATCTAATGCAGAATCACCTCGATTTTGAAGTTTTTTGGCGCATCAGATTAATCTCACTATCTATAATTGAAAAATCCTCACCATCCCTCTGTAACTGTAAATAAAAGCTTATTAGTATGAGCTTTGGGAGCTCATAGCTACCCTTAACAGGTGAAATACTTTTACAAAAACACCACCATGAATAATTTACCTACAAACACTACCTAACTGTTTTTTAATATGTGCCTATTATATTAATACTACTGGGTTTGACTGTTCGTTATTATACAAAAATTAGTAATTAAAGAATGTATTTTTGTCACGACATTACTTCTGAGTGATACCAGAGTGATTCTGAAAAAATTGCAAAGCATGATCAATTTGATCGATTGTTGTGCAGCCAAGAATCACACCATCAATACGCTTTGCTCGCGCAACAAACGCTAAAGCTTTTTCCTTAAGCTGGGGCGTCTCAATATGATGATCACTTTTGTATTTTTCGACTTGGGGACGCAAACTTACGAATTTCTCCCGTCGGGTATCATTTGCCGATAATTCAGTATACAAACGATCAGTTAATGCTCCATGCGCTAATACTGCCCTAGCCCATACCCTACTGTGCTGAACATCCCCCCAATACTTTGTAGCCCAAGTTTCAATAAGATTAAACGGCAGCTGGACAACATCAAATCCCTGAGGAATAACGGCATCATAATTAGCAGGTAAAGACACACCAGATCGTTGTACCTTCCCGCTTCTTTTCAAATCAGAAAAAAATTCATGAACATCATCAAAACTCCATTCTTTGCACCAATTATGAAGTTGCAATACATCAATCGTTTCACGACGAGTTCTCCTTAATATGTCTTCGACTTGCCGGCACATTTGATCAAAACGATAATGTTCAGCAATCTTTGACATCCCATGTTGAGGGGGTTTAGGTGAAGCTGGGAGCTTTGTAGCTAGCTTCAATCTAGGAAAAGCTTGTAGTAAGCTTTCAATTCTGCCGTCACCATACACAATAGCAGTATCCACAGTATCAATGCCAACCTCCTCTGCATGCTCAAACAGTTTACAAATATGCGCATCATCTTGATTTCCAAAAGCACCACTTATTCCCCAACTTCCAAGAATTAAATCCTTCGACATAGATACTAATAATTTACTCGTACTCTATCAGCGACAATCTTTTGGAGAGTCCTTCGTATTGCGTAGGGTAGAACTCCCACATTCACGCTTTCACATAAGCCTAGTTCAGAAAGCACAGCTTGTTGTATCTCTAACTCATTCTCACGCAAATTAGCATTAGCTTGATTACATGCAGCACGTTGCTGTGGTAAACAATGTGACTCCTCACATTCTGAAGGAGCATGATTAAAAACCAAAGAGAGATCTGAACGCATTAAAATTGTCGACAAGGCACATGATGAATGATGTACTATAGCGACTCCAGGAAAAAGCCTTTGGGCTTCTTGAACTATATGATGCCAAAGTGCATCATCCAAATCTTTTCCGTTCTCAATACGAGGAAGATTCTGTGGCCACTGCAAACCTCTAACTTGCAAACCATAATCGATACCATCAGTCCAACGTAGTCCTCCAGGGACTATAGCCGCTGGCATAACGTCTCTCATTTCTTTTTTAAACTTCTCTAATATTTCAGAAACTTTTTTTTCATCTGATCCCCACTCTCTTACTAGTGGTCGCAAATACAAGGCAACTCTTGCACCAGCCAGAGATACTTCTCGCCAGTTTTTAAAGCGATCTCCTTGTAATGGCTCGATTGATGAATCTAATCCATTAATTGTTGGAGAAAAGATTAAAACGGCTCCTGTTTCGCAAAAAAGTTGTATGTCCTTCAATCTTTTATGGGCAACATGATTTTTAGTAACAATCCATACAGGATTTCTTAATTTTCTTGCTCTTAAAATACGTAATAGTTCAAAAGTGCTCTTTTCAACCTCGCCATTAGCTAAAGGTTCTGTACTTGAAGTCCCAATACTTAAAATTGTTTGATTAGGTATAAAAAATGGATGACTCACTAGAGAATCAAGTACTTGCTCCTCACTAAAGAGGCCAGACCTCGTCACTTTCTTGGGCATAACACCACCTTCATCCAGATTACGAATGCTTCCTTGCACGTGACAATATGCACATTGCCATGTACATCCTTTCCACAAATCAATACTCAACGAACTATTGGCCACACTGACAGCTGAAAGTGGGTCAGCCGGATCTTCAGATAATGCCCCATAGGTACTTTTGAGCAGACGAAATGTATCATTAGTGACTGGATGCTGAACATGTTCGTATAATGGATCAAGTATTGGGAGATGCACGTTTGCCATACTAGTTTAAATTATCAACAAATCTAATCACTGAAGTAATCCATTCTTTAGTAATCGGACGAGTAACGAATTGGTTTAGAGTCGGCCCAAGTAATAAGGCATCTGGCTTATAATGTTTGCTACCGTAAAAATACTTACCTTCATTTGCATATAGAAGTCGTACTATTAAGAATAGTATTTGTCCTTTTAGGACTAGTATATTCAGGTCGTCATGATTTTCATATGCTCTACTTAGTTGCCTTAAACGACTATGGAGTTCAGCACGAGTATTCTGCTGAATGACCAGTTTTAAATTGTCCGGAAAAGTACTCAACTGAGCCTGCCTTCGAGATAAAGTACGATCCACGGTATCACGAATAATATGTGCCTGTGCTATATCTCCTAAAAATCCCTCTGGCGCCACAGCCCCAATCGCCCAGGGCTTATAGCTGAGATCAACTTGACCATTCAGAGGTTTATCAATCCTTGCTGCAAATGCTGCATGTGACAATGGAACAACTCCAACATCTCCTGTCTCGAGAGTAAACCTTACACTATCATCACTTATACCACTGACGTCTTTATTGTGGTCTAAAAATGCATCCCAAATATCTAGTCTCGTACTTACGACAACAAAATCCCAATCCTGAGGTCTTTCAGTGCCCCTCACACGAGAGCCCACCAGAGCAATACCGGCAGTAGGATCAGATCTTCCAACACGCTCGAGAACAAAGTCCTCTATTACTTTATTCATTGTTTCTCAAGTAAATCTACTAAATAATAGGGCATGCCGCCTAACGCAACTGACTTTTCTGAAATAGTACCCTGCGGAACCACGACTACTCGCCCCTCTGCTCTCATTACATTGACCAGAGCTTCATAATTATTTGCCAACCATCTCGTATCCGGATCTTGCTGTAGTTGGGATAAAAAATCAGCCTGAGACATTTGTGCTCCTATCTTGCGAAGAGCTTTCTGACCTCTCTGATATTGTCGTTCAAAATTACTCTTTGCTGCCAAAACTACATCACGATGCTCACTAGAAAAACACTTTTCTACAGCAGCGAGCTGCTGATGTCGGGCACAGACCCCCAAAATATTAGTCAATAAGTTTCTTACAAACATTCTTCGGCCATTATTACCTCCAGGCAATATACCTTCTGCCATCAAACGTGTGGCAGAACGAACCTGATCAGTAAGAAAGTGTAATTCTGTCTCTGCCAGATCGATATTGAGAGCTACAAGTCGCGCCTTTACTTGGGCAAGTTCACCTACATCAAATACTGTATTGCACCCTAATCTAGCAGCATCAGCACGTTCCATACTACCGCCACTATCTAGGAATTGATTATTAATCAAAGAAATATTCCATAATTCCCACAAATCCCCATCAGGTCTTTTCCAATTAATCTCAGCACGGGTACCCTTGTATGTGGCATTTTTAACTTGCCATAGCAACTTATCAGCTGGAAGCAAACGCAGTTCAACATGATGTTTCTGAGCTAATCTTTTTACAGCTTCTCCCAAAAGATCTTTCTCGTCAGTTGAAATATTGATCACTAGATTATCAGATCCAATATTCAAATGATCAGCAAAAAATTGAATAATCTGTTCCAAAGTCTGTTCCAATCGACCAAATACATCAAGATCAAACACATCTAACATATCAAATGCAGTAAGATGTTTAGGCGAATAACCTATTTTCACACCGCTCCCCGGTCTCACACTACGTTGGATTCGAGCAATTCTTGTTTGTGAAGGAACAGCCACTGTACCATTAAAAATAGGCCCATAATGCATTGCTCCACAAGAAGAAAAATCAATATTTGGTAAATGTGGTGGAGGTGCAGAATCAGCAGTAGATACCGTCTTATAATCACACGCCCTCCAATAATCAACAAAAGTCTTATCAATAGGATTCATATCGTGCTTTTTCATAATAAGAAATTGAATTATAGTAAAAGCGTTTATTACAAACTTATGTCCTCTATTTTGTTAACATCCACAGGTCTCTCGGTCGAACATATAAAAACCCATTTCATTAAGATTGTCAAAGATCCAGCTGCATCAAGTGTAAGCATCATTTGCAATGCTTGTAAGGACGGAAAAGACAATAAATATGCCAGACTAGCTCAAGAGCAGTTTTTAGACCTTGGATTTCAGCATGTTAATCTATTCAATGTACTTACAGATAATTTAGTAGAGATTTTTAATTCACAAATTTTGTATATCTGTGGCGGCAACACATTCAAATTAATGTCGGAACTTTATCAATCGCAATCAATACCATTGATATATGAGTTTGCATTAAAAAAGGACAACATAATACTTGGGGTAAGTGCGGGCTCGATTGTTTTAGGTGAATCCTTGGATACCACTTTTGATGAGAACGATGTGGGGCTAAAAAATCACGAGGGACTAAAGCTCGTGCCATTTAGTGTGATTGTGCACTTTGACAATACAAGGGTATCCAAATATCAGCAGCTTTCTCAAACTAAAAAAGTAAAAACACTTACGAATAGCCAAGCTATTTTCATAGATTCTTCTGGTGAGCATTTTATTGACAACTAACTCTAGCTTTATAGGTGAGAAGGATTATAGGTATCTGATCCTTAGACAAAACGAGGGGAAGTTACAACTCTTTTTTCTTTCACAAAGTATGCATGTTGTGAAAATGATTTTTGTGCAACTTAGTGAGTCAAATATCTGTATCCCGCATCGGACCAA
>JACCDN010218164.1_pt1 | contig 15956 bp, 11 predicted proteins | sample 7441691 | NCBI WGS metagenome assembly JACCDN01 (sample SAMN15323439, study PRJNA562643) | freshwater metagenome | isolation source: river surface water | place: USA:Blue River Watershed | collected 2017-08-16
GCATATGTCTTGGGCCAACCAAGAAGTTTATAAATTAATAATCGCCTTACCCGATGAAGCCCTCGATGCATATGCAACCGATCCCGAATGGAACGTAGGCGAAATCCTGCGCCACATCGCATCGTCAGCTGGAGGCTATGGCGCTCGCCTTAAGGGCGTCGATGCCGAGGTACTGGTACGCCCAACCACAATGCAAGAACTGCAAGTGATTGCTAAGAAATTACTCTCAAACGATGCCGAACTCCTACATCTTGCAAATGTGGAAGATGAAAAGATTGCCGTCACTCGCGAAGGTAAGACTATCCACTGGATGCGCTCTACGATTGTCACGCAAGCGATTCATCATGCAACCGAGCACCGCGCACAAGCCGTTTCAGCGCTAGAGGCCAAAGGTTTTAAAGCTGTAGACCTCGATGATTATGACCTCTGGGCCTACGAAATCAAGAACGGGTAAGTAACTCATGCATCGCATGCGAATCGCGTTACAACTACTGCTTGGCGCCACACTCATCTACACCGGCACTCTTCACCTCACCACCAGCCGCCTCGAATTCCAAGCACAAGTCCCAACCTGGCTGCCACTCTCACCTGACTTCGTTGTCATCGCATCTGGAATTGTTGAAATCGCACTCGGCCTCTGCCTTATCTCACTCAAGCGCCGCCGCGAAGTCGGCATCGCCACCGCACTCTTCTTCGTCGCAATCTTTCCCGGCAACATCTCGCAATTCGTCAACGGAATCGACGCCTTCGGATTAGATTCCGATCGCGCTCGCGCAATCCGATTACTCTTCCAACCGCTACTGGTTCTCTGGGCGCTCTGGTCCACAGATTTCTGGCGCTCGCGAAAATAATTGTGAGTCGGCACTAAAGCAAAAACCCCATAGCGCTAACCATGGGGCTTTCACTAAATGAACATCCGAATGACTTCGTTAAGAGTATCACTGCCCACAGCCAATACTTCTGAAGTTCAATAAAATGTCTATTGTTTATGTTTTCCTAATTGCTTCAACCGCCGCAGCGCCTTGGGAGTTATGACGCCACCAAACGTGCCACGCTTTGGCGAAGTCAGGAACCCAATCTCCATCGCAGTACAAACGCACTCTCCGATAAATTCTTCTGACAGCACCAATTCGTAAGCCAGATCAATCACCGGAATCTGCGATCCGGATTCAACGATGCGGTTATATAACCAGGCAATCTCAAGTAGCCATTCTTCATTATCGACATCAGGCTTGAGGGTGCGAGCACGCTCGATGGAAAAGTCCATGAAAGCACCCTATGAAAGGGGACTGACAAATGGCTGAAGACAGCAAAAACCCGCAGATTTCTCTGCGGGCTTTATCTGTAGCTTTTGGTGCTTAACAGTGCTTTGACGATGTCAAGATAAGAATAACTTCTAAACCCACAAGGAATCAATCACCAAAGTTATCCACATGATTACAAATCTTATGAAGTTACTTGATGTTCTGTCCCTATCTTCCGCTTGTGTCTCGCTGTAGCTCAGCGGATAGAGCAGTGCTTTGACGAAGTCACAGGTCGCGGGTTCAAATCCCGCCAGTGAGGCCACAGCTCAGAAGCCCCAGAGTTCGTCGCCTGGGGCTTCTTTGTTTCACACCCCAACCCCCAAATACCCCTTAAACGCTACAGCTGATCTACTCGTTGCACGCGATCCCGTGAGTTTGAACTTCGCCTCCCATGTACTCAGCGCAACATACGATTCACGTTTCCACGCCGGCACCGATTCAAATAATTCACGCGCTTGCAACAACCCCCAATCTTCTAGCGTCCCCGCAATATCAAGCGCCTTCCACATTGCTTCAATTGCTTCTTCCAACGCAGAACCTCGCAACGCCATCGGAATCGACACTCCATTCATCGTCGAATGCCTTCCCAGCGGCAACGAAAACCCCTGATTCGCTCTCAAGTATTTGTTGTACTTCAAACACACACCACACGCATTCCACGAATATCGCCCCGTGCCTCCTGCAACAGATGCAGCACACAAGTAACACAAGTGATAACCGCTCGGACAATCAACTCCGGGATACGCCTTGTACACCTCACAGCGACAACGCTGCATTCCCGATCCTGCTGAGGTAAGTTCAAAACAAGTAGTACAGACCAATAAACCAATTGGTGGCATAGCAAATAGTCCTAACTGGACCTCATATGAGACCCGCTCTTCCGGCGGTGTCTTTCATCGCCGGCAGGTCTTCCTTTAGAACCACCGTGCGCGAGTTATGCGCGGATTGGTACTAAGCAAGCTAAAGGGCTTAACGCTTAGTTCTTGACCTAGGAAAAGGTTAGCAGGGGGGAGTGACAATGCAGATTGTCCGGCCCTGAATCACGTTAACGCAATGCCATCTTCTGGGTCTCAACCAATAACATCTCCGATTCCATTCCGCTCTATGCACAATTCGGCTTCCTTCTCACCTTCATCTTCTTCAATACCTTCGCCATCAACATGCTCTTGCAATACAAGAAGATCGGCAAATGGAAGGTCTATGCATACGGCGAGAAGGCCTACGTAGTCCTCAACCTTGTATCTAAGTCAGCACTGGGCTGGAGCATTGTTCTTGAAACGATGGGTGTGTAGGGGAGTATCAACTTCCTGATACCTCAACGCCCAAGTACCCCTTGAACGCAAAGCAGATACAGGAATGGCTAGGGCACGAATCAATTCTCGAAACAATGGTTAGCTATGGCCATCTATTTCTAAACTGTCTGAACCAAGCGAGCCAACTCCTAAATTCGCATGTGATCGTTGAACCTAAAAATAGAACTGATGACAGGATGCTTGCCTAAGTGGACATTTTCGCAACCTTAAACTGGCCTGTATTTGGTCATTTCAGTCCAAAATGCAATCAATTGGGACTTTTCGTGACACTTGTCGGAGGCACTAGATATCGTTTGTCCATGTCCAATGGAGGGGTTGCGAGTGCCTGAAGCCAATAATGCCGGTAGCGGTACCCTCGCTTTCTTCCGTGAGGTCACCAAGTACTTCATGGACTTCCTGGAGACTGATTTTCATAAAGCCACTCTCCCGAAGCGGGCGATAAAGGGCAGAAATTCAAATGGGTTACTCGTAAGCTTCAACCTAAAGAAGTACGAGTCCTTCAGCACCGTTATTGAAAAACACTTAATCCAATGTTTTCCTTCTGAGACCACAATTCAGATAAAAAAAGGACAGCACAAAACAAAGTTGCCCAGAAACATCCTAGATCTCATACAGCTCCAGATATCCAAAATAGAAGAGTCTGGATTCCGAGAATTACTCAGGGATATAGCCATCAGAGTGGAACAGGAATCTGCGCTCAATAAGGATGATTTTGATCTTGCTTTGATTAATACGACAGATCAAGCAAGCATCGATTACTACACCAAAATAATCCACCCATTCATAGTTTCTCTCACCAAACCTCTCACCAATAAAGAGCTAGGTGATGACGGCGATATCTACATGATGGAACAAGAGCTTGTGGATACTTTTGTAGAAATTTTGAAGAGCAAGCTGTCAGAACTCCTACGCAGACTTATGGCTGGAGAAAAAGTCGATACCAATTCTGAGCTCTCTCAAACAATTGGTCTAAGAGAACTTCAGGATGGGCTTCAAAGTCACTTCGCAAATATGGGAGTTGCAGATATTTTTGATGAAGTCAAAGATTTGGATAACAACAAGTCAATCTTGGACAAGCAAGATTTTTACCTTTATTTCGGGGATATAAGTTACAAGAATAACAAGTACCCACTTTTCTATATACCAATTAATTTAGTTCGAATTCAAGAGTCGTATCAACTTGAATTTGATTCTCAGGTCTACCTAAACAAAAAAGCTCTTGAATTCATAGCGCAAGAATTCAACAAGGAACGCCAAACTAGAGGAACTCTAAAGACAGTTTCGGAGCGAATCATCTATCTTTCTCAGCACACAGAAGATTTGCATGAAGTGCTGGGAAACGTCATTTCAGAAATTCAAGCATTCTTTGAGCTGAAAGGGACCATTAACTTTCATCAAGGTGAAGCAATGCAAGCAAAAGGAGTAGAAGTTTCTATCTCCAATAGCCTCAATTTTGCTCTTTTTGATAAGTCAGATGAAGCCCTAGTTAATGACTATGAAGAGATTCTCACTGAAATGGATGAAGATGGTGGAGAACTATCGAGTGCATTCCATCAGCTCCTCGCAGACTTCCTTCAGAACAACCCAGAGTCCGTTGGTCAAGAAGTTGAGAAGGAATGGGATGAGTCTGACACTCCGAGCAAATTAGTCGCTCAGAGTCCAATCCCGCTAAATGCTGAGCAGCTCCAGATCCTAAAGGCCATTAATAAAGATAAATCCAAATACATCATCGTTGAAGGGCCTCCTGGGACCGGTAAGAGCCACACCATTACTGCAATTATCTTTGATGCAATTTTGAACGCAAAGTCAGTTCTTGTCTTGTCTGACAAGAAGGAAGCACTTGATGTTGTCGAAAAGAACATCACCGAGACAATGAACAAAGTCAGATTTGATCAAGATTTCCAGAATCCAATCTTGAGACTTGGGAAAACAGGAAATACGTATAGCCAAATTCTCTCGAAGACTTCAATCTCTGCAATTAAAACGCAACACCGTGCTGCAAGAGCGTTGATGGAAGACATAGATGCCAATATTGAAAAATCAACCAATTCACTTCGGGATGATATTGAGCTTGAAACAATTTCCTACGGAGATATTGATATAAATGAAGTCAAAGAATTTATCGAACTCGAAAGTAAGTATTCCAACACAAAGAAATTCCTTTTCGATTTTGAAGAAGTGACATCAAGCCCTCTCGGAGGATTTGGAGTGGGCTCAATAAGAGATGCGGCTATTGCATTTGATCAGATTTCATCAAGCAAAGAATTTTCCAAAATCTGTAAGATTCTTCGTCACAAACCAGTAACTTTCGAAGAATTCTCCGACGAAATAGAGTCCCTGGCCCTCGTTTCCAAAGCTATAGCTAATCTAGAAAAACATTCAGGTTTCAAGAAAGATGCCTTGGAATCTTTTGCAGAACTAAATAAGGATTCATTAATAAGTTTTCAAAACTATTTGACCGAATATCGAAATCAAAAGAAGTTTATCTTTGGCTATACATTTTCAAAGTCTAAGGTTGCAGAGATTGACTCCAGAATGACTTCCGAGTTTCCTCTCCGCCACGAATCTCCATTGTCTTTGATGAGATTGGCGGAAGATGCAATAGCAAGTCTGAAGCTGATTGAAATTGCGTCGAAGCAGATTAATACCGAGCTAGATACCAACTTAGATTTCGTAGCTCTAATTCACCAGGTGATGATTCTTCCCGACCTTAGCTCCTGGATTGTTCAGATAGGGGAAGTGGCAGAACTTTGCCTGCAGCTTGAATCGATGGCAAATCAATACCCAAAGACTATGAAGAAATTTGGTATTGACTTGTCCAACGTCGAGACGCTTTCTGACAACAAGTTGTTTAAGTCAGATCAGACGGAGTTTGATCAACAGATCAGATTTATTCAACTGAAAGAGACTATTAGTAAAGAATTTAGTGACATACCAAATCTGGACTATGCAGGAGTCAAGAAATCCATTGAACAATTACTGATTACCAAAGTGGCACACCAGTTGGATGGAAGAGTCATTCAATTTTATGAAAATAACAAGAATGATGCCGAAACACTCAAAAACATTATTAAACAAAAGCAGAAATTCCCGAAAGACCAATTTGGTAAATTGAGTAATGCCTTTCCTTGCATTTTGGCGGGAATTCGAGATTTTGCGGAATATATTCCACTTCATCATCAAATGTTTGATCTGCTCATCATCGATGAAGCTTCTCAAGTGAGCTTAGCCCAAGCTTTCCCTGCACTCATAAGAGCAAGAAAAGTTTTAATTCTTGGTGATAGAAAACAGTTCAGCAATATTAAGGCTAATCAAGCTCGATCTGACACAAATCGAGATTACCTTTCACGACTTGAAAATTCTTTCAAATCGAATGTTTCTAAGGATCCGGCGCAACTAATTAGACTTGGTAAGTTCAATATCAAGACCTCAGTGCTTGATTTCTTCGAATTTATTAGCGACTACAGCATGCAGTTAACTAAGCATTTCCGTGGGTACAAAGAAATCATTTCCTACAGTAACAAGTTCTTCTATCGTGGGAGTCTCCAAGTTATGAAGATTCGTGCAAAGAATATTGAGGAAGTAATCAAATTTTCTTTTGTTCAACCAGCAAAGCAGGATGAAGCATTTGCAAACACAAACATGGCGGAAATTGAATTCATAAAGAATGAGTTACTCCGCTTAAAGGCTGAAAAAAATGAGATGTCTGTTGGCATTATCACGCCGCATACCAATCAACAGAAACTTCTAGTTGAACAAATAGGCAAGATGCCTGAGAGAGATTATTTCGTTGATAACTTCAAATTAAAGATTATGACTTTTGATACTTGCCAGGGTGAAGAACGAGACATTATTTATTACTCAATGGTTGCGACCGAAAAGAGCGACAAGCTCTGGGGCGTTTTCATCAAGGACCTGAATAATGTTGATATTGAAGAAGATGGGCAAATAAAAGCTCAAAGACTTAATGTTGGATTTAGCCGTGGAAAAGAGCAGATCCACTTTGTACTTAGTAAACCATTAGATAAGTTTTCGGGATCAATTGGTGAGGCGCTTCGCCACTATGCCTTTGAATTAGAGGAGGCAAAGAGAGAACGTTCCGTTGCTGAAACGGACCAAAGTTCAAAGATGGAACCTGAAGTACTTAATTGGTTCTACCAAACGGATTTTTGGATCAAAAACAAGAAACAAATTAATTTTGTTCCACAGTTCGAAATCGGAAAATACTTGAAGCAACTTGATCCTTCCTACTCACATCCGTTCTATAAAGTGGACTTTCTTGTTGCCTTCTCAGATGCCACCGGCAGAGAGCAAAAAATAGTTCTTGAATATGATGGTTTTTCAGAGCATTTCCAAACGTCAGATTGGGTAAACGAATTCAACTTTGAAAGTTACCAGAATGAAGGCGACGTCTATCGTCAGAAAGTATTAGAGAGTTACGGATATAAATTCATCCGCATAAATAAATTTAACTCCGGAGAAAATCCGGTCCAGACTCTCAATGATCGCCTCATGATGTCCATCAAGCCAGAGCCTAAGCAAAACCCCCTGATGAACAAGATTTATAGCAATATAGAAGACCTTCAGAGTGGGGATATGAAGGAATGCCCTAAATGCAAAGATGTTAAGGCGATCTCGGAGTTCAAAGATGACTCACTGGTAAAGGGAGTTGGAAGGTTTTGCCAGTCTTGCAAGGGAATGAGTTCATCTTCAGCAAGATCCCAAAGTAAGAGCTACGGATCTGCCAGCTCGTTATGTCCAAAGTGTGGCTCAAACATGATTAGACGGACTGGTAAATACGGCAATTTCTACGGATGTAGCAAATATCCTTATTGCAAAGGAACTCGCTAATTAATGACCACAGCAAGATCTTCAATACTGGCGGATGTTCTAAAGGAGTACAAAAAACCTGAAGCTTCCACTTGGGGATCAGCTCTGGAAATCCTTCAAGAGATATTGGCAGAGTTTGAATATGAAAGCGCAGCACTGAGATCTTCAACTGACACCGAAGAAGACCTGGGTGACTTTGCTCAACAAATGTTGAGATTCATGGGAATGTGGACTGGGGCTGCAAAGCGAGAATTAATGAAGTCGGGGGTTACCAAGTCTGAGGGAGAAGATCTAGTTGTATTAGATCCTGAGACTGGACTTGGAACCATGTCTAGGCGCTTCCATCTAGTGCATGAGTTAGTTCAACTAGACAAGGAATACGGATTTGTTGAAAATCCACGGAGATTTTCAGCGGAGGAATACAAGCCGGTTCTTAGGAAGTTTCAATCTCGTTACGCAGATTTCATAGCTAATTTAATGGATGAGGAATTTAATCGTTCAATTGTCTATCGTCCCGAAGGATTCCAACCTTCTTTGGACAGAATCTTAGGGAACGTTATTTTTGATGGATTTGCAAAGTTTCTTTCCGAAGATGAAATTCAAGTTGGGAATATTGCTGCCTTTTCCCATTATTCATCGAAACTAATGAAGTATTGGGGAGTTGAAGAACCATTTAGAGATGCGGCCAGAGGCAGGGGCGAGTACGAATAGTTCTGCTCTTAATAACATTTTTGGGGCAATAATTAAGGCAATTGCATTTGTTGAGCGTGAACTCACACATAACAGCAGTATCTCCGGCTTATAGGGCGACTCTTCTTTAAATTAGACGAGGCGGGACAAAATCCCGCCTCGTTTCATTATTTCTTTTGGAATCAATTCTGACAAAACTGATATCAAATTAGTCAGAAAAAACGGGCAAATAAAGAGGGCAACGGGCAGAAAAGCGGGCAAATGGCGAACTCAAACAAGACTAAAGATGGACTACTTGGATTCCCCAAAGCTTGTGAAGTTCATCTGCAAGAAGCCGTCTATGGCATTTCTCCGAGGTGTGCTCGCTACAAAGCAAGCAAGAGTTCTCAAAATCTTTCGGATTGAGGGTATCTAAAGATCCTGAGGACTTGATTTGTTTGAGGTATAAATCCTCGAAAACCTCCCACGAGATTTCCTTTGACCGATAACGCTTCAGAAGTTCTTTGGCGGGAGCAAGATTCTCGAATGCCTCGTAAGCAATTCCAGCACTAACTCTAAGGAAGTAGGGCAAATCGGAACCTTTGGCAAAACCAGCCAATTGAGAAGTTCTGTTGATGCGGATATCAATCAATTTAGTCACTCCCGCCGATTTCAAAGTTTCGAAGAATTTCTCCGCAGAATGTTTGGTAAACCCGATGGTGTAAAGGCTCACTCAAATTCCTCCCTTGATTCGGTCGGCTTTGGGATCTGGTATGCAATCTTCTTCTCCTGAAGCGTAAGGGCTTCATGCACTCTACCTGTGTCATCAGAGAATAAGTCAGGCGATAGAAGGTTATGCAACGCAAGTAGCCGTACCAAGGCATCCCCATGGCCTTCAACGGTTCCATCTGCGTGAATGTGGTGTACGACGATGTCACTGTTCACAAGAGTCTCAGAAACTAACAAAGTTCTATGGCAGTCCAAAGGCTCCTTTTCAGAGCACATAAGCGCAATTCGGTACCGAGTCGAACCTTCTTTTAACCTCTCTATGCCAGTCTTGAAAGCTTCCTTATTAGCTAGTGACTTGTAGATAACTTGACCATCTAGATAGTCGTCTGGATCGTTTGAGCGTCCACCAATCTGATCTCCTAGAAATAAATAACCAATCGCGTTGTCGCATAGAGATTTTTTCAAAGCTTCCTGATTGAACTGCGGAAACATTCTACTGAACGGCGCTGAACGAACATCAACAACCATGTTTATTTCAGAACCCTCCAAAAGGCTTATGAACTTGTCAATCGAGTGATTTGAATGTCCAATCGTAAAAATCTGTGTAGGCGTCATCTTCGTCCCAATGATGAAATATCAATAACTCCAGCGATTAGCTTGTAGTAGCCCGACGAGGACGGATTGCTCGCAACTGTGAAGAGTTTCTCGGCAAGACTGATTGTTAGCAACACATCTTCAATTTTATACTCTCCAACGCCTTTTGGAATGAATTTTTCTTCTACGATTGGATCTGTTATTCGTAAATTGTATTCAGCGCCGAGATATGTGAAACGGCCTCTCACCTGCAAACTATAAGTTCCTTGCACGACTTGGATAGAGAAAGAATGAGGATTAATTAGATATAAACTATTCGAAACCTCTAGAATTCTAGTTGGCGGAACCAGATCGTTCTTACCGAAAGTTCTTGATTGGTAACCCATAATCCAAAGATTTGTAGGCTTATCAACTACTTTTAGTAATTCTTCAGCAGAGATTCGGCCAACTTGTTTGAATTTGTGTTGGGGATTGATAACAAAATTCTCAGGCTGATGTGCTGAAGGTTTGTGGTTAGAGATTGTAAATTCCAAGATATCGAGCAAAACGGGCTCAACCCCTTTAGAAGTATGTCGTTCTTGCTCTGAGAGCTCTTCGCCTTCACGAATACTGATGGGTCTAAGCCATGCTCCGAATTTACCTTGAGCGTAAAGCTTTCCTGCTACACATCGTCCATCAGGCTTGCGTGAATTGGCTAAGCACACAATTCTGCGCATGTTTTGGATGGAAGCATTTGTTATCATTCAATTTCCTAGGCTGAAGCCGAAACTACTGATCGGGAAAACTTTTCAGAGAAGTGGGTCACTCCAAGAATCTCACGCTCCAAATCATCACAAAACTTCATCAAATGGTTGACTTTCTCAACTATTAATTTCTGTTCACTTAATGGCGGTAGTGGGATTGCAAACCTGCGCAAAGCACTGGCTGAAAAATGCTGAATCGTTACTCCCGAAGACATTTGTGAGATAAATCCTTGACTTTTAGCTTGTCTTAAAACGAACTGTAGATATCGACCCTCAATTCCACTCACTGGCCTCAGCCTGTGAAGCTGATTCTGAAATGCCAAATCAAAATCAATTTCAAGGTCAAATATGGCATTTCGGCCAACATCTCCGCCCTCATTTACGAAGAGGTCACCATTTTTGACATTGTATTTTTCTAGTTCGGCTTCAGGGATTAACATTTCGTTTAGGTCTGTGAGGTCAATTGTTCCGTCTGGCCTGACATTCACCGACCTGAGATAAAGTCTTCTAATACCTTTCATTTTGGCTGTGTGAAGCATTTTTCCTAATTGATGCTCGGCTACTGACGCCAAGGAAACCCATTTCCAGTCGGAAGGAATTACAAACCTTTCGTCAGATATTTCGGGGTATGGGCTAAGTGTTTTACTCACTTCGACTAACAGATCTTCCACAGAGTCTTCAGGCGAGAAGTCTTTCGTTAAATTCCCGCTTATTGCTAGTGACAGGATCAGATTTCGAAGTGATTCAATACTTTCAGGTGTGCCAGCCATAACCTTCCAATTTTCTTCAATTCGTTTCCAGGCTATCTCGAAGTCTTTCTGACTTTGTGCGGTAGAGATAGCGTCTAATGCGGATTTCCGAGCTGAATTTGCCAACTGCGTTCGGCTATTGATCTTGTCTTCTGTGTGAATAACAATCTCCAAGAATTCCTGAATTTCTTCAACGATTCTCTGCTGGACATTTAAAGGAGGTACGGGAATTGGAGTTGCGGCAAATTGCTTACCTGAGACTTCTTTAAAGGTGGTTCCAGTGGCCCTCCTGTTGATCTCCGCACCTATGAACATTAGATAAAAATAAATGAACTTAGCAGTCTCAGGCATAAAGGGTACGCATGACTTAAAACCCTGATTAGTTGCGAGGGGTAGACCTGCTATACCAACATAGCCGATGGGAGCTCTACTAGAAAAAACCACTGAATCAACTGGTAATAACTTGGACGAGGATTCCCGCAGGCCAGCATCTGTGAGGTTTCTTTTTCCACCAAGAACATACATGCCTTGATGACGCATGTCCGCTGGTGTGATCCAAGGAGTACCAGAGTCTTTTGTCCAATAGGTGCTATTTGCGGTATCTGGAGTACCACCGCCAACAATTGTCCCTATTTGGTCTAGGCGCATCCACTTCCAAGATTTAGGTAGATCGTAAAGTACGAAGCCTTCCCAAATGCCAGAAAGGTCGTTGGGCGACATTTCTTTGTTCGATTCAAAGCTAGAACCGCACTTTTGTAGATCAAGAAAAAAATCACTTGAACTATCTGAAACGGTACCTAATGCCAAATTACCCTTAAAGGCAGTGGATAAAAAATACTCTTTAAGGGCACCGAGACCACCCTTATGATCTGTGAATACATCTAAATTTGAAGTGATCTGACCTATTCTCATTTTACTTGTTCAAACTTCTCTGGAGGAAAGACTTCAACTCTTCTTGGAGTTGAAGTACCGAAGTTACTGCGTCTTGATACAACTTAAGTAGTTCATCGGGATCATCATGAACCTCAATTGGGGCATTTGGATTTTTCAGATCTAGGTTGTAGTTGTTTTTTGCTATGTCACTAGCGGACACCTTCCAAGACAGTTCACTTTCTTGGCGTTTATCCCACCACTCTTTTTCATCATCAAACTCCTCCAAACGCATCGGTTTGGTTTTGTTGTATGCCTTCACACCCTCAGGAAGTTTGTGCTCGAAGTACCAAACTTCCTTTGTTGGCTCACCTTTGGTAAGAAAAAGGACATTCGTGGAAATGCTCGTGTAGGGGGCGAAGACCGACTTAGGCAAGCGCACTATTGTGTGAAGGTTGCATTCCTCAAGCATCTTCTTCTTAATTTTAGTTTTTACACCTTCACCAAAGAGTGTTCCATCAGGAAGAACTATCGCGGCTCTACCACCATCTTTTAGTAGCTCCATAACCAGTACTAAGAAGAGGTCGGCTGTCTCCTTTGTCCTGAACTCAGCAGGGAAGTTATTTTCTATTCCATCTTCTTCAACGCCGCCAAAGGGTGGATTCGTGATGATCACATCCACTTGATCATTCTTGCCGTAATCTCGTAAGGGCTTTGCAAGAGTATTGTCATTGATGATATTTGATGGAACTTCGATGCCGTGGACCATCATGTTGGTCGCACACAAAACATGGGGAAGTGGTTTCTTTTCAACTCCTCGGATGCTGTTTTTGAGTGCTTTTAGTTCAGCAGGTTTCTTCACTTGCTTTTTCATGTGCTCAAAAGCCCCTGTTAAGAAGCCACCTGTGCCACAAGCAGGATCTAAAACAATTTCTCCAAGCTGAGGATTAACCATTTCAATTGCAAATTGAGTTACAGCTCTGGGCGTGTAGTACTCACCAGCATTTCCAGCATTTTGAAGATCGCGAAGTATTTGCTCATATATGTCACCAAAGAGGTGTCTTGTTTCCACAGAGTTGTAGTCAATATCTTGATTGATCTTGTTGATTACTTGACGAAGAAGAGTCCCATTCTTCATATAGTTATAGGCATCATCAAAGACACTTATTAATAGGGCACCTCTCTCGCGGGCTTGCCCAGTGAAAGATGAAAGATCTAGCTCCTTCAATTTCGGGAAAAGTTCATTGTTGATAAAGTTAATAAGAGCATCGCCAGTTAATGAATCTTTGCCAGCAACACTTTCATCAGCCCATGACTCCCAACGAAACTTCTTTGGTATGGGGGATTTGTACTTTGTGTCCTCTAACTCAGTTTCTAACTCAAGATCGCTATAGATTTTCAGAAAGAGCATCCAGCCAAGTTGACCAATGCGTTGGGCATCACCGTCGACACCTGCGTCCTTGCGCATGATGTCTTGAATTGCTTTGACCGTGTTAGACAGTGACATGTTTCTCCATTAATTAGGCTGATGTTGCGTAGAGGGCGGTTTCAAGTTTCTGTACAGCTTCTAGATACTTATCACGACCACCGAAACTTTTCACAATTTCGATAGGTGTTCCTATTTGGGTAAATGGATCCAGTCTTAAGACATCAATCTTTTCGATGGTCTCAAGTCCTTGGTCTGCGTACTTATCCAGCAGAATCCCAAGAACCTCACGAGCTTTCTCTTCGTACATTGAGAAGACATTACGCTTTTTAACTCCCTCTGCCCTTTCGCTTCGGGTTAGAGGAGGTTGATCAAAAGCAACATGGCAGATGAGGTCAAATGGGTCTAGATCTCGTCCCACAGCGCCTTCTAGGGCCTCCAGAATCACGCCTTTTTCAAGGAGTTCTTCAAGGATTATTTGCTTGCGCTCCGCCTCATTCCAACGCTTCCTAAACTGATCAAGAGATTTAAACTCTTGACCAACGGCTTTGCGAGTAAAGTCTTTGAGGGACTCTGTAATTAACTTTCCATCCTTATCGTAGTACTGGACACGCTCAGCAATAATTTTAAATTGAACACCGCTAACAACGAATCTCTTAGTTGGCTCTGGATCGGTATCTGCCAAATCCTTTGGACCTTCAAGTACTTTTTCAATATCTGAATCTTCATTTTCAGATTGGGGATCTGGTTCGATATCTGTGACTTTGCCATCTTTATCAATTTCCTTGATAGCAATAGCTGGCCCATCCCATTCGGGATCAGCGAAAAGCTCAGTGGCCTTCTTGAAGTCAATAATTGTGAAGAAGTACTTACCGAAATCAGGGCGAAGTCTTGTTCCGCGACCGATAATTTGCTTGAACTCTGTCATGGATTGGATTCGCTGATCCAAGACGATGAGTTGGCAGGTTTGAGCATCTACGCCTGTGGACATCAACTTTGAAGTAGTCGCAATAACTGGATAAGGCCTCTTAGGGTCAATGAAGTTATCCAGCTCATTCTTACCTTCATCACTATCACCAGTAATGCGCATGACATAGCGATGATCTTTGGCGACTAAGTCTGCATTGAGTGGATCGTTAACCAACGCTTGGCGCATGCGCTCAGCGTGGTCAATATTGCTACAAAATACTATGGTCTTATTCATAGGGTCAGTGTCATGAAGAAATTGACTAATCTTGTGAGCTACTACTTTGTCTCGTTCAGGAAATATGATTTCTCTATTGATATCAACTTGGTTGTAATTACGATCTTCAATCAAATTTCCAGCATCATCGACCATTCCAACTTCGGGGCGCCAGCCTTGTAAATCAATATCTAGATCAACACGAATGACTTTAAACGGAGCAAGGAAGCCATCATCAATACCTTGCTTGAGCGAATAGCTATAAACAGGCTCACCAAAATAACCAATGTTTGACACATACTTCGTCTCTCTTGGAGTAGCAGTCATACCTATCTGGATTGCTGAATCAAAGTAATTGAGAATTGTTTTCCAAGTAGCATCGTCAGCAGCGCTACCACGATGGCATTCATCAATTACAACAAGATCAAAAAAATCTTTGGGAAACTTGTTATAGATTGGTTCTAGATCCTCACCACCCATAATCGCCTGGTAGAGGGCAAGGTAGATCTCGTAAGAGGTGTCGACTTTGCCATTGTCACGATCAACGAGGCTTCGATTGAGTTTTGTCATGACACTACCAAATGGTTTGAAATCATTAATCATTGTTTGGTCAACCAAGATATTGCGATCTGCCAAGAAGAGAATTCGCTTTGCTTTGCCCGTTTTCCAAAGACGCCAAATAATGTTGAAAGCAGTTCGAGTTTTTCCAGTTCCAGTTGCCATTGCAAGAAGTATTCGCTTCTGACCACGAGCAATTGCTTCGATGGTTCGATTGACTGCAAGTTGCTGGTAATAACGAGGTAGCTCATCAGACATGTACTGGTAGTTAGGACTGGTAACTAGCTGCTCAGTCGATGGCTCAAGTTTCTTCCAATCTTTGTAACGGCTCCAAAGCTCCTCTGGTGAAGGAAATTCATCCAGCGAGAGCGTTGTTTCAATCTGATCTGCATTTCCAGTTTTATCGTGAAATAGGAACCCATCGCCATTCGATGAGAATACAAAAGGGATATCGAGTGCATTGGCATAAGCAAGCCCCTGTTGCATACCTGCCCCGATTGAGTGTGTGTTGTCTTTTGCTTCGATAACTGCAATTGGAATATTTGATTTATAGAAGAGAAGGTAATCAGCTCTTTTTTGTTTTCCACGAGCGATCAGTTCGCCACGAACAATTATTCGTCCCGCCGTGAAGGGATATTCACGACGCCATCGAGTTTCATCCCATCCAGCTGATATCAGGGAAGGGGAGATATAGCGGTCACAAATGTCAGACTCGCTAAGAGCCTTCTTGTTCATCTAGCAATCCCTCTGAAAAAGCAACACGGCTAAAGCTACAACCAGGTGATGACAAATGGGACTTGTGATCTCAAATCAAAGAGCAAGCTAGTCGCTGCTGTTTTCGAAGTCTATTCCTGCTTTTGGACCATCCCCACCACATAAGCCACTCCAAACCCAAAGCCCACAGCTGCATATAGATATGTGAACCAGGTGAGCTCTGCTGGGATCATCAGAGTGAGGGCTCCTAGCGCTGTAGCGCTGATACACATCA
>JACCDN010992046.1_pt1 | contig 15955 bp, 10 predicted proteins | sample 7441691 | NCBI WGS metagenome assembly JACCDN01 (sample SAMN15323439, study PRJNA562643) | freshwater metagenome | isolation source: river surface water | place: USA:Blue River Watershed | collected 2017-08-16
CTACAATCGCTCCACAATTCGGGTCAGTAGCTCAGTCGGTAGAGCAACGGCCTTTTAAGCCGCTGGTCGTGGGTTCAAATCCCACCTGACCCACCACCTTTGCACAAAAGAAGACAAGAGGCTGTGTCCCAAGCGACACGGCATTTTTGTCGAAACAACAGGTTTGTAATGCAAAGAAACCGCTTTCAAAAGCGGCTCAAACTTATCCACAAACAGTACACATCATCGAAACCACCCGCCCGTAGACCCCAAGTCTTCCAGGCCCGCCTCTTTCGCCAAACCCTCGTACAACTCTCGTTCACGAGCTGATAATTTGCGGGGTGTTTCCAGCTCCACAGTCACAAGATGATCTCCGAGAGCTTCGGTACGCAACGAAGGCGCCCCGGCCCCTTTAAGCAAAAATTCTGTGCCACTTTGAGTGCCTGCCGGAATCGAAAGCTCTTTTTTGCCGTGAATTGTGTCCACCATCACTTTTCCACCCAACACGCCTCGAACCAAAGGAATGGCCTCAACAGAGCGAATCGTCCGCCCATCTCGCACAAACTTAGCGTGACCCTTCACTCGAATGCGCAAAAACAAGTCTCCCGAAGGTCCGCCAAACCAGCCGGCCGAACCCTTGCCCTTGAGGCGAACCCGAGTGCCATCTTCAACTCCCTTCGGAATGTTGACCGAAACCGTACCTGTCTTCTTGACCCGAGTCTGGCCTTTGCAGACCGAACACTCTTTCTCGGGAATTTCTCCGGCACCTTGACAATCTGGACAGGTGGCCACACTGCGAATCGCCCCTAAAATTGTCTGTCGAGTGGCCTGAACTTTGCCTCGACCCCCACAACGCTCGCATTTTTTAAACGAAAAACCAGGTTCCGAACCTTGAGCGGAACAATGCTCACAGGGTTCAGGTTTGGTGATTTCAAGATGTCGAGTCGCTCCAAAAATGGCCTCTTCAAAACTCACTTCTAAAACCGTTTCAATGTCGGGCCCCGACTGAGCCACACGTCGTCCACCCTCTTCCTCCGCATTTCCGCCAAAAAAACTTTCAAAGATGTCCGCAAAACCCCCAAAATCGCCAAATCCACCTTGAAAACCCTGAGCACCTCCACCAAATCCACCCATGCCCTCAGTGCTTCCGAAACGGTCGTAGTGAGCCCGTTTTTGGGCGTCCGAAAGTGTTTCATAAGCCCCCTGCACTTCTTTAAAACTGGCTTCGGCTGCCTTATCACCCGGGTTTTTATCGGGGTGATACTGCTGAGCCAATTTTCGATAAGCCTTTTTAATTTCGGCCTCTGACGCGCCTTTGGCCAAGCCCAATATCTGATATAAGTCTTTCATAGTCCAAACAATCTACGAGGTTTTGCCTCGCTTAACAATGATATTTAGCAATATTAATAAAAAATAACAACTTAACTTCAATTTGAGCCGAAAAATGGCTGTGCACCGAGGTAAAATCGCTTTTTCTGTCCAATCTGTCGTTCAGAAGTGGACAGAAGAGCATTTTTTTCTTGAAGAAGTGGACACTTTAGACTAAGATCACGCAAGTCTCTTATGGGACGCTATATATTTAGGTCCCGTCGTCTAATGGTTAGGACGTCGGATTCTCATTCCGGCAATAGGGGTTCGATTCCCCTCGGGATCACCAAATAATGTCCACACTGTCTTGTCAACCCAAAACCTGCAATAGAATCTCGAACGCATCGTTCTAAAGAGAGTCACGGTTTTTCTTACGAACTCTAGATAATTTGCTCCTTGAAAATTCGGCACGCAAAGTCAAAAACAAAGACTAAATCTACGACTTTACCCATGAACCGTTACTTTAAAAGGTCGAAGTGGCGGATCCCTTGCTTATTCCAAAAAAACACACTGAAAATTTGCTTATTCCAATCCTAAGATTCTCCCGATTGCTTCGGGACGAGTCGAAAAACTCTTATATATACACTTAACTCCAATTTTATATGGATATCTCTTTCGCATGGCGAAAGTTCCGATCTTCCATTGCTACAGTGAGTGTGGCTACCTTGCTCGCATCTCTCATCAGTTTCTCTGGTGTGGCGCAAGCAGGAACCACCTTCACCGATGTACCTGACGATCACTATGCAGCTGAAGCTATTGAAGCTTTGGCTACAGACGGTGTAATCGGAGGTTACGGCAACGGAACATTCGGACCCAACGACAAAATGAGCCGAGCTCAGCTCGCCAAAGTAATCGTTGGTGCATTTGATCTCGACACCAGCGCTGCAGCTAGCTACGACACTGGTTTCACAGATCTCCCAACAGGTGACCTCGCTCTCTTCGTGAAAGCGGCGGCTCAACTCGGAATCATGACTGGTTATGCCGATGGCACCAACCGCTTCGGATCTAACGATCCAGTGGAACGCCAAGACTTGGCCGTTGTGCTCCACCGTGTATTGGGTCTCACTGAAATGACCGATGGTGGTCCTCACTTCCCAGATGTGGATGATGGGGCTTACTACTACGGTGCAGTGGAAACCATGTGGTGGTACCAAGTAGTGAACGGTTACAACAATGGTAAATTCGGAACTGGTGACGAAGTCATCCGTGCTGATGCAACCTTGATGATCTACCGCGCTACCGGAACCCTCACTCTCCGTGATGTGACCGAAGAGCCTACCGAGCCTGACGAAGAAACTTCTTCCGACGGAACTCTCGTTGTAGAACTCTCTGAGGACACTCCAGACGGTGAAACCCTTCCAGACAAAGCTACTTCAGTAGCAATGGCTTCTTGGGATTTCTCCGCTGAAGGAGACGATGTCGAACTCGACTCTTTGGTCGTTCACCAAAACTCCATTGGTTCTTTGGCTTCAAGCCACAACGTTTACCTTTACGAAGGTAGCACACGTTTGACCAACGGATCTGCAGTGAACACCAGCACTCGAGACGTGACGTTCAACAACTTGAACCTCGCAATCGAAAAAGGTGACACCCGAACCATCACCGTCCGTATGGACGTGGGTGACAACGGAACCACCAACGTTGAAATCGCTTTTGAAATCGAAGACGCTGATGCTGTAGGCACCAACGCTAGCGATGTAGAAGGTGACTTCGCATTGAAAGGAGAAACATTCGAAGTGGCTGCTGGAACCGATGCCGGAACCATCACCATTGAAAAGACCGGAACCATCACCAATCCTAAAGTAGGAGAAGACGATGTGGTCGTGTCTCGTTTCAAACTCTCCACCTCAGGTGAAGGGGCTTCGATCGAAGAATTTGGATTGTACGGATCAGGTAGTGTTTCTACCGCTGACCTGCAAGACTTCAAACTCTACGTTTCTGGCGACGATGCTGAACCTTTGGCTACCGCTGAAATGGTAGACGACCAAGATGTGGCTCGCTTCATTTTGGACGAACCTTACGTCATTGAAAAAGGAGGTTCAAAAACCTTCTACGTTACCACCAGCTTCAACACTGGTCGTACCGACGACACCGTTAAGTTCTACGTAGACGAAAACACAGACGTTCTCGCTACTGGAGACAAATACGGTTTCGGACTTCAAGTCACTCGAACTGCATTCGATGGTGACAGCTGTACCACCACCGCAGGAGACTGTTCTTACAGTGTCCTCGAAGGAGGTGACATCACCATTTCTTCTTCTGGACCTTCTGCAAAAGACATCGCCATCAACGGGGACAACGTTCACGTTATGGACTTCTCAATTGCCGCTGTTTCAGACATGACTTTCAAGAACTTCTCAATTGCATTGACTGCTTCTGAAAGTTCAGACACCACTGAAGGTTTGTTGGCGGCTGCGTCCACTGCAAACTTCACCGACATCCGTATCATCAACACTAAAGATGGTTCTACCGTTTGGGGTCCTATTGATTCCGATCAATTGGTGACTACCGATGGTGGTGCTACCGCTATTGATGAAACTACAGATGCGGCTAAGGCTTACTACCTCTTCACCGACGACCTTTCTATGGAAGCCGGAGAAGAACTCGACCTCGCTATCGTTTTGGATGTTGAAAATACAACCACTTTGGACGGTATGACTTTGGTTGGTAGCCTTGAACTCGGTTCTACTTACCCAGAACTGCGTGACGCAAACAACAAAGTACTCACCAACACTTCAGTATTGGTTCCTGCCAGCGACATCGCTAGCAAGACCATGACCTTGAAGTCACCTGGTTTGACCTTTGCAGTTGCTTCTACTGTAGGTAGCGATACCTACGTTAAAGGAAGTGACGATGTGACCTTCGCTTGTTTCTCTGTTCAAGCCAACCAGGCTTCAGACGTGGAACTCGACGGACTCACTCTCACCGGTTCATTCGATGAGAACAACGACGGAGCCTACGACATCGATGGTTCAGATAACGGAGTTAACCTCAACGTGATTGTGGGTTCCGTTTCTCTCCAAGATGACGAAGGAAACGAAATCGCTGCTGCTCAATCTGTGAGCACCACAAACGTGGTCCAATTCACCAACATGAACTACGTCATCGATTCAGGTGACACCGTTCCTGTCTGTGTGGTTGGAGACATCAGCGACAACGCTTTCCAAAGCTCCACTGTGGATAAAGTTGCTTTCGGTATCAACGCTACGTCCGACGTGACGGCAGTGGATGAAGACGGAAACAACTTGTCTTCCAGCCAAATCGTCGGTGCTTCTTCTCTCAACGTATCTGCAACCGCTCCTAGCGTTGTGGCTACTGTGAGCCGAGGAGGAACTTTGACCTTTGGTGTTCACGGCGACACCGCTCGTGAAGACATCGTAATTGCAGGTAGCACAGGAGTTTCTACAAGCAAATTCCAAATTACCGGCACCGACGAACCATTTATTGTCAAACAATTGGCTCTCAGCAACCGTCAAAGCGCATTCACTGCAGCTGCGATTGGTGATTACGATGACAACATTTCTAAGGTTTACTTGACCTACCAAAACGCTGAAGGAACTTCTGAGACTGCAACTGGTTTCTTGACCAATGGCACCGCAGAATTCTCTGGATTGGACATCTACGTCGGTAAAGACATGGATGTGGTTGTAACAGTTACAGCCGATCTCAAGACCATCGCAACAACAGCTGATGCTGGAACATTTGTAGACTTGGCACTCACCTTCGAAAACCTTGAAGCACAAGCTCAAGGAAGTGGAGAAGTGTACAAAGTAGACCAATTGGACGCCGGAGACGGTGACCTCAGCATCGGAACTATCAGCTACTCAGACGGTCTCACCTTCTTGGTGGATGGAGCAGTCACTGCACCTACCCTCGGAGGAACCTTCACCTTCGCCGCAGATGATGGCGCAGGAGCTGATGCAACAACTGTACAACTTCCTCTCGGAACCATCGTTTGTTTCGATGAAGACGCAGGTGGAACTTGTGCAACCGAAAGCGTAGCATTCATCACTGCTTACTCTGATGGAGCTACCGAAGACACTTACACCGCTCGTCTTGCTGACGACGCTGGAGGTGCAATCGCTGACAACAGCAACATTCTCTACGCACAGCCTGGAACTGGCTTCTTCACATCAACCAATCAAATGGTTGTGTATGAAACCAAACCTTTGGTGACCCTCGCTTCGACTTCCCCAAGCGGAAGCCGATCTTTGTCCACCACAGACACCCCATTCATCTTCAAAGTTGAAAACAAGGGTGATGCAGACTATGCTAGCAAACTTCAAATTCGTGCCGCTCAAGTGAACGATGCATCCACTACAGGTGCAGACTTCCAGGCAACTGCCTTGGCAGGTACCTTCACGGCAACAGACTCTGTCAGTGCTCCAACTTCAGGAGGTATTGGCAACAGTGCTTACATTCGTGAAACTTCAGGAGGAACTGATGCCGCAAGTATCATCTATACTTTCGGAACCAATGCTGACCTTTCAGGTTACAACGGTATTTCCTTCTGGGTTCGAGCAAGTGAAGCTGCAAACACCATCACATTGACCATCAATGACACCGCTGGAACAGATCAAACTGTTGCTTCTGGAACCATGACGGCCGCTACATGGCAGTTTGTAGACCTCTCATTCGCTGGAATCGCATCCACCGACTTGGACGTCATCTCAACCCTCACATGGGCTGTGACCGACGCTTCAGCTGTGAACGCCGCTACTTACGATCTCGATCGTGTGGTTCTCTACTACGAAAAGATCACTGTAGATGCGACATCAGATGCTGATTTCGACACCAACTCAGCTAGCAGTGCCGACAACCTTGTGGCTTACCTCAAGGAAGGTGGTTCAACTGTAGCTACAGGTTACTTCTACTCGTCAACTCAAGGTGCTGACGCCTCCACGACTTCCGTGACGTTCTATCCTCAACAGGATACCGACGCTACGATCGAAGTGGCTGCAGAAAGCTCAAAGACCTTCACATTGCAAACTGACACCAGCTTGCTCTTGCACGAAGATGCTGCGTCTGACGATAACGTGACCTTCTCTATAGATCTCGGTACCTCAACTGCAGGTACTGTGACCGCCGGAGACTTCTGGTGGTACGAAACCAACGCTACTGTGAAGTGGCTTGGTCAAGTTGCCAACAGCACGCTCAACAGCAACACTTTGACTTACTAGTCTTTTAGACTCGTTCGCTTAAAGCAAACTGTTAACGTCAAAACCCCCACCTCAAAAAGGTGGGGGTTTTTTTAATGCCAAATTTCTGTTAAGCTGAATCCACTTTATTACGACTCAACCCAACCATGAAACGATTTTTATCCAGTCTGCTCGTAACGCTCATCCTTCTGACAGGGTGCAATTCTAAATGGACTGAAGACAATGCCAACATGCCCGAAGAGTTCCGCCAAGAGTTCCAGGCCAAAGTTGACGAGAACCTAGCGAAACTAAAAGAAAATCCTGAAGATGGAGAAGCTGCATTCGAAGTGGCGTTTGCCTACGATCAACTGGGTCAATTTAAAAAAGCAGAACGCTACTACCTGAAAACACTTGAAATCAACCCAAGCAACGACGTCAGCCTGAACAACTTGGCGAATCTTTACGAGAAGGTCGAAGAATACGACAAGGCTTCAGAAACCATTCAAAAACTATATCCACTTCGCCCCACCAACATCGAAACCCTCAACGATGCCGTGCGCATTTTCTTAGAGGCAGATGACGTGAATGATGCCGTGCTGGTCCTGGAATACTTCTCAAGAACCAAAGGTACCGAAATCACGCCTGAAGAACAGCAGCTGGTGAGCGATCTTTATCAACAAACACTTGATTACCAAGCCACACATGAAAAGAAATAGCATCCTTGCAGTCCTTCTGTCATTACTGGTAGCACCCAACGCATGGGCCGCAACCAGCTTTTCTTCAGCGCACAATCAAACCTTCGATCAACGTCAAGGAGCCGAACAGCTCTCAGACATCACTGTGGTGGAAGACGCTCAAACTCCAGCCATCAAAAAAGGCTACCTTGAGGTCTCGATTCCGCAGAACTTTCCGATGATTTTCGATGACACCCGAACAAGCACGGAGATTTTAATTTATGGCGACGCCGTCGATGAGGGGAAAATTGCAGAAAAACCAGAGCTGACTTTTCTGAACGGAGACATGACGGTTCGCATTCCTATTCTAGCTGACTTTGGCGTGAACGATTCTTTTGTCATCACGCGCCTTTTTGCTGAAGGATTTTACTCCCAGCCCATTGCCAGCTCACCTCTTGAGTTCAAGCTCAACGGAGAGCTGCCTATTTATTACGACCCCATGGTTCTTTATGTGAGAACCAGCTCCACTTCAGACGCCCGCGCCCCTGAAGCACCCCAGGCAGTGAAATTAGAAAATACAGCAGAAGGAATTCAGGTCACATGGGAAGATCCTTCAGATCAAGATGTGCAGGCGATTGAGCTGTATCGAGACACCCGTCCTGACGTGAGCATCACTTCAACGCCTTATGCGCAATTTTTCAAGGGAGTTGAAGAGTTTTTAGATGATGACGTGGTCGCGGGGGAGACTTATTACTACATACTGAGAGCGAGCGATGGAAGAAATCTAAGCCTGGTGTCTACAGAAGTTTCGATTGAGGCGGCTTTACAGGACCCCGAAGAAACGCCTCCCTCGGACGAACCTGAGGCGGAAACTCCCACCGAAGATGAGCCTGTCGATGAAACTCCCGAAACCCCAGCGGAGCCCGAAGAAAACGCATTCACTGACCTCACTTCACATTGGGCTCAAACGGCCGTCGAAGCTCTTCATGCGCTTGGCATCGTGACGGGAAACCCCGACGGTAATTACCAGCCCAACGAAAACCTCAACCGAGCCGAGGCTGCCGCACTCATTCAAAGATTGATTCAGGTCCACAACAGCGAAGGGGTAACCCTGGAATCGCCCACAGCGATGCCCTTTTCAGACACCCCCCTCAGCGCTTGGTTCACTCCTTACATTGCCGATCTAAAAACTCGTGAATTGGTGACCGGCAATCCCGACGGCAGCTATCAGCCCAACGAAGCCATCAATCGAGCTGAATTTTTAACCTTGGCTCTGCGCGCATTCGAGGCCATGGGAGGCACCGCCAACACAGACGCCGAAACTTTTACAGATGTGCAAGAAGGAGCCTGGTATCAAGAAGCCGTGGCTCAAGCTCAAGCAGAAGCTTTAGTTGAAGGAGTTGCGTGTGGCACCGCTCGTTGCTTTGAGCCCGATCGCGAAATCAGCCGCGCCGAAGCCGCTCAAATTCTCCACAAAATCTGGCTCAAGGTCGAGGCGCTCTAAGCTCGAAACGCTCTAAGCTCGAAACCCCTTCAAAAACCCACTCAGCGTCACAAATTCGAGGTCCATCTGATCTTTCAAAAAGCTCAGGCGACGCGAGAGTTGGCTGAAGTTTTCGCCACTGGCATAAGAAAGGCCTTCGACACTCGAAAAGTCGAATGAGTTGCACTCAAAAATAAGATAAGGGTCGAGCCCATGAGTGCGCTCTTCAGAGCGCAAACGGTTCACTGACTCGAGGGTTTCGTCATCATCTTGTTCGAGCCATTCTTCAAGCTTCATTTCGACAGGTTGGCCATAAGGACCCTTCCATGACCAGCGAATCGTAGGAAGCGGATCTTCGCTCACCGGAATGTACTCAAAACCATATTCGTGCAAATCTGAAAGTTCGGCCTCTGAAGGTTCAACGGGGGGCCGAAACATCATCACCTGATTCATGCCCAAACGATTCATTTCGTCTCGAAGCCTGCGAAGGCTTTTTCGGCGTGCCGGAATGCTTTCCCAGTCGGTATCGACGCCCTTGAGCGCGATTTCGTGACCCGCGGCCGCCAAACCTGCAATCAGTTGGGCGTGGGGCTCAAAAAAGTCCGCTTCGAAAAATAAGGTCGCCTTGAGGTCCCAAGTTTCGGCAAATGACTTGAATTGTTCAATAAATGCTTGCACGTGAGTGTCTTCTTCGGGCAATTCACGACTTCCGGGGGCTTGTTCGACGTTGACCGTCAGTGCAAGTTGTAGGGCTTTTTTGCCCGGATACAGTTTGGTCATGGCTCGACGCTTCATCAAAATTTGAGGCAAGTGCCGCCATCCCAGACGACGTTCGGGCTTCTGAAAGCCCACTCGTTCATAAACGCGCAGATTTTTTCGCAAGCAATTATCCCAAGAAAATTCATTTTCAACGAGCGAACGGCTGGCCTGGCCCCATTCTCGCAAATGAGGATTCAGCACAAATTGGCTCAAGGCATCGGCAAGTTCGGCACTGTCGTCAGGGCGCACCAAAATTCCATTCACATTCGGCAGAACCAAGCGCGAGTGGTCACCCGTATCGGTCGCCAAAATCGGCAAGCCCGAAGCGCAGGCCTCTAAAAGCGGAATGGGTAGGGCGTCCGAACGGGAAGGGAGCACAAACACGTCGGCCCCCTGATAAAGAGCCGCCAAATCTTCGGCGGAGCTCGGTCGTTTCAAAAATTGAACATGGCGCGACAGCGTGAATTCTTTCACCTTTTCTTTTAAGAATTTTTCTTCACTGCCTTCACCCACAATTTGTACCAGCAGGTCTTTTTTAGATTGGATGAACTCGTGAGATTCAACAGTGCGTCGCACCGCTTCAAGCAAGAGATCCACGCCCTTTTCCCATTCGAGTGGCCCCACATAAAGTGCACAAAATGACTGAGGCTCACGCGCCCTCGAAACGGCCGGAAACTCCGCCAAGTCGATGCCCGGAGGAATCACAAAAACAGGCTCGTTCACATTCTTCAACTGCAAGAGGCTTTCTGAAACACTGATTTCTTGCCCATAGCGAGTTTCTAAAAACATCACCTGTTGAATCCATTTTTTAAGTGTCCAGCGAGAGCCCAACATTTGGTGCCCGTGCACCGTCACCACCGTGGGAACTCCCGTGAATAAAGAAGCCCATTTCGAAGAAAAAGCCGAAATGACTCCATGTGCGTGTGTCAGCAGGCTGTCACGCCGATTGAGTAAAATCCAAAAAAGAAGCCCGCCGTAGCCCAGTCGTGCCGCCCAATTTTTTGCGCTCGAAGGTGGCCCCAAACGGCGAATTGTCAGGTGATTCATCGCCTCCAGCTCTTTTTCGTGTGCCCTCAATGTGCCTCGAATATTTCGAGTGAGAATTTCAACACTATAGCCTTCCTCAGTCACCAAATATTCGGCAAGCCGAGCAATGTAGGTGGGGCGACCATCGTCGTAAGGAAACCATGTATCCACCAGCAGGATGATTTTGGGGCGATTTTTCTCAATTTTTCGAATTTCCATAAATCAGGGAACAAGAGTGGCCTCAAAGGCCAATGCAGAATTTAAAGAGTTCAAGGCAACTTCAAGTTGAGTGTCGTCGGGTTCACGCGTGGTGAGTCGTTGCAAAAAGAGCCCTGGCCAGGCCAAAACGCGAGCCCATAAGTGATTGGAGTACTTCGCGCTCAACTTCAGCACTTCGTAACTCACGCCCGCAATCAAAGGAATGCTCAAAATGCGGCTGGCCAACTGCCCCGTAAAATCAGTGGGAGAGGGCACCACCGTATAGATTAAAATGCTCACCACAATGACCAAAAAAATGAAACTGGTGCCGCAACGCGGGTGAAAACGGGTTTGAGCCCGTGCCGATTCTAAAGTGAGGGGTAAACCTTGATCGTAAGCCCAAATACTTTTGTGTTCAGCTCCATGATACTGAAACACACGTCGAATATCGGGCAATAACGAAAGAACACCCAAATAGCTCAAAAAAACAGTGAGCTTGGTGACGCCATCCACCAGGTTCAGTGCCCAAAAATGTTCGACCAAATACGGCCACACGGCACTCAACGAACGAGCCAGCCACAGCGGGAAAACCTTCAACAGTAAAATTCCAATCGCCAAAGCCGCCACAAACGAAAACGCGCTGAAAATCCCCATCCAAAATCCACCTCCTTCCATAGGCTCACCCTCTTCCCCTAAAATAATTTTCTGAGCATAGTCCATGGTTTTGAAGCCCAAAATCATCGATTCAACCAAGTGCACCACCCCTCGAATCAGAGGCAGACCCAAAACTCGATATCGCGTCGAAAGAGAACTGAAGCGGCGCGTGTCTTGCACCATATTTCCGTTGGGAGCTCGCACGGTCACACTGTAGCCATGAGGAGAGCGCATCATCACGCCTTCCAGTATTGCCTGCCCGCCCATCGCAAAATCAATTTTTGGTTCCATAATGGTCCCCATTCTGCCATACTTCCGGCATCCTTCCCACCCCAATCATGAAACGACTGTTCATCACGCTCACCCTTTTGCTTTCTTTAAGTGCCTGTCAAAGCGGGGGCATTGTGAATGCTCACGAATCTGTCGAAAAGCTCACCGATATCGCTCGTTTGCGTTCCACCATGCAGGAGCTGGGCATTCAAAAAACAGCCCTCACCGCCATGCCCAAAGATCTCATTCACTTCAAAGAGGGAGTGACCATCGATCTCACCGATACCATGGACAACCAGGCCGTGATCTTGCAGGCCATGCAAGAATTTCCTAAAGATTTTGCTTATGTCTGCTCTGTGGATCCGCGCGACATCGCCTGGAAGGAAAAACTGGATCAATGTTCCGCCGACCACGCCGTGGGCGTCAAAGTCTACCTCGGTTACAGCTATTCCCATCAAGCGCCTCTCGACAGCCCTGAGTTCGGAGCTTTCTACGACCAAGTCGAAAAAGATGGACTTTTCCTAAACTTGCCCGTCAATCTGAGCGAATTTTCAGCCGAATTTAAAAACGTGCTCACCCTGCATCCCAACCTGAAAGTGCTGGCGCCTCACTATGCTCTTTCTTCAAAAGACCTTCCTGCCCTCGCTGCGCTCATGGACTCAGCCCCCAATCTCTACATCGACACCAGTTTTGGCCACGTCGACTTTGCGAAAGAAGGGTTTCAAACGATCACCGACAACCATGACGCCTATGTCGCATTCTTCGCCGATCATGCCGATCGCATTCTCTTCGCAACCGACAACGTGGTCACCACCTATGAGGGCAAAGAAGCCGAGTGGTTGAGCGCCCTCTATCAAAATTACATCTCGATTTTGAAGGAAGGCGAATTCACTTCAGCTCTTGAGCCCGAGGTCAAATATCAGGGTTTGGCGCTTTCAGACGACATTTTAAATAAGGTGCTCTACAAAAATTGGAATCGTCTGCTAAAATAAGCTCACTCATTTTCTATGACCATCGAACTCATGCCCATCCCAATCATCCTATTTTTATTTTTAGTTCTCGTTCTGGTCAGCATTCGCCAAATCAACCAATACGAACGTGGTGTGAAGCTCACGTTCGGTAAGTTCAGCGGAATCATGCAGCCCGGTTGGCGCATCGTGTGGCCCGTCATTCAAAAGATGTATCGCGCCGACATGCGCATTCAGGTGGTGGATGTGCCTTCTCAGGAATCCCTCACACGCGACAATATTCCAGTTGGAGTCAATGCCGTTGTTTACTTCAAGGTTGTAGACGCTGAAAAGGCGCTGTTGAACGTTCAATATTACGCTTACGCCAGCCAACAGCTCGCTCAAACCACACTTCGGAATGCGGTGGGTGAGGTGACGCTCGACAAATTGCTCACCGATCGCGACGACATCGCTGAAAACATCAAGAAAATCGTGGGTAGCAACACTCAAGAATGGGGTATCGAAATGATCAAGATCGAGCTTAAAGATATTGTGATTCCTGAGAACTTGAAGCGCACCATCATGAAGGCCGCCGAGGCCGAACGTGAACGACAGGCAGTGATCATTCAATCTCAAGGTGAAATTGAAGCCGCTAAAAACATCTCTCAGGCCGCTGAAATTTTGGCCAAACACCCCGGAGGATTGCACATTCGAACCTTATCGGCAATCAATGACCTTTCTTCCGACCAGTCCAACACCACCGTTTGGATGTTGCCGATTGAAGTCTTGCACGCTGTCGAAGGCATTGCTCAAATGACTCGCAAAAAATGACCAAAAATTACTGGGTTGCAGGCCATCCGCTCCGCTTTTGTTTGACGACACCTGTTTTGAATGGCGCCTTTGAGGCCACGGGCTGGGACGGTCGTTTTGAAACTCACGACGTGTCGCCTGAAGAACGCACCGACCTCATGGAACAACTGAAGAGTGGAGATCTGGATGCGGTTATTTTGACCCTGCCTCACAAAACGCCCACAGTGGCCGACCTACCCAATCCCAGTGACGACGTAAAGTGGATTGGCGCTGTCAATTTGGTGCGCCGCTCTGCCGATGGTTCACTCGAAGGATTCAATACCGACTGGACGGGAGCCAAAGGTGCTCTTTCCACTGTTTTGCCTGACTTTAAAGATCATCATATTTTGATTTTAGGTGCTGGAGGGGCCGCCCGAGCCGCCGCTTATGCCGCCGTACAAGGTGGAGCCAAAGTGTCGATCTGGAATCGCACTCCGATTCACGCGCAAAATTTTGCCGCCGCCCACGATCTTGAATTTGTTGAAGACATGCGCGAATGGGACGGCCAACCCGACGTGATCATCAACGCCACTGCTTTGAGCGACGAACCACGTCAATCGAGCCTGGTGCCCTTTCCGTTGTGGGCCAAAGTGCAGGTGGCCGTGGATGCCGTTTACGGCAAGACCAGCCTCTTTTTAGAAGAAGCTCAGGCGGCTCAAGTGCCCCACCGTATTTCAGGGGAAACCTGGTTTTTAATGCAGGCATTCGAGGTTTTCGAACGACTCACCGGCCAGCCCGCACCCAAAGAGTTGATGCAAAAACTCACTGAAGAGGCCAAAGAAATCATGCGAGCTTAGAGCTTCGCCACTGACTCCATAAAATCAAGCCCACGCCGATCACAATCCACGCGTCGGCGAGATTGAAGTTGGGGTAGGGGCCGATATGAATGAAGTCGACCACAAAGCCCAATCGAACGCGGTCGATCAAATTGCCGATGCCACCCGCCACAATCAGGGCAAACGCAAGATTTTCAGCTCCGCTCAAGACACGCTTTTGTCGTTCCATCCAAAAAATTCCCAGAGCCCCAGTCAAAATCGCCAAGGTGAGTGCAAAAATCACCGCTGTGGGCAGGGCGATTCCAAATAAAATGCCGTAATTTTCACTGTATTGCAGGCCCAAAAATGCTTCGGTGCTGGGGCGAACGTCTAAAATCCACAGTTTGCTGACCTGATCGAGAATCAGAGCGAGTGCAAAATAGAAAGCAGTCTTCATGGCTACTTGACTTTAACCTGAGAAAGAGTTAAAATCTAGGGATTAATTTTGCTCAAAAAATGACCGCACACGCTCACGCGACTCACGGAGAACCTGAAAGTTCAGATCGATTCAGCCATGAGCACCTGGAATTGACGACTGCTCCTGACTGGAGCCATTTTGATGAAAAAACCAGTCTCACGTTCAATGCTGAATTGAAATTTGAAGGCATGAACATTCTTGTAGCGCCGAACGCGGTGTCTAAACAGGCTGAAATTTTCATACCCAATGCACACAAAATGCCCGCCGACGAAGATGGGCAAAAAGACTTCGTCAACGCCCTCTTTGAGACTCTGGCTTTGGACGCTCAGTCAAAGGGGTATCGACTGCAGACATCACCGCACGTCAAAGATGAATGGTTTCATGATTTTAGAGTCGAAAATGCTCATCCAGGAAAGAAAATAGTGCTGTCTCATGTTGAATTCAGTGTTGAAAAAGCAGAAAAACAAATCCAGAGCATTTTGCCCGCCGCTCTCGCCGACCCCATCACGAAATATAGGGCTGACGTGCGCGCCATCACCGATCACGCAGATTTGCGCGAACTGGCTCAGGAATTATGGAAATCTGGAGTCAAAAAACCCGAAATCAGGCGTCGTTTGCGATTGGCCATGAACAAAAGAAAAGCGCTGGACCCGAAGATGGTTGAAGCCATCGAAGCGCAGTTTTTGAATGAAGCTGAAAAATCCACAACACTACGAGAACGATCTCGAGCCGTGATCAAGAAATTCGATCTTGAAGAAAACATCAACAGAAAAATTCGCCGCGGTCAGAAGATAGATCGCATCACACATAAAGAGGCCATTCGTCGCAGGGTGGTGAATCTCAATGAAACCGAAAAATTAGAGCTTTCTGCAAAAGAAACAGGTCAAATCACTCGAGATCTGTTTGCCGCGGCTACTAACACCATTGATCTCGAACCTGAGGTGACCGAAAGCGCCCTCGTCGACAAAAAAGAATCCAACTGGGGCAAAGTTTTGATTCCCACCGCCATCATCGGAACCGTGGGGGCCGCCCTCGCAACCTATGCAGCTTACAAAACCGTGGGCGGTGTTTGGAATGGGGCCAAAGGAACCGTCAATTTGGGTGCAGAAATGGTCAAAGCTGGTGCCGAACATGTGGGGCCTTTGGCCAGAACAATCTTCATCGAAACACCGAAAGGTCTAGTTACAGGAGCGGCGAAAGCCGTGGCCACACCTTTCAAGTGGACCGTAAATGCTTGGCAAAACGGGAGAAACTTTTGGAAGTCTCCTGAGCCACCCAAGGCAAAACCTACCGCATTTCAAAAATTAATGCGCGCGCCCGGGAACTTATGGAGGGGTCTGCGCAATTATGGCACTGCCGCTCTGTTCGCAACCGCAG
>JACCDN010787807.1_pt1 | contig 15954 bp, 14 predicted proteins | sample 7441691 | NCBI WGS metagenome assembly JACCDN01 (sample SAMN15323439, study PRJNA562643) | freshwater metagenome | isolation source: river surface water | place: USA:Blue River Watershed | collected 2017-08-16
CAAGGCGAGTCTTCTGTATCAGAAGGTTACTGTTATGAAGCGATCAATGGAGCATCTGTTGAAAAGCTTCCAGTCGTTTTCGTTTTTCAAGATAACGGCTACGGAATTTCTGTTCCCAAGCGCGATCAAACCGCAAATGAGCGGGTTGCGGATAATTTTTCAGGATTTTTAAATCTACATATCATTCACTGCGATGGAAAAGATGTTTTTGATTCTATGAGTGCGATGACTGAAGCCAGAAAAATTGCAGTCGAGAAATCAGAGCCAGTCATTGTTCATGCGATGTGTGTGCGTATTGGAAATCACTCAAATTCAGATAAGCATGAATGGTATAGAGACGATGCGGAAATTGCGGCAGCTAAAGCGCAAGATCCTTACGTGAAATTTAGAAAAGAACTGTTAGATGCAAAAATTTTTAGTGAAAAAGATTTAGTCGCAATTGATGAAGCAATGAAAGAAGTGGTGATCGATGCTCATATGAAAGCGATGAAAGCACCAAATCCAACTCCTGAATCAATTTATGATTTTGTGATACCAGAACCACATATACCAACTAAATATCCAATAGGAGTTCATAACGAAACTTCTGAGCCAGTTAAATTTATCGATGCAATCAACGGAACACTAAAGGCAGAGTTTCGTCATAATCCAAATACTTTTATTTGGGGCCAGGACATGGCCAATAAAGAAAAAGGTGGGATCTTTAACGTTTCAAAGGGAATGCAACAGGAGTTTGGAATTGAGCGTGTTTTTAACGGGCCAATCGCTGAAGACTTTATTTTGGGAACTGCAAACGGCTTCTCTCGTTTTAGAGATGATATTCGCGTGTGTGTTGAAGGTGCGGAATTTGCGGATTATTTTTGGCCAGCGATGGAGCAATATGTAGAAATGTCTCACGATTACTGGAGAAGTAACGGAGCATTCTGTCCAAACGTTATTATTCGTTTAGCTTCTGGTGGATATATCGGTGGAGGATTATACCACTCACAAAACTTAGAAGGCTCACTGGCAGCTATTCCTGGGGTTAGAATTGTTGTTCCATCTTTTGCTGACGATGCAGCGGGATTACTTAGAACAGCATTTCGATCAAAAGGGCCCACTTTATATCTTGAACCAAAATCTCTTTATAATGCTAAACAGGCAATGACTCCAGTTCCAGAAGATTTCGAAGTTCCATTTGGGGTAGCTCGTATCAGAAGAGAGGGGACTGACTTAACAGTATTAACTTACGGAAACACAACACACATGTGCCTAGAGGCGGCAGAGAAATTAGCGGCAGAAGGATACAATGTTGAAGTTGTTGATCTTAGATCAATAGTTCCGCTAGATATTGATACGATTGTTAAATCAATTCAAAAAACGAACCGTTGTATTGTTGTCCATGAAGATAAAGTCTTCGGAGGGTTTGGAGGCGAGTTAGTTTCTATTATCAATGAAAAAGCTTTTGAGCATTTAGATGCACCAGTTCTACGAGTTGGATCAACGTTTACACCTGTTGGATTTAATCGAATTTTAGAACGTGCAATTCTTCCTGACACTGAAAAAATTTATCGTGGAATGCTTCAGGTTCTAAGCTATTAATTCGCTAAGTCACTAAGAGCAATATTTTTCTCGAAATTGAGTTTGAATTTCGATGGCTTCCAATTCGAGGAAGTCATCGTTTAAATCATAATTTTGATACTTGGATTGAATGTAGTGAGTGAATTCATGTGCAAGAGAATCATCCATGCAGCGCTTTAAGCGATTATAGTAGCCAGCATCATCAATCAAAAAAATTTCGTTTGATTTAACTGCAAAAGCGTTAGTGAAGTTTTTTGGTCGTTGCCCCCATTGTGATTCAATGGCATCTTGAAAATATTTGAGTTTTGTTTTGCTCTCAAAATTAATTTTAGGGATCGAAATTTCGCTTCTAAATTCTTTATTTTTTAGTTTTAAGACTTTTTGAAGAATAAAGCTTTCACTATATTTTAGTTGAGCTGGTTTTTTTGCAAAGAGTGTTGTCTCGTGAAAGCCGTGTTCGGCACATGTTAATGCTGATTGAAAATAAAAAAATGTCGCCGTTAAAAATATTTTTTTCATCTGACCTCTATTTAGATTTATGGGTGAATGTGCCGTCCCATCCCGCAGGAGGAGGTGACTTCATAAAATCTTCTGCGGTTGTAAACATTCTTATAAAAGTTGGGTCTTCTGGAAATTGATCGAGTAATGTTTTAAAAATGGCAGAAGCTTCTGCAAACTTCCCTTCAATGTAATATTGAAACCCTTCTTCGTAGCTTGTGAGTTCTGAAGTTTTTGTGTATAGAGGATGACTAGGATGCATGATCTCATAAATAGTGACCGCCTTTTCTTTACCTTTTACCCTCACTTTGTCCAGAGTCCTAAAAATGAATTCACGACGTTTTTCTTCTGGGATTGCTTTTAAAGTGAATTCAGAAACATTAAGTTGAACACCATAGAATTTACAAAGTGATTCTAGTCTTGCGCCTAAGTTCATGTTGTCGCCTAGAGCTGTATAAGAAAAAATTTGATTTGAACCCATGTTTCCAACCGAACATTCTCCGGTATTTAGTCCAATACCATGTTTAAAAAGTGGGAAATTCAGGCGTTCAAATTCCGCGTTAATTGCTGGTAGTTTTTCAATCATTTGAATCGCACCTTTAACCGCCCAGTAGGCATTATCAGGGAGGTCTACCGGAGCTCCCCAGCAAGCAACCATGGCATCCCCGATATATTTATCAAGTGTTCCGTAATGCTCAAAAAGAGTATCTGTCATCATCGTCATATACATATTGAGTGCTTGTGATAATTGCTCAGGAGTAAGCTTTTCAGAAATAGTCGTAAAGTCACGAACATCAGAAAAGAAAACGGTAATAACTTTCTTTTCTCCACCTAGACGCAATTTCTGAGGATTTTTTAGAAGATCATTAACAATTGAAGGAGCAAGATAACGTGAAAATGTTCCCTTTATTTTTTGTTTTTCTTGGTTAGTGATATAAAAGTTAATTAAAGTCGACCACGAATAACACATTAAAACAGAAAGCATACTAAAAAATAGTTTGTTGTTATAACCACGAGGAACAAAGTAATAGGTGTCAATTACAAACATAATGATGAGCAGGCCATTTACGACAGCAAAATCAATAAGTGCATTATTTAAAATCATCACTGAAATCATAATAATTGTGCCAGATGCGAGCATGATCCATGATGCAAGATTGGAGTAATTATGATTAACAAAAAATTTGCCATCTAAAAGCATATTAACCACGTTCATGTGATATAGCACCCCAGGAAGCTTATCATTAACTGGGGAGTTTCGAAAATCGTGTGCACCGTAAGCAGTTGAGCCAACGAAGACAATTTTATTTTTGAAGATTTTGTGTAATTCTGAGTCATCATTTTTAGAAGTTAGGATTCTGTAGACATCAACCATCGGGAAGGTTGTTTCATTACCGAACCATCGAATTTTTGTCTCTCCATTTTGGTTTATGTAGAACTTATAGTTGTTGACATGAAGATATGCTTCATGAATATTTGGGACTTCTAAATTTACGTTTGATTCTACGTAATTTATATAAGTCTGTAGCCCAAAGGAAGGTAGATAAATATTTTGTACGTTGTTGATTAAGTTGTAGTGCCGATAAACTCCATCGTGGTCAGAGTAAGAGCTGATGTGTCCTAAGGGGGCTTCGGTGTCTAGTAGTTCTTTTATCGGATAAACTCTTTTTTCGATGACAAATTCTTGCAGTGATTGGCCTGGATTTGAGTGATCGGTAATAGTATTAAGATATAAAGAATCAGGAAGCTCGTGCAAATATTCGCTTGAATTTTCCTCTACTGCAATTTTGGCCATCGTTGAATAGGACAGAATAATTCTTCTATTGGAATCTTTTTGAAAATTGATGATAGCGTTTTTTAAGACATCATCAGGTGAATTGTCATATCGGCAAAATCTTTCAGGCTCCGAAAAGAAAACGTCAAACGCAACTGTTTTTGCTCCGTAAATTTTTAATTTGTCGATAAGCTCAGCTATCTTTGTTCGACTCCAAGGCCAACGGCCGATTTGTGAAAGTGAGTTATCGTCAATTGCCGCTAATATAATACGATCATCAATTTTTTCTCCTCTAGAAGGGAGAGTAAATTTCATTCTAAAATCAAAAAATTTTTCTTCAAAAAAGATTGCATAGATTTTTGAGTAATCAGTTTCCTGAGAAAAAGGATCATCAAGTCTAATGGTATAACATAGATGAACACTCCAGGCACAGAATGTGACAATTAAAGTAACACCTAGATACTGAATGATTCGATGAAGCATAGTCAACTCGTTTTAAATTTAAAAACTATATTTAAGTTCTGTTTGTAGAACGTGTTTAGTGTATTCGTTTGAATCGCTTTTCGAGATATTTTTTGTGAATTCGTAGTTGAAACCAACTTTGAAACGATCGGTAACATCTCTCGAAAGATCAATCGATGGCGCGATATTTTTTTCAGTTCCTCGAGTTGCTTTTTGCTCTTTCGTATCAAGCAAAGTGGTGGAGAGTCCAAATCCCAAAGAGTATTGAGGGATAATTTCAGGGATAAGATAATCAATGCGAAATAGGTATGAATCGGTGCTATTTGAAGTTGCACGATAGTTTTCAATGAAATCTAAAGTAACAAGAAAGATTACTAAATGGCCCATACCTGTGATTTTTGTATGGTCAAAAACTACGGTCTTTGTTTTATTATCTAGGCTATCAGAGTAGGCGTTATAGTCTTTATATTTAAATTTTAACGAACTATCGCCCCAACTGCTTAGTTTAAATTTTTCACCTATAGTGAACGTTTTAGATGTGGCATATTTATTAAGTTTCTTTTGTTGGTACTTATCACGTGCTGTATAGTTTGATTCAAATTCAACAATGGCAGATGCCGGCTGTCCGCGTAGAGTATGTTCTACTTTAGAGCGTAAGGCAAAGTTAATTAGGTAAGCATTATTTTGGTAAACCGTCGCATTCTCAGTATCAGTGTAGCGAGTGTAGGTGACTCGGGACTCCGGGCTTACGATATAGCGCTTTTTGAAAACAAAATCACGTTTACCAAAAGCTTCACTTTCAAGAATGTATGACTCTTTTTTCGATTGTACAGTTGTAGATTGGTCGTTGGCCAGTGTTACGTTGTTGTCAAATTTTATTTTTTGACCCAAGGTTAGAGTATAACGTTTGGTTGATAATCTTCGCCCATTAACCATAACATTTGGATCTAATTTAAATTCGTTAGTAAGTTCCAAAATTCTTTGACTAATATCTTTTGCTACGGGGGAGTTTTTATCCATGGCCAAAGCTGTGTTCATCATTGGAATAATATATTTTTCAACATAATTTGCTGTATTCTTTTTTTCTCTAGCAACAAGCAAGAGAGTTTCGGCCATTTGAAAGCGAGCGACTTGTACGATTTTGTCATCAGCATTTTTATTTCTTACTACTGCCGCAAAAGAATCTTTTGATTTTTGATAATCTTCTAGAATTTGGGAGATATGGCCGACGTAGTAGAGTGAATTATCGCGATTGAAATTTTTTGTTATTGATTCTTCGAACGCCATACGAGATTTTTTTAATTCATTGGCAGCATACAAAGCTTGACCGTACTCGTAGTAAATATCTTGAGCATCTGTTTTTAGTTGAATGGCCTTTTCGAAATTGATAATTGCGCGATCAAACTCTTGCAGGCGTGAATGCGTGATACCTAATAGGTAATGTTTTGTACTTAATTTTTCGGTAGCAAAGTCGGTCCCTGCTAAAACTTTTAGGGCCTTGGAATAGTTCGAAGTTTTAAATAGTCTGTAATATTCTTCTAGGTGTTGTTCTGCAAATAGATTACTTGAGAGCACTCCACAACAAGCAATAAAAAGAAATGTGTAGGCTTTTTTACAAAACTTAAGTTTGTGCAATTCCCTTCCTTGGGATGAAAAAAAAGCCCAAGACTAAGCTTGGGCCTGAAATTTAATATCTCTTATTTAATTATACTTAAGGTGCTGTAAAAATAAAGCGAACTTTCGAGTTAGGATTACTCGTATTTGTTTCATTATTCTGATTGATACTGTTGGTTATATCTTGCAGTTTTGTATTGGCCAGATCTTGCAATTTTTGTGGGTCAAAATTTGGTGGTAGTTGACCTGGGGTTCCTGCTGGATTCCTCGATGGATCGAAATATCCTCCCATCGATGGTGGTAAAAATGTAGGAATGAGGCTTGGTGGCGGATTTAAACCAGGTGCTCCAGGTTTATTAGCTTCAGAAGCTGGACCTCTTCCCGGAGTTGCGGCAGCTGTTCCAGAGTTTGTAGCTCCAGTATTATCCGATTTTTGAACAGCGACAAATTTTCCTTCGCTGGTCAATTGTAACCCTTCTGGTGCTTTATAGGAACCGGTTGTCGGGTCAACTTTTCCAAAGTTTGGTGGAAGAATGAATGTTTTTGTATTGGGATCAAATTGAGCGTTTTGTGGAGGAGGAATTACGTTAACGGTTGCTAAGTCTACGACTGATCCTGCGGGAAATTTAAATGCACCGGTACTGGCATTGAAAAATCCTTCCGCGGGGCCATTTTCTTTTAGCGAACCTTTTTCTACTTCTTTTGAAATTTTGCCAACAATATCTTTTCCATCACTGGCTTTCTCTAGTTGTTTATCCATTTCAGAATTTGAATTAGAAAATTTTGTGGCATCAACCCCAGGAGGAATTGGAGATTTGAAATCTTTTTTTGTTTGATCAGAGTTTTCTTTAATTCCTTCTTTATTTTCATTAATTCCCGTTTCATTATTTTTTAATGACTCTAATTGGGTTGGAGCAAGTAGGGATGGAATCATTGGGCGCTCGGCAATTTGAGTAACAGCAGAGAATTGTCCTTCTTTTACCATTACTGCTTTTTCATCAGAAACAAGTTTTTCAAGTGTTTCACGGTTCAAAACATCATCACGAACTGCTCGATCGATTCCTCCCATGGCAACAGCACCTTCAAAAGTAATGAGCGATGTGTTTTCATTTTGCGGGTTATAGTTAACCTGGAAATCTGTTCCGCGAATACCCATGGCTGCAGATTTTGTTTTAATAAAAAGTTTTGATTTAGACTTATCATCCATCTGCATATAGTCTTTTGTGACTTTTGACCTGATTTGTCCTTCGACAAGATTAATCACCCCAGCTTGATTTTTTGGGAATGAAGCAATTTCAATTGCTGATTTGGGGCCTAAATTCATTTGCGATTTATCAATAAATAAAAGCTTCACAAAACTTTTTTCAGCTGTTTCTAATTTCGTTCCTTCAGGCAGAGTTTGATCGAGTTTCACTTCAAATACTTTTCCGTCTTTTAGTGTCGCAGTTACTTTTCCTAAAAGCTTGATGACAGTTGCCGTATCCTCGGCCGCAGCAATTGCGAAAGAGATGAGGTATAAGCTTAAAATCGAGAGCGGTTTTACTGTCTTCATATATTCAACCTAAAATGAATCTTTTGACGCCAAAAAAGGGGGCGCTTCCTGGTAAAGCTTTTCGTCATTATAAACTTTGCCTTAAATAAAAAGTTAACTACTTTAAAACTCATACAAAATTAAAAAAAAGGAACAAAATTTGCCAATATATCGTGGCAAAATAAGGGAACTTCTTCATGATCTCTCCAATGACAGAGTCAAACAGTTCAGTTAAGATAGTTTGAATTTTAAATGGTATTTTACAGATAAAATCGAAAGGTAATTCAGTATGAGTTCAGATAATTTCTTAAAAGCAGAAAAAGATGACTTTCACTTTTTTGTGCAAAATCTTCAAAATGAAATTACAAAAAAAATGCAAGCGCTAGATTTGAAGCTTAATTTAGTGGAAGACCTATGGACACGTTTAGATCATAAAGGATTTCCTGGCGGTGGTGGGAAAACCCGCGCTTTTGAAGGGACCGTTTTTGAAAATGCTGGTGTTAACACAAGCATGGTTTTTGGAAATATTGATCCCCATTTTGCAAAAACTCTCGGAGCTGATAGCGATCAAATGTGGGCCAGCGGAATATCTTTAATCATCCATCCATTTAATCCAAAAGTTCCAACAGTACATGCGAATTTTAGAATGATTCAAGCGGGATCAAAATTATGGTTTGGGGGAGGAGCTGATCTTACTCCATTTTATCCTTACCCTGAAGACTTTAGGTATTTTCACCAAACTTGGAAGAAAGTATTAGATAAGTATGGTGCCTACGAAAAAATGAAAGAGACCTGTGACAAATATTTTGTGAATGCTCATAGGGGAGGAGAAATGCGTGGAATTGGTGGCTTCTTTTTTGACCACTACAACACTGGAAATTTCGGCAATGATGTAAATTTTGTTAAGGATGCTGCTTCTTATTTTATTGATTCTTATTTCCCACTTGTTGAAAAAAGAATGAACGAAAGTTTTACGGAAGAAGATGTAGAGTTTCAACTTCATCGGCATGGGCGATATGTGGAATTTAATCTCTTGCATGATCGCGGAACAATGTTTGGTCTAAGAACCAATGGCAGAACAGATTCCATTTTAATCTCACTTCCGAAACGTTGCAAATTTACATACCAATATCAACCGCAAGCAGGTTCAGCTCATGCCGAAATGATGAAATACTATTACCCACAAAATTGGGTATAGAGAATGCTGAATTTCATTTTTTTGATGCTTACCACCCTCATTTGGGGGTTTGGTTTCATTGCCACTCGTTGGACTTTTTTAGAGTACGATGCTTTTTGGTCGCATGCACTTCGTTTTGCATTGGCCGGAGTTTTTTCCCTCCCTTTTCTTTTCTATCAGAAAAGTTTTTCCAAAAAAAATCTTTTAATTAAATCTTATATTGGGTCGTGGTGGCTATTTGGAGCGCTTTTCTTTCAATCGTTAGGTCTGTTTGAAACGACTGTGGCAAAAAGTGGATTTATTACTACACTTTATGCGCTCTTTACTCCCATGTTTGCGATGATTTTTATGAGAAAAAATTTTCATTTTTCTTACTGGGTTTTAGTGGCAACCTCATTTGTTGGAGTGGCACTTTTATGTAATTTAAATTTTAGTGATTTTAATCGCGGAGACTTTCTCACTCTTCTTTGCGCGATGGCCGGAGCAGGACATATTCTCTATATTGAGAAGATTGCGGATGAAATTGAGAATGCGATTGAATTTAATTTTTTACAAAGCCTTTTTATGGGAATTAATTCTTGTATCTTAGTTTATTTAATAAAGGGGCCAGTTAACCTTGAACCACTTATGCGGTTTCACGAAATAGGGCGGGCTTCTGTCATTACGGGATTACTTTATCTGAGTTTATTATCTTCTTTAGTTGCGTTTACCTTACAAGTTGTTTCCCAAAAAAAAATGCCAAGCCATATTGTGAGTATGGTTTTTCTTTTAGAGTCTCCCATCGCCGCTTTTTTTGGTTATATGGTTTTAGATGAAAAACTTAATTTTATGAATGTGATAGGTTGCAGTTTGATTTTAATTTCGCTGGCATTTTTGCCATTAGTAAATAAATTTAGGCCCCCAATAAAAAATTGAGGGCCTAAAATTATTAACGCAATTTCGAAGAAGATAAATTCATTAATTGCTCTTTAACTTGTCCCTTCATGTCTAACAATAAAAGAACCCCAGAGTTTGCTCCAGCATCATCACGTCCAACTAGAGAAATTGTACCAGCTTTTTTATCGCCAATATAAAATCTAAAGCTTGCGATTGCTCCGTCAACACCAATATTTGCAGGAATAAATAATCCGAAAACGTCTTTACTAGCATAGACTGACATATTATGAAATTTTTCGATTGAAAATGCGACTGCAGGAAGTGCTCCAGTTCTAACTCCTGGAAGGTTTCTTCCACCTGGAAGTCTTTGTGGATCTAATTGAGTAACACCATCACCTAATAAGTCTTTTAATCCAATTGAAACGTTCATCACTGTTCCGCTTGTCGCAACATCTGGAGAAATTTCGATGAATGAGTACTTATATTTTGGAATGTTGTAACGTAATCCACCATCTAATTGGATGTTTTCAAAGACCATAGAGATTAAAACACTATCTTGAATTAAGGTAATTTTTGGTCCTTGAATTCCTTCAAGTTTAATGTTTTTCCCACTGTCTTTACCACATCCTGTAAATACCAATAGTGAGAAGGCACATAAGGCCAGCGATAATGATTTCATTGCACGAAACATAAGACTCTCCTGTTTGAGTAAATTCGCAATTGATTGATGATGAAAAATTATCGGGAATTATTTTTGAAAGTTTAGGAAATATTTGCCCATAAAAGCCAAAACCTAGTTTGCCGCTAGGTTTTGGAAAAAGAATTTGACTTAAATGTTTGGTTGATTTGAGTATTGAAATGGCAAAAAGACTATTCGGTCTTTTGATCATTAATGAGTTTTTGGATCCGCAGTAGAAGTTCACCATCATCCAAATAATGTAACTCCGGGTGCTTTTGTTTTTGCTCGATAATAATTGTTTCTATGCGCGCTAGTATCGACAAAAGAAAATGGCAATCTCTCATGATCATAAATACCTCATGAGTTTTAGTGTAAATAATAAAGTTTGATATGTCAAACTTTATTATTATGGTTGTTTAAACTTAATTAAAGAATGGCCAGTTAAGATTTGTCCTAATGACATGGTCAATCTGAGGAATGAAGGCCTTTGAGGCCTTCATTTTTTTACTGCATTCTGATAAGACGCTAACAATTCAGGATTATCGATGGAGCCGTGATGATGCAACTGGAGCCATTTATTCTCTTTTTTTATAAACGTTCTTGAAGTGCGAATATTTAAATCAACAGCAATGTCACCTTTTTTAAAAGTTCCTCGCTCCTTTCCAAAAATTAAAAACATATTTTCATCGCTCGTAATTTGAAAATCATAAAATTCTACATAAACTTCTGCGTTCGAATTAAAAATTCGATCATAACCTTCAAATATTTCCGAAACTCCTTTTCTAATTCCACCAATCGGATTGGCCATCGAAATTTCTGGAAAATCACCCCAAACGTCTTTCATTTTAATAATGTCTTTGGAATTAAAAGCATTATAAAAATTAATTACGGACTGAATCTTACTATCGCTACTTTTTTCTTTACCAGTGATTATATTCATTAGTAGTTTTCCTTGTTTCGAAGTTCTTTAGTTAACTTAATTAGCGAAATAAAATGAAATGCCACGAAGATAGGTGCAGCAAAAAAAGCCGCATACATCATGTTGTGATTAGGTCCTACATCGTTAAGAAGAACAAAGGATATTCCAAGTGCAACAATCACAATATCAGTAAGTCCGAATAAATTTGCAAACCATACTTCTTTAATATTTTTTTGGCCCCTAGCATAGAGCAAGCCGGATTTCAAAGCGAGGAAGGCAGAAGTAATATGAAAAATTCCATCCATAATACTAAAAGTTTTTGGCATAAATCCTAATACCCCTTCAATCAAAAAGCCTGCACCAAAAAATACTCTTAATCCTTGTGGTAAAAGAAGCAGATCATAAGGCAATTCAAGAAGAGTATCTCTTAGATCAGAAAAAATCATCATCACCGCACAGACAGCACCAACAAAACCAAAAAGAATAAAACAAAAAGTTAATTCTGAAATATCTTTAGAAAACAAATTATTTGCAGATAATTGCAGAACCAAAAAAGCAATCCATAAAATAAAGACTAAAACTGTCGCAAAACGAGTATTGTTACTAGCGTTTCCTCGTTTCAAAGTTTCAATACTAAATCCTGCTAGAACTAGATCACCTATAATTGTGTAGATCGAAAGAAATGAATAGCTTGATAAATGTATCATTCTGAACTCCTTATAATTTCCTGTCTATTGTAGGCATTTTACCAATATTGATATTTTATTAAAAATGAATTATAATGAACTAATCATTCATTTATGGAGAACGATGTGGAGCTAACAGATTTAAGGGTTTTCATTGAAGTTGCTCAATTAGGAAGCATCACTGGAGCAGCAAATAAAATACATCGCGTTCCCTCAGGAGTAACCACACGAATTAAACTATTAGAGGAAGAATTGGGAGTTCATCTTTTTGAGCGAATTGGAAAAAAAATGATTCTTTCATCTGATGGCGTCCTTTTTTTAGATTATGCTAAAAAAATAACGTTGCTAGCTGATGAGTCAGTTGAGGCTATTGGAAATTTTTCAGACAGAGGTAAATTACGCGTAGGTACCATGGATTCAGTTGCGTTTCGTTTTTCAAAAAACTTAAGTAAATACCATGCAACTTATCCTAATGTTAATTTAAGCCTCGTTTCAGGAACTGCTAGTGAATTAATTTCTAAAGTTAAAAATGGAGATTTAGATATTGCAATTGTTCTTGATCCTCCAAAAAATTCAGATTTATCTTCAGATCTAATTGTTGAAGATCAGGTTTGTTTAATTTCAGACTTAAAACATCCAAATATAAAAGATCAATCATCCATTAGATCAACATCAATTTTGGCGTTTAGAAATGGTTGCCCCTATCGATCTAAGTTAGAAGAATGGCTTAAAAGTGCTAACGTAATTCCATCACGGATAGTTGAAATCCATTCTTATCATGCCATGGTGGGGTGTGTAGTGGCCGGAATGGGGGTAGCGATAGTACCTAAATCAATTTTAAGCGGCTATCCAAAAAATTCAGGAATCAAAATTCATGAATTTACTAAAAAAATATCCCTTGGGGAGTTGCGTGCAGTATATCGAGGAGCAAAACCCAACCAAAAAAGCGAGAAGCTAATTGAGTTTTTAAAAAAATAAAATCTGATGAATTCCGTTTGGCCAGGGCGGTGTTTAACTTGCTTGATCAGGTAAAGATCTTGGTATCCATTGATAATATATATTTTTTATTATGTACTATTAATGACGGAGGATCATATGAAAAAAGCCAAAATTTTTATGAATGGACAAAGTCAGGCAGTGCGACTGCCAAAAGAATTTAGGTTCAAAGACGATGAAGTCAGTGTCCAAAAATATGGTGAAGGCGTTTTAATTTTACCAATAACTAAATCAATGCTTGCCTTTAGAAACAGCATTAAAAACTTTTCTGACGACTCCATGAATGAAAGGAATCAACCCGAAATGCAAAAGAGGCAAGGATTTTAATGAACTACCTGCTTGATACCAATAACTGCATTTACATAATAAAAAAATCTCCTGAGCAAGTTCTAAAAAAATTAGAGTTAATTGCAATCGACGAAATCAAGAACGAGATTTATCTTTCATCTGTAACGGTTGCAGAGCTTTACTATGGTGTTGAAAAAAACAGTCAACCAGAAAAAAATCTCGAGGCCTTGAAAGGTTTTTTAACTCCTTTTCAAATAATAGATTTTGACCATGAAAGTGCAGAAGTGTTTGGCAGAGTTCGCTCAGATCTAGAGATAAAAGGAACTGTCATTGGGCCATATGATTTGCAGATAGCTTCTATTGCAATTGCCCATGACCTTATCTTGGTCACAAATAATACAAAAGAATTTACAAGGGTCGATGGACTCGGTTTAGAGAATTGGGTTTAGTATTTATTTAAAACAAACTGTCCCAGACTCGTTAAAAATCGCTGAAAAATTTGAAATTGATCATAAGAATGTATGACGAGCTATCGATAAGTGCCAATCTGAATTAGCTACAGAACTCAAATTTGAGTTCTGTAAGAACATGATTGAAAACAGCTACTTTTTGTAATCGTTTCTCCGATACAATACAAAATTGTTTCATTGATAGAAATTTACCTAAATTTCTGGCGCAACATAGACTTCAATATCCGGATTAAATTCATCACGAAGAATTGATTTAATTGCTTCAAGTGTTCCTGTGGCCGAAGATGGGCAAGTACCACAGGCCCCTTGATATTTAACCATGAGAATATTTTCTTGGTAGGTGAGAGCTTGAATATCTCCACCATCGCCTTGGAGTCCTGGGCGAATGGTTTTATCTAAGATCGCTTCAATTTTTTGCAGTTCAGGTGTGAGTTTTTCTCTTCTTTCTTTTTCCGGGTCGGGATCATAATAGTCGGGATTATGACTTGGAACTTGTTCTTTCAACGTTTTCATCACATTGGCTTCAACACTATTCCAGTCTTCATAAGAAAATTTAGTAATCGTAATAACATTTTCGAAAAAGTGAAGCTGATCAATTCCTCTAATCTCAAAAAGTTTTAAAGCAAGATGGTTATCTTTGCACTCACTAGGTGTTTTATAAGTTGAGTTCCCTTGATTTTTCACTGGAACATTTAAAATAAACTTGAGAGCGTTTGGGTTGGGGGTTGGTTCAATATCAATATCGAGTTCAACATTTTCGTATAACATAATTCACCTATTTTACCTTATTTCAGAAGAGTGATTGCCTTATGAATCGCATTCACAAAAGTATCAATTTCTGATTTTGTATTATAAAAACAAAAAGAAGCGCGTGATGTGGCCGTTACACCAAATCTCTCCATTAGAGGTTGTGTACAGTGGTGACCAGTTCTAATCGCAATTCCTTGTTGGTCTAGTAATGTTCCTAGGTCTTGCGGATGGATTCCATCAATGACAAAAGAAATAACCGCAGCTTTATTGAGGGCCTCCCCAATAATTTTTAAATCTTTTATTTCTTTTAATTTTGCAGTCGCGTAGTGAAGTAGTTCATCTTCATATTTGGCAATTATTGAAAGATCTAATTCTTTGATTAGCTTCAAACTTTCAATGAAGGAAATTCCTTCAGCAATAGCAGGGGTTCCAGCTTCAAATTTATTTGGAAGATCATGATAAGTAGTTTTTTCAAACGTTACTTTATGAATCATTGATCCACCTCCTTGATATGGAGGCATCTTGTTTAAAATTTCTTCTTTCCCATACAAAACACCAAAGCCGGTTGGGCCAAAAGCTTTATGGGCCGAGAAAACATAAAAATCACAATCTAAATCTTGAACGTTAACGCTTAAGTGTGCAATAGCTTGAGCACCATCAACCACAAACTTTGCAGCAGGATTTGCCACTCTTAAATCAGCAATCATTTTTTTGATGGGATTAATAGTACCCAGTGTATTAGAAATATGAGTAATTGAAACAATCTTGATACTAGGGTCTTTGATGAAATTTAAATAAGCGGTGTAATCAAGTTCACCATTATCTTTAACTGGGACAACTTTTATTTTTGCGCTCGTTCTCTCAGCGATTAATTGCCAAGGAACGATATTTGAATGGTGCTCCATCTGTGACAATAAAATGGTATCGCCTTTTTTTAAACTACTTCCACCAAAGCTCTGGGCGATTAAATTGAGACTATCAGTTGTGCCTTTGGTGAAAATAACTTCGTGTGGATATTTAGCTCCCATAAACTCGGCCAAAAAGTTTCTCGTCTCTTCATATTTTCGAGTGCCCGTTTCTGAATGATAATGAATCCCGCGGTGAATATTAGATACTTCAAAACTTAAATGATTTGTAATCGCATCTATCATTGATTTAGGTTTTAATGTTGTTGCTGCGTTGTCGAAATAAATAAAATCTTTCCCGCGAACCTTTGTCGCAAGTTGAGGAAAGAGTGATCTTATTTCATTAATATTTGCAATATTCATAAAAACCTTAACAATTTTTCTACTGAACGTTCTTAAAATCGACGTTGGTAAGTTCAGTATCTAAAAAGTTTGATAAAAATTTTTTAATTTCTAAATTTTCAATCTTTAAAATGACTTCATATAAAAAGCCATGACATAAAAGCATTTTTGATCTTTGTTTTGAAAGCCCGCGGCTCTCTAGATAAAAAGCTTCTTCACTTGATAATTGACCAATCGTCGCCCCATGCGCACATTTTACATCATCTGCACTAACAACTAATTGCGGACGAGTATCAATGTGAGCTTTTTTAGAAGTCAGCATATTATTATTTAATTGCGCTGACTCAACACCAATGGCATCTTTTGCGATAGCAATATTGCCGTTAAAAGCTCCATGGGCCGTATCCGCCATAACCGTTTTTACGAG
>JACCDN010994487.1_pt1 | contig 15951 bp, 15 predicted proteins | sample 7441691 | NCBI WGS metagenome assembly JACCDN01 (sample SAMN15323439, study PRJNA562643) | freshwater metagenome | isolation source: river surface water | place: USA:Blue River Watershed | collected 2017-08-16
GTTTTTCGCCATTCCACCTCGGCTAATGAGTAATTTCTCCGGCCCTTCTTTATGGATGGCAGAAATCCAAACCTTAATTCCAGATCACCCAAGTGCTCAAAGCCAAGATGCCGAGTCAATGGCTTGACCGCATTTGCATTAGCGACGCCAATTACACATGCAAAATCTTTCCCGTAAGTCTCATAAGTTGCATTGGCTAGAACTTTAAGCAAACCCCGACCTTGGTATTTTGGATCAGTTGCAGTATTTAGTGCAAGGAGGCATGGTTTTGAGAAAGATTCAACAAATATTGGAACACATACGTAATGAGAAACGATTTTGTCTGCGTCGTGAGCATCAAAGCCCACAGCAACCCCATTTGGATTGTTGAAGTATAGCCACTCTATATATTCGTGAGTAGTATTGAAATTAGGAAAGGCAGATTTGAACAGTGAGAGATATTTTGTAATTGACTGAATATGGATAGGCATTATCTGCAACCCGCGATATTCTTGATTCATGCTTGAATTAGTCACAAGCCAGCTCTTAAAAGTTCTCGAAAAGAATTTTCCACTTTTTGACGAATAGCCTTTCTTCTGAGATGGTATAAATAGTGAGAAGTTGTGTCGTCAACATGCAACCCTTTCGATTGACTAATGAAAATATTCTTAAATAACAATTTCCAAATAATGAAAGGCCCTAGAAAAATCCAAGTCTGGTATTGGGATTTATGAATTGCCATTAAATGGAGAAACATTCTGATCGCGACGGACCTCTTAAAATCTAGGCGAATTCCCTTAACGGTAGGATTCCAAACATGCAGGAAAGGAAAACCACTGCCGAGTCTATAGCCTGAGAATTCCTCTAACTTTACTCCCAAACCATCTTTAAGCAATCTTCCAATGACGTGCGCCAGATCATGATCCTGATGCCCACCTTCATAAGCAAAAGTGCAAATCGTAGAAACCTGGTATGGAATCAGTTCGTCAAGCAACCCAGCAATGTGGGTACCTTTAACTTCTCGCCATGCAATCCCATCATTAAACCCAATTTCAGATTCAATTAAATGCAGGTTGGGTAAAAAGCCTTGCAAGTATTTGGCCGCTTGCAACATCTCGTGCCGGCGTGAAGGAGAAGCGTTATTCAAGGTTAAGTAAAGAAGGTACGTTTTTTGCTTAATATTAGAGTTGACATCTAGCAACAAAGGAAGGCAAAGCATCTCGTCATCCGGATGAGCAAGAATAAATAACCTGTTGGACACTTACTCTCCTTGCCAATGACTTGACCTTCAAATGTAGAATAGCATTATGCGACCAGATAGAAGTATTACAAGTCCGGTGATATCAGTTGTCATTCCAGCCTTTAAAGTTTCAAATCAACTTCATGACCTAGTAAAAAGAATTTCTTTCGAGATATCTCATATAATTGTTGTCGACGACTTTTGTCCCGAAAATTCAGGAAATTTGGCGCAAGAAATCTCAAAGGGGGACACCAGGGTTAAAGTGTTTTTTCACGAAGAGAATCTTGGTGTTGGCGGAGCAATGAAAACTGGATATAAAGAAGCTCTGAATTTAGGTTCGAATATAATAATAAAACTTGATGGTGACGGACAGATGTACCCGGAAGACATAAAAAAACTAATTCAACCAATTCTTGACTCTGAAGCTGAATATGTAAAAGGAAATAGATTTTTTGATGTAGGCACCCTATTGAAAATGCCAAAATCTAGAATAATTGGAAATTTAGCACTGTCATTTTTTTCTAAAATCTCTTCGGGATATTGGATGCTTTTTGATCCCAATAATGGGTTTACAGCCGTAGAATCAAAAACTTTAGAGAAGATACCTTTACACAAAATTGACAATAGGTATTTCTTTGAGTCGGATATGCTCTTTCGCTTAAATCTTTCTGGAGCACGGGTTGTTGACGTTGATATACCTGCAAGATACGGAAATGAAAAAAGCAATTTAAGTGTAACTAAATCTCTTTTTGAGTTTACATATAAACACTTGAGAAATTTCTTAAAAAGAATAATTTATTCATATTTTTTAAGAGATTTTACTCTCGCTTCTTTGGAGCTGTTACTAGGGTCGTGTCTTCTTACATTCGGATCGATTCTTGCAATAAAAAACTATTTCGAATCAAGTCTTAGCCATTCGGCAACACCTACCGGCACCTTAATTTTAATTACTATGTCAATTCTGTCAGGGATTCAGTTTTTATTGGGGTTCTTTTCCTACGATATTCAAATGTCTACTAACCAGAGAAAGAATCGTTCCGGTTAGTTTAAGACGGGCGGACGGCACAGTACGAAACCCCCACTTTTTCTAGGCATGATTTGCTTGTTTGATAAACCAAGACAAAAATTTCTATTACAGCCTAATTTGTTCAAGTGCTTCACCACCGAGTGGCTCTGTTGTCAAGATTCCTGTCCAAGTATTGGTTGGATTAATTAGAAAACATGCTTCCGTCCAAAGATCAGAAATCCTTAACCCAAAAACTATTTTCCGCGATTTGTAATTAATTGCCCAAAAAAAACAGCCAGATTAAGAGTTCTGGAAATTAAGAGCAAACGGAAAATATAGACCCGGAATTTACTAAACAAGTTTTTGTTTACGTACCAATCTTCGAAAGGCAAACCATCGTATTTGACATCATTGAATACCCGAATATATCCGTACTCTTTTAATAACGTGAAAGACTCAAGTTTTATTTTTTGATTATCAGGATTTCGGTACAAGTCGTGCTCAAAAGTTATAAGTCCAAATTGTTTACCGGATTTAAGTACTTGCTTTAAAGCCTGGAGAGATTGATGAGCTGGTTCTATATCTACTTGAAGATAGTCGATGTAATTCGGAAAATTATGATCCTCCATAAGTTTACGGTAGTCAATCGAAGTAGCATCAGAGGCTATGCATGGATTAATTCTGTTTGAATTGTATAAATCGCAAAGCGAAGGCTCTAATTCAATGCCGACTCCCTTCCACTTCAAGGATTGCTCGAGAACGAAAGTGTTATTAATACTTACACCGTCTGAAGCCCCAATTTCTAGGTAAAAGCCTTCTCGTTTGAATTTTGTGTAGTAAAGAACAAAATTTTCTTGATTAGATTGATTGGTACTTTTTAACGGCTTGAACACGTTGAAATTCTACTTCAATTCGTTGATTTCTGACCGAAGTGCCGTAGGATTTGAGTTGAAATCAAATAACTTAAGCGAGTGATCTAGACGTTGAATCTGAATACCTAAACTATCAACTGGAATTATCTTGAAATTTCTTGAAATCTAACCATTCTATCGTTGCCCAGAAAAGAAATACAAGTAGTGGAAGTTGGTATCTAAAATTAACGCCTAGCGTCCCGTTAATAAAACCAATGAGTAAGACCCCCATAAAGACACTAAGTACAATTAGACCCGCAAATGTTTTCCGCAGTTTCCATGCGGCATATATGCCAACAAGAATTGTGACTAGAAATAGTTTGTCCAGAATTAGTAATTGAATAAATTCAACGCTAAACACCTTAAATGAATTAATTGGAAGTTCGACAAATTTCGAAACCAAAGACTGCGAATTCGATGAGGGGAGAATTGCGGAGTTTACTCCGAAATATAGAAGGGGTATTGCGCCTACAACCGAAGTGACAAAAATTGTAATTGCTTCCGCATATAATTTAAGCAATAAAAATGCAATTGCAATACTAATCCAAATTGGCAAAGAAAAGCGTGTCGCGGACGAAATTAGAATTAAAATGGCAGTCAGAATCAAGTTGGTTACTTTTGAAATTTCTAACCTTTTAATACAGATAATTGCAAAAAGACCGACAAGGAAAGCTAAGAGTCCATCAGTTATATCCGCAATAAACCAACGGCTGACAGTTGGGGAAGCTGTTAGCACGAAATTAAATAAAAATCCGATAGACACAGATCGGTACCGCCAAGCGATCCAATTAACCGTGAGCATGAGTCCTAATAGCGCAATCGATGGAATAACTAGCATCCCATACGCGCCAAAAAAATAAACGAAGGGCATTGATAAAAACGGATAAACCACCCGAGGGGCACTTAGGTACCAAACGGGATTGTTTTCCGGAAGTAGTGTCATCGGATCGATTACGTTGTGTTTAAACCCGTTAGTTAAGTACCAATCAGCGACTTTGTTTGCTGCCGAATAAGGATCGATATTTAGAAAAGTTAATGTGCGATAGTAATAGTTAGCGCCATCTGGTTGAAATACTCCATAGTCGAAACCGAAGGAAAGGCCGTTCATAAAATATTTAGACATTAAGATGACAATCCACATGGCAATTACGAGCCAGACAGATAGATTAAATCTCAATTTAATAACTTTGAATTTTGGATTGCCAAAGGCTATTTTACTGAGCACTTTTTACTTCCTTCATGCTAGCTTGAATCATTCGATCAATTAATTGAAAAGGTGATACAGATGGTTTCCAGGATAATATGTTAGCGGCTTTTGATATATCGCTGACAAGCGTTGGAAGTTTGCCGCCTTGTAATTTGTGCCAGTCACTGTAACCTTCAGATTCATGACCATATTTTTCATTAACATATTCAATTACATCGATTAAAGTCACTAATCGGCCACTCCCCAACACAAAGTCTTCACTCGTATCGTAGGCAGTGCTTTGAGTTATTGCCTGACAAATCTCATTTGCATCCGACATGTCAAGGCGCGCAAATGGATTTTGTAAGTTCAAATTTTCTACAGAAGCAAAATTTGATGTAATCAATTTGTTAACCAAAGTGGGAAAAATAAACTTCTGAGAATTCCATTCTGAGCTGTGATTAAAAAGTATCGATGCATTTAATTGCAATCCATAATCATTTCTATATCGACGCAAAATTTCCCAAGCTTTTAACTTAGTTTCTGCGTAGTAGTTTCTAGGATTAGGGGTAGATTTCTCGCTAATATAAGTTTCACTCTCTGTAGGTGTGTACATCTGTGAAGACAAAGTTATGTGAAATCTGTTTTCTGGATGTATCTTTATCCACCTAATTAAATTTTCCGTAATTGAGATAGTGCAATCAAAAATTGCTTTGCTTTCTTTTTGAACCAAATCAGCTTGAGTTAATGCTGAGCCATGAATCGCTGCAACATGATAGATAATTTTAGGTCGAATTTTTTCCAGAAGATTCAAACAAACAATTGGATCCGCAAGATCGGTCGAGAAGAGGTGCGAATCTCGACTTTCTATTTTTCTGCCTCGGGGTATCACTCCAAACACCTGGTCGCCTTGCTTTTTGTGAATCTTGGTGATCAATTTGCCATCTTGGCCTAGAGCACCGATCACAAGAACTTTCATAGAAACTAGGATAGGCCAAACAAGCGGAAGAAGAGAGTTAGTGTAAAATAAAGTAATGACCACTTCACTCTACAAAACAAACAGTATCTGTCGAGTTTGTGGACATGATGGAATCGAACTTTTGTTGGACTTCGGACTAATCAGCCTCTCCGGGGTTTTTGTTGAACAAGGCAATACGGTTGACAAAGCTCCTATGGAATTAGGTAGATGCGCAAATTGCGGATTGGTTCAACTCAGACACTCGTATTCCAATAGCGCTTTGTATGGTGAAACTTACGGATATGAATCTCATCTAAATGGTTCAATGAGAGAGCATCTGAAGAGAAAAGCAAGAGTTCTAGAAAACAAGTATCTTAAATCAATCGATAAACCAATCGTTGTTGACGTTGCCGCAAATGACGGAACCCTCCTTTCAGGTTACAGCGAAAATATTTACACCGTAGGGATAGATCCTCTAATAAGTAATTTCAAGGATTATTACCCTAAGAATTCGCGAAAGATAGAGTCTTTTTTTTCCAGCGAAGCCTACTTTCAGCACGAACAATTACACGCTAATTTACTAACAAGCCTTTCAGTGTTATACGACATTGAAAACCCAAAAAAGTTTGCGAAAGATGTGAGTGAAATTTTAGCTCCTGAAGGCATATGGCATTTTGAGCAGAGTTACCTACCTTTAATGGTGAACACTCTAAGTTATGACACCGTTTGCCACGAGCATCTCACCTATTTGAGAATGCAAGATATCAAAACTATTGTTGAATCAGCAGGTCTACAAATTCTAGATGCATCTCTCAATGGAATTAATGGAGGCAGTATTGCTGTAACAGCAATAAAATCAGAGAAAACAATTGAAGCTAGTCCTTATGTGAATTATTTATTATGGTCAGAAAAAAACGACGGGTACGATTCGAGCGAAGCCATGCAAAATTTTGTGCTGGCATCACAGGGTCATAAAGTCAAATTGCTTAAACTGATTAATGAATATAAAGATAGAGGATATGAGATTGTTGGTTTAGGTGCATCAACAAAAGGAAACGTTCTGCTGCAATGGCTTGGTCTAAATAGTAATATTATAAAATTTATCGGTGATATAAATTCCAAGAAATTTGGAAAAGAGTGCCCCGGTAGTGGCATTCCAATAGTATCTGAAGAAGAAATCATTTCTAACGCAAGTTCGAAAACCATAGCCTTAGTTCTTCCTTGGCATTTTCGGGAAGGCATAGTCAAAAACTGCGAAAATCTAATTAAAGCAGACGCAAAACTCCTTTTCCCTTTACCGAATATAGAAATTGTGAGCTAGAAATAATTTGAACGCCTTTGATGAAAAAAATAATCCGACAATAGAAGTCATACCTTGGCTTTTCCACGAACAACAGTTTGTAGATTCAGTTCTCAATTCCGAAGAAAAAATAGATGTAATAATTCCGTTGCTACACTCAAACCAACTTTGGATCCAAAATCTAAAATCGTATTATCGTGAAATACCGATCGGAAAACTTCTGATTGGTGATGCGGGAGCCATTGATGGATCAATAGAAAGTCTTAAAGATTTCCCACGAGTCCAAATATTTGATCATAAAGGCGTTTCAACGCTTGGAAAGTCGATTGCACTTTTGATTGAGCAAGTGGAAAGTCCACTGTTTGTTTACTTGCAATCCGATGTAGCGCTCCCGCCGGGATGGCTAAAATTAATGAAGAGGGATTTATCTAATTTCGACTGGATAGGTTCCCCTATGCACCTGTGCGTTCTTGCAGACTACAGAAATGATTTTAGAGAGCATAGACCGTTAGCGGGTGCACAGCTTGGAAGAACCTCTGCTTTCCATGGGGTATCAAAAGAAATGGATGATGACTACATTTACAGGCAAGAAGATTTTGTCTTTGCAAATTACGTTCAGAAAAATGGATTCAAAGTAGGTAATTCGGCCCATACGTATCATTTACACCAGTTAATGAGACGAAAAACTAAAGGAGAAGAAAACAATATCCAAAGTATTGACATACGCGTTGAATCATCTCCATTAGAAAGGGCTCGGGTAGACGAGAGTCAAATGAAGGGTATGCTCAAATACACGTCGCCAAGTTACGGTCTCGCAAGAAAAGAAGTCATGAGTCTGGTGAGAATTACACTTAACCGAGATCCCAAATTGATATTGTCATATTTAGATTTCGCAAGAAATAATGCTCCAGATTGGGTAGTGATAATAAAACGCTCCGTTTACCGAGGGATATTAAGCATTCTCCGGAGCAAAATTAAATCTGCTATTCCTCTTTTAAGAACTTCACAAATTCATGTTCTAGTAAAGTCTATATTTTCGTAGCCTTCAAGAACATCTAGATGAACCGGAAAACTACCCCTAATCTTTGATATTTCCGACAAGTCGAATTCAACGACTAAAACTTCCTCAGAGTCAAAACTAGCCAAACTTAAAGCGTTTCCAAGTGGATCAATTACCATTGAACGCCCACCTAATGTAACTTCATTTTGATTTCCCACCGCGTTGCATCCAATCACAAGCGACTGATTTTCAATAGCCCTAGCCTTTAGTAGTGTTTCCCAATGATCAATTCGTGAAATAGGCCACGACGCTGGGATGATAAATATAGAGGTACCTAGATTTCTGTAACGTCTGAAAATTTCTGGGAATCGAAGATCGTAGCAAATAGACAATCCTAAACTTACGCCAAATTTCTCAATAATTTTGAGAGAGTCACCTTTAGAAAAAAATCTTTTTTCTCCTTGATCAAAGCCAAATAAATGAATTTTCGAATAACTTTCGTAAAACTGTCCTGAGTCAAATACAGGTATCGTATTTCGATACTTCTCACCAACGGCGAATGCGACTGAGCCGGCAACTAAAACAAGGTTATGTTTTTTTGAAAAAACTTTGAAATCATCGACGAAACTCGGTGGGAACTGAGATGGCTCCAAGAATGCACCAGACAACCATAGCTCTGGCAAAACCAAAACATCTAAGCTAGGGTCGACATCAAGGTCTAATACTTTCTTTATTCTTGATTCCATTGATTCCGAAGCGTTTACTAACATTTGAAAAATACCAATTTTTATATTCACATATTTATCCATATACAATTGGTCGGGCGGGCACACCTACTACTGTTAAGTTGCTTGTAATATTCTTAGTAACCACGGCACCAGCACCAACTCGAACACCGTTTCCAATAAATACGCCAGGATTTACAATTACACCGGCACCCAGGAAACAATTATCCCCAATCGAAACTTCACCTGAAATATTGCATCCAGGACCAATGCTGGTGTGATTGCCCACTACCACCCGATGTCCAATAGTCACATTCCAATTTATCAATACATTATGACCGAGGGTTACTCCGTAACTTAAAACAGAATTTGCGTTCAACACTAACCCTTTGCCGTATTGAAATTCGGATAAATAAATTGAGTTCGAGTGGATCAGACTAATCAAATTAGATTTGTTTTCCGAAGCTAAAGCATCATAAATTTTCTTCTTGATAGTGGGATCCTGAATACCGATAACTAGTTTTTTACTCGATTTATCAACTGTATTTTTATCAGTAAGTTGCACATTAGATGAAGTTATTGACTTGTAAGAACCGGATAAAATTCCGCATTTCAACTCATTCGCTAAGGCTCCAGCTCCGAAAATTTGTATTTCCAAAGTTCATACCAAGTTTCGTTTTGTTAGATCATTTGCATTTATCGGGCTACCGCTCACTAGATTTCCATTCGCGACTAAATCACTCACTAGCAATTCAGTTGGATTCAAACCAGTTTCTGGACGGGCGATTCTGAAATCTTCAATAGACACCAATTCACCTGAATCGATGCCCTTTTTTGCGTAAACTCCGCGCCGAGCATACTTTCGCATTTCGATCTCTTCTAAAGAAATTTCACGGTTTGTATCGCCTATCAACAACTCAGCATCCCTAATATTTTTTACCATAGTTTTGAATTCAAGCGGATTTATTGATGCTTTGTGGTCTGGACCAATCATGTCTTTGTCAAGTGTTATGTGTTTCTCTATCCATGTGGCTCCAAAAGCGACAGCTAAAGCAGGAGAGATTAAAGACGCAGTGTGATCGGAAAGCCCAACTTCACAATCAACAATCGATCTAATTCTGTCTATCGCCGCCAAATTCATTTTCTCCAAAGGGCAAGGGTAAAGACTTACGCAGTGCATAATCACTAAATCATCTAGGTGACTTTCTTGAGCTTTTTCAGAATTAAAGTCTATAAAATCTTTCAAATCTAATTGAAGTCTGCCTAGTAATATAAGTTCAACCGCTTGTTTAATTTCAAAGTTGGAAGCCATACCCGTGGAAAGGATGATTGGAAGTCCGGACTTGCCGGCGAAATGTAAAAGATAAGGATTTGTTATTTCTCCTGACGGAATTTTCACTCTTCTAATGCCTAATTCTTCAATCGCAAATCTCAAACTATTCGTGTCGAAAGCAGTAGTTAAAAATTCAGAACCCGATCCGTTAACATATTTAGCCAATTGACGAAAATCTTCACGTCCTAGACTAAGTCCCGCCAGCATATCTCGCTGACTTGTCGAAACTTCAGACTGGTAAGGCGCGCTCATGGCCGACTCATCTGTAAGCTCAGATGGGTCGAATGTTTGAAACTTTATGATATCTGCGCCGGACGCAAAGGCCTTCTCAGATAACTCGCGGGCTAGACGAATATCTCCGTTGTGATTAACTCCTATTTCAGCGATTACCGAAACAGAATTTGGTCTATCCATAACTCAATATCCTACCGCTTCTATTCTTTGCTGTATTTGTTCCGCAATATTTATCGAGGCTTTTCTTTCTAACACCAACTTGCCTGAATTAACCCTTGAATTTCGAAACTTATGTAATTGTTCAACAATTCTTGAGATTGTGGATTTATTCCAGTCGAAATCTATCTTTAGATGATTCACCGTACGACCGTCCTGTCTTCCACCTATATTAATCACTGGTGTACCAACAATTGGGGCTTCATAAACGCCACTACTAGAGTTTCCAATTAGGCAATAGGAGCCGCGCAAGACTTTCCAGTAGTTTGGTTCGCCTAATTGGTTAAAAAAATGGATATTTGAGTGCACTCCGCAAAGTTTTTCAAGGGAATGAAGTAATAAGTTGCTACCAGGATCGCCATTAGGTCCAGTTAATACTATGTTTGTAAACGAGGCCATTTCTGTAAGTAGCTTCTCAATGAAGCGAACTTGATCGACTATAGAAATGTGCGTCTTCGTTTCAATATGAAATGTTGCTAAGACAAAGTCCTCGGATGTTGGGAAATTCGTAATTTCACTCAATTGACTTTCCGACGATTCGCATCCTTGAAGGATTCTATTGAAATGTGGAGGATCTGTTAAAAAAATTCCATTGGAATTAAGTTGGGTCTTTGAAAGCAACTCAAAAGCTACAGGTGAAAATGCAAAATGTGTGTCTGCAAAACTTGAAATCGCGTGTCTAAAGTTGTCATCAATAGCACCCCGTGTTGTATCCCCGGCGCCCAAGTGGGCAAACGGAATATCTAAATAAAACAATATCGTGGCTGTTGCGAATATCTCAGCCCTATCTCCTAGCAATACGGCGTAAATTAAGTCTTCCTCACCTAAAAATTTTGTCAAATGAGACTGCATATCAACTAGAGAATCTGACATTGATTTTCTGGACGAAGAAAAGTCCGTAAGCGGAACAACCACAGATTTCGCTAAATTCGATTTACTGAACGATTCAAGAAAGCTAGAATCCGGCTGAGTTAATACGAACCAAACACAATCAAATTGCAATTTTTCCATATCGTCAAAAAGAGGCGAAAGGTAAGAAAAATCCCACCTTCCCGAAGTAAAAAACGCGACTCGCCTCATGCGCATAGGTTATCAAGTTAAAGCCTAAAAATTAATATGAATAACGAGGTAAATTCCTTCCCAAAACAAATATCTATGAAAGAATTCTGAACCAGTCGACAGAAAGGCATAACTGTTGTCAATCTCAAACGTTCCAAACTGGGAATCACTTCTTTTGAGCTTTGACTTGTCTATTGAAGACACAATTATGAGTTTCGAGAAAAATTCAGTCGGAATCAGAATCGTTCACGATTCAGGTAAATTTGTCGGAGTCATAACTAATGGTGATTTGCGGCGATCCTTCTTAACCGGAATATCTAAGAATAGTAAAGCTTCAGAGATTACAAATTCAGAAGCTATAACTGTAGATGAATCTGCCGATGACCATGAAGTTGAGAACTTAATGAGGAAATTCGGTATCGTATACATTCCAGTTTTGTCCGAAAACGGAAACATTTCAACCCTAAAACAATATTCTTCTTTTACTAATTACGAAGTTACCGATGCTGCAATTTTATTTATGGCGGGCGGAAAAGGAACCAGACTTCTAGGTGAAACTGAACATTTGCCAAAGCCTCTTGTACGCGTGCAAGGTAAACCTATCCTTGAACACTTGATTGGGAAGGCTTATCTACAAGGATTCAGAAAGATAATTATTTCAGTCGGTCACCTTGGTTATAAAATTGAAGAATATTTCGAGGACGGCAACGATTTAAATGTTGAAATTTCGTATCTTAGGGAGAGTGAACCACTGGGAACTGCAGGAGCTCTTTCATTGTTACAGAAAAGCGACATAAAGATTCCAGAAAATTTTATTGTTGCAAATGCGGATGTGATTTCGGGAATTGACCTAAGAGCTTTTTTAAATTACCATATTATTAGCAAATCAACTGCATCAATCGTTGGCAAGCGTCAAGAAACACAAATCCCTTATGGAGTTTTAACAATATCTGATGGCCATTTATTAAATATTGAAGAAAAACCTACACAATCCTATTTAATAAATGCCGGTCTTTATGCTTTCAATAGTAAAATCATTGATGAATTGAAGTCCATCGAAGCTATTTCAATGCCAGAACTACTTCAAAGGCTCATAAAGTCAAACCATTCGATTTCCGTATTTCAGAACGAGGACGATTGGATAGATATAGGAACACCCGAAACACTTAGCTTCATTAGAGAGCGGTAGATCAAATGGGGCAAAAGAACTTGGAAAGTACAGAAAAAATCCTCGCAATTATTCCAGCTAGAGGCGGATCAAAAGGAATTCCCAATAAAAATATGCGAGAGGTAAACCGAACACCACTTATAGGTTTAACCATAAGCAAAGCGGTTGACTCAAAAAAAATATCTGAAGTCTTTGTGTCTACGGACTCGTCGGTTATTGCAGACTACGCAGAGTCACTTGGGGTTAGATCGCACCCGCTGAGACCAGATTTGTTATCGGGAGATGATTCGAAGACCGTGGACGTTGTGATACATGTTATTGATATGTTTTTGAAGGAAAGAAAAAAATTTGACTTTATTGTTTTGCTCGAACCTACTTCGCCCTTGCGCAAAAAAGAAGATATTGATTCTTGCATCGCTAAATTGTTATCCAAGTCGGATGATTTCGATGCCTTGGTAACTATAGGCCTAACTCGAGATAACCCAACTCTGCTTCGCACGGTTTTGGCAAACGGTCGTATAGAGCCATTTCTCAAAACAACTTTCTCCGAAAATCGAAGGCAGGAGCTTCCAGAAGTTTTCTTCCCTTTCGGAGTTGCGTACATTATTAAAACAGAGGTCTTACTCGAGACTCGAAGCTTCTACCCTGAGCGAACACTAGGATTCAGAATTGAAGATTGGCAATGTTTTGAAGTTGATAATCCGATTGACTTATTGATTGTAGAGAAAATGGTGGAATCCTATGGCGAATAATGGAATAAGAGTTATGGTGATTGGTGCCGGGTCCATGGGAAGCCGACGAATTCGCAACATGGGAGTATTAGGAATAGGCAATATAGCTATTTTTGATTTTGATAAATCAAGGCTTGAGAAATTTAATAGTCAAGAAAATATTTCTACCTATACTAATTTCGAATTAGGCATAGAGGAATTTAAGCCTGAAGCCTTCATAATTTGCACACCGCCCAATATGCATTTTGAATACGTAGAAAAAGGCATCGAACTAGGCATTCCAAGCTTCTTAGAAGCTAGCGTAGAAGATCATAAACGCGTCGCCGAGGTTGGAAGATTAGCTGAGCAAAAAAAGATCTTGGTCGCACCTTCTAGTACGATGCGACATTTCAATTTTGCTGAAGCTATCAGAAGCGCATTGATTAATGGAAGTGTTGGCGAGCTTTTATACATTAACTACCATGTCGGTCAATATCTTCCCGACTGGCATCCATGGGAGAATATAAAAGATTTTTATGTCTCCAACCCCGACACTTCTGCTTGTAAAGAGATTGTGCCTTTTGAGTTAACCTGGTTATGTGAAATTCTAAATGATTATCAACCGCAAGTTTTAACTGCTGTGATTAGTCGATCTGGACACATAGATGCACCTATTGACGACTTGTACACTACGACTTTAAAAACTAAGTATGGCTGCATACTTAATCTAACGATAGAGATTTTGTCCAGACCAATTGCAACTAGAAAGTTTCAATTAATTGGAACCGATGGATCTATATCTTACGATGGTTCAACTAAAATTTTAACTATCAGTTCAGTTAAGGAACCTAAGACTGTTGAGATTGATATGGCGGCTAAACCCGTAGATGGATATATTTATTCTGATGAGCCCTACGAAAAAGAATTAGGTGCATTTTTTGAGGCCATTAAACTAAACAATTTTAATCTTTTCCCAAATGACTTACCGCGAGATAGCGAAGTTCTGAAAATACTCAACGTTATAAACGAGAAAGCAGTCAAAATTGACAATCGATGATTATAGGGCACGCTTAAAAAGTGCAATCCCCGGGGGATCTCACACATATTCTCGCGGAAGCGATCAATTTCCGTTGAATGCACCACAAATTTTAGAACGTGGCAAAGGTAGCTACGTTTGGGATCCGAAAGGCAATAAGTTCTTAGATTTTGGAATGGGACTCCGATCAGTAACTCTTGGATACGCAAGAAGAGAAATTCTGAAAGCCGCGAACAGAGCGATGAAAAAAGGTAATAGCCTGACTCTTCCAAGCGTGATTGAGTTAAATGCAGCGGAAAAATTTTTATCAATTGTAAAGTCATCAGAAATGGTTAAATTTGCAAAGAATGGATCAAATGCAACCAGCGGCGCTATAAAAATTGCGAGGGCGTACACCAATCGTGACATAGTTTGTGTTCCTAAACAGCATCCATTCTTCAGTTTTGATGATTGGTTTATTTCCACGACACCGATAACCAAGGGAATTCCACCCACCGAAGAGTTAACATTCACTTTTGACTTCCATGATTTGAAGACGTTAGAGGAGCTTTTTGCAAAATATCCAAATCGAATTGCATGTGTAATTACAGAAGCCATTACCGCTGATACGGTTATTTGTGAAAATCGTAAGCACGTAGATTTTTGCGACCAAGATTCGATCGAATGCAAAGGAAATGCAAAACAGCTGAATGCAATAAGAGATTTGTGCCACAAAAACGGCTCTCTCTTTATTTTAGATGAGATAATAACTGGATTTAGAATAGATTATAAAGGTGCTCAAAATTTCTATAATGTAGATCCAGATATTTCAACTTTCGGTAAAGCTATGGCAAATGGATTTTCGCTTGCTGCGGTATCAGGCAAAGCGGAGTTTATGAATGTGGGCGGAATAGACAAGTTGGGGCAAGAGAGAACATTCTTAATGTCCAGTACACATGGTGCGGAAATGATTTCTCTCGGAGCGTTCATGGCGGTATCTAAAGTTTATGAAAGTGAAAATGTAACGAAATCTTTATGGGATGTTTCCAAAAAGTGGAAGTCAATATTTGATAAAGAAATTGCTTCTGCTGGTTTAGAAAATCATATTCAGGCGACAGGGACGCCCCTAAATATGAATATAGTTTGCAAGGATGCATCATTTTCGAACTCATTGAGCTATAAGACATTATTGCAGCAGGAAATGTTGAAGAATAAAGTACTTTTACCTTGGATTGCTTTCTCTACTTCTCATGGTAAAAAAGAACTTGAACATTTCGAGAATGCACTTAATAAATCACTCAAAATATACTCAAAAGCAATTTCTGGCGGAATAGAGAATTACCTTGAGGGAAATCCAATTAGGCCAGTCTTTCGCAAATTCAATTAACTCCTAAATCCGACAAAATATGCGAAGAACTGGGTAGACAAATAATTTCTCGAAAATGGCGCTCAGAATTTGAAGTATCTGTTTTCTGAAATTTATCAAGAAAATTCAACGAGTGCATGAGATTCCAAAGAGGTCTTACATTGAAGCCAATTTGATGAAAACTTTGAATTGCAAAGTCTCTCTCTTGCATAGTAGCCCCGGTGAGACGAATCGCACATAGCCAATTATTGGTTACCGTGTTCGTTCGGGCACTAACATAATCCAAACCCTCATGCTTGTTAACTTTATTTCTATAATAGAGAGCCAATTGCCGCTTTAGATCTAACGTCTTGGAGAAAGTTTTTAGTTGACCAAGCCCGAGGGCAGCATTCAAATTAGGCAGACGATAGTTCCAAGCTAATTGATCATGGTGAAATTCCCACTTATGGGGGACTTTTGCGGTCGATGAAATATGTCGTATTCGCGTTGCAAGCTCCTCGTTATCTGTAATCACGGCACCACCGTTCCCAGTTGTAAGAATTTTA
>JACCDN010226031.1_pt1 | contig 15950 bp, 15 predicted proteins | sample 7441691 | NCBI WGS metagenome assembly JACCDN01 (sample SAMN15323439, study PRJNA562643) | freshwater metagenome | isolation source: river surface water | place: USA:Blue River Watershed | collected 2017-08-16
ACGCAAAGCAGATAACTGCAATGCGCAAAGCAACAGCAATTCTTGTAGCTACTCCAGGTCGCCTCATTGACTTGCTAAACAAAGGCGAAGTGCAACTTGATGATCTGGAAATCACCGTTCTCGATGAAGCAGATCAAATGGCTGACATGGGCTTCTTGCCAGTTGTTAAAGAAATTCTTGACCAAGCAAAGCCAAATGGTCAAAGACTTCTCTTCTCTGCAACACTTGATCGCGGAGTTGATGACCTAGTACGTCAGTACTTAAATAATCCAAAGACTCACTCACTACAGAACGATCGCGCATCTGTCTCAACTATGGAACATTACGTTTTGGTTATGCACCCGGGTGATAAAGACGACATAACAAATCAAATTGCAGCTCGTAATGGCAAAACGATTCTCTTCGTGAAAACACAACGTGGCGCAGATCGACTCGCAGACAAACTTGCGCACGCGGGTGTTCCTGTCGGGGCACTTCATGGCGGAAAATCACAGGCCGTACGTACTCGAACCCTTGCGCTTTTCAAGCAACAACCAAATGCGGCGCTGGTGGCGACAGATGTAGCAGCCCGCGGTATCCACGTTGATGGAATCTCACTTGTTGTACACGTTGACGCGCCAACCGATCATAAGGATTATTTACACCGTTCGGGTCGTACTGCGCGCGCAGGTGAAGACGGTGCCGTTGTTACGCTGGCTACAACGAAGCAACAGAAATCAGTTGGAGGGTTGACTTCACGTGCTGGTGTTACTCCTAAGTTCGTTGGCGTAAAGCCACTGGACCAAGATTTGATGCGTATCACCGGAGCCCAAGAACCTTCCGGAATTCCTTATGTTCCGCCTATTGTGGAAAGCAAGGGCCCTAATCGCGGTTCCCGTAAGCCAAGGCCAAATTCATCTGAGCGACGTCGCAGGCCAAGGTAATAAATCGGCAATACTCATCAAATTCTCTGGTTGATAAATTTTTCCATCTACAGATTCAATTGATACATAGTTACCACCTGTTAGATGATAAAAAATCTGAAATCATGTGTTCTTTAACGGGCCAGCAACAACTAAAGACTCATGCACTTTCCTAAAATTAAGATTAAAGGAAAATATTTAGAATAGACCGAAAATTAAGTAATCTTATGTTGCTTAGGGAAAACATCAATTAATGAATCTGTGTTTAAATTAACGACCTTATCTTTCGGAAATTTAGCAAAATCTCCAAACCATGTAGAATATTGAAGAAACTGTCCAGCAATTCCACCAGCCGAACTATAAACGTATCTCATTGGTATTATCGAACTTTTATCGTATGCGCTAATTGTATCTAGTAAAATATTGTTATCAATGTCACCAACTAAAGATTTAAATTCTGTGTTATCCACTCCGAGTATGTAAATTTTGTCGTAACCCATATAAAGTGCTACCGCAATCGTCTTTAGTATAGTAATACTTGAATAACCCCGAGGGAAGCAAGGATTCAAATTCTTTCCAAATAAAGTAAACTCCTTGTCATTGAAGTAAATACGATTAATTGAATCTGGGATATCAGATTTTCGATAAAAATGCGACATTATAAGAGTGCATTTATTTTGGAGTATATACTGAAAAGTTAAATCGCTGTTATGTGGAACGGATCTTTTAGGCTTAATAAAATTGTCCGGGTCACTAAGGCAGTAGTAATCAGGAGTAATTTCATTTGAAATCGCCATCTGATTAAATGAATTAACCACAAATATATCTGGTTTCATTTCCCGTATATTTGCGAGATCGATTTTTCCCAGCGATGGACCATTTCCTAAAACAAGAGCTTTCATGCCCTTTTTTGTACCTTTCACACTTCTTAATGCAGATAGCGTATTTGCGGACGGTCCTCGACGATTAAAGTAAAGAAGAAACTGAACTAAATTGAAAATACAAAGCCTCATTACAGACCGCCCATAGTAATAATTTGGGTATCTAAATTGAGAAAATCGCCTCATATCAACCTTCCTAGTCTTCGTGTTATGTTAATCTGAACATACCACCATTGGAATTTAAGGGCGACTAAACATGCGCGAAGATTTGAGTCACTGCTGGAGGGATATCAAGAAAGATTACGTATTTTTACGAGGGCATTCCCCGAAAATAAAAAATATTGTTTCTGCCTATTTCTTTAACCCAGGGTTTAAGTCGGTTCTACTTTTAAGAGTGCAGTTACTTGTATATAAACTCGAATGGAAACGCTTGGCACAATTTATCTCTAACTATAATTTGAGTAGAACTGGTGCAGAGTTTTGTACCGGGCTAGTAATCGGATCACCGCTCGTAATCAGACATCCGTGCGGGATCGTAGTGGGGGGCGGTGTAATAATTGGTGATAACTGTACTCTATTACACGGAACAACTTTGGGCCGAGCAAATCTACAACATTCATCAGCGGTTGAATATCCAATAATTGGAAACCATGTTGTCTTCGGTGCTTTCTCTTCTGCGTTGGGAGGAATCACAATTGCAGATGGAGTGACTTTGGGTGCACATTCTCTTCTTCTGAATTCAGTCAAGAAAAAAGGAACGTATGTTGGAATACCAGCAAAATTGGTAGAAACGCCAGAACAACATGAGTAGGAAATTCGAAGATTGGATCAAAAAATATAACATCCCAAACGCGCCACTTATTCACATTGGCGCACACTTAGTTCAGGAGCGTGATGAGTATAGAAAATTGAATTTTTCTCCAGTCCTTTGGTTTGAAGCGAATCCTCAAATCGCAGAAAAAGCAAGGCATATTCTTAAGAATTATCCTGATCAAGAATTACTAAATCGGGCACTCTGGTCAACAGCCGGAGTAATAATGCCATTCTACTTTGCAGGTCACCAAGGTTCATCAAGCTCCCTGCTTGAACCTTATTTGATATCCGCTTCTCACCCCGAAGTTGTAAAAACCGGAGAAACATCTTTAGTCACGTCTACTTTAGACGCTGAACTGAACAAGTTGAGATCTGAAGTTCACTACAGAGTTCTAGTGTTAGACGTGCAAGGAGCCGAAATAGAGGTAATTCTAGGTGGTGGTAACACTCTTAAAAACGTCGACTACATAATCAGCGAAATTTCGCAAATTGAACTCTATCGAAACACGTCCACAGTTAAGGAATTGTCAAAAGTTTTGAATGAATACGGCTTTACTTTTGTAGCTAGCGAAATAAATAGAGCAACCGGGTGGGGTGAAGGACTATTCATTAAAAGTTCCTTACTGTATGACATCTCGGATTTGGATTTTGATCATCAGGTAATCGGAAAGTATTTGGCAAAAGGAAGAATACTTAGGACGATTCTTATAGAACTAAAGAACATAAAGGCTAGATTCCAGAGAGGAATTCTATGAAGTTACTAGTTGCTGGTGGTGCAGGTTTCATCGGATCTAATTTAGCAATTACTCTTCTCCAACAAGGTCATGAAGTATTGGTTCTAGATGACTTCTCAACGGGTGATAGACATAATTTCTCCAAATCTTTAACTAATTCAAAGCTGCATATACTCGAACAAGATGTAACAGAAATTCAAGATTTAACTTTTGATGTTGAAGGTATATTTAATTTAGCTTGTCCAGCGTCACCAATCCAGTATCAAATTAATCCAGTTAAGACAATCAGGACTAGCTTCCTGGGATCCTTAAATCTTTTGGAGCTTGCGCGAGAAAGAGAAATTCCTATTTTCCAAGCATCAACAAGCGAAGTGTATGGAGATCCATCTGTTTCACCTCAAACTGAAGGATATTGGGGAAATGTAAATCCGATAGGTATACGTTCCTGTTATGACGAAGGGAAAAGAGCCGCAGAGACACTTTTTTTCGATTTTCATCGCCAATACGGAGTAAAGATAAAAGTTGCAAGAATTTTCAATACTTATGGCCCTGGGATGAAAGTTGATGATGGGCGGGTTGTTACCAACTTCATCACAAGTGCCTTACAGAATAAACCAATAACAGTATATGGCGAAGGTAATCAAACTAGATCCTTTTGTTATGTGGATGACATGGTTGAAGCAATTATTAAATTCTTTTTCAGCTCCCCAGATGTTAAAGGTCCAATTAATCTTGGAAATCCTTCGGAATTTACAATGCTCGAACTCGCCTCCAAAATCATTAAACTAACGAACTCGAATTCAAAACTTGAACACAAACCCCTCCCCGAGGATGACCCGAAGCAAAGAAAACCCAGCATTCAATTGGCTAATGAGCTACTTAAATGGGAACCTAAGATTTCAATTGAAGAAGGACTCTCAAAAACTATAAATTACCTTCGGACTAAAATTTTTTAGACCCTTTGCCTTATTTCTGAGTACCAAAACGGCTCCCAAAGGATCTCTAAATCAACGGGGTTAAACTCAAGGTTTCGAGATGCGCCACCAAGAATTTGATCCAAGTCGCACTCCCAGTCAGTGATCTCAATGATCGGAACACCTTTCCGAGACCAATAATTACTCCAAGGAGATTGCCTAACCAATGGCACAGAGCCTCGATACAAAGCCTCCCAGAACCTGTGAGTGTCAAGACCATTTCCTCTTGGACAGGCTATAACGGCATAACTTGAGGAAAGCGAAGCATATTCAGTGGGTTTTAGTCTTTCATAGACAAAATCAACCTTAGAAAAGCTTTTAACAGCTTTTGCTTGAAGCGTTGCACGCTCGATGTGCGTATTACCAAAAGGTCCAACTAAAATCCTGTCATTCTTTACAACTTCTACATACTTTGAAGAGAATAATTGAGGAACACCATTAGTTACATACTTAAGAGATTCTATGCCAATCGGTATCGTCTGAAAAAATGAATCGGTAATTGTCGAGTTTTGTAAAAAAATCTTTTTGACCGATTTAGAAATAGGAAAATCAAAACAGTTAAAATCGACATCATTATTTCCAAATATTAAAACTTTTGCATTGATTACGCTTCCGTACTCGCAAAAAAATTTGTCCGCCTCTCCGCTATTAACAAAAATTACTGACGCATCTTTGATTTTTTGAACGCCAGGATAAAAGTTTTTATCAAGGCTCAGGTCTGCGATTCTCATAAATGTGTCTGGACTTATAAACGGAGAACTAGTTTTATTGGCATAAGCTAACTTCCTCGTGTAGTGCCGGATCCGATGTGGAATACGCTGTACTCGCATTTTACTTTACTCTTATCCATCTATTTAATGGTGGATGCCAAAAATTCGGTGGATAGTAAATATTGCCACCTTTATTTAGAAGAGCTGCCACATAACTAAGACTAGATCTGCTCATTAGCAGACTTCTGCTTTCTATGAGACTGAGAATTGTAGTAATTAAGTCTCCACCAATCACAACTCTGACGTCAAATCCGGCTGCTGCGAAAATACTCTTAAGGTCTAATCCTCGTATTTTCACTTTACCTTTTTCATATCCTGGTGTTCCGAGCCACAAATGCTTTTGAGTCTCCTCGGGCTTGAAATCGACGTCCTGAACAGGTGCATCGGTGAAAACTATTATGCGTTTTCCATCGGTATCTAAACGTTTCAATAGATCAATAAAATATTGAGGATTAAGTTCTCTTGAGATTTTTTGGCCAGGATAAACTGCGTTTCCGCCGGAGCCCTGCCTGTAGTGTATGCAGATATCAGATTTGAACACTTGGTGTGAATTACTTATTGATTCTGCCTTCAATTGGAAGTCCCTTAATGAATCTACATAAACCTGAGGATTCGCATCAACTAAGGAGTAGGCCTCTAAAACTCTCAAGTGAGTATTCGTTTTAGTTTTTCTTGCTCGCACAACGATTTTAAATAGCTTCCAAATAGTCAATTTTCCTACAATGACTAAACTGTCATAATCTGGCTCGCTTTTCACTTTTAATTGAAACAATTCATTTACTTCATTTAAAAAATTCTGCATGAGAAATACATCCGTAAAGTTGTCAAGCGGATGAATGGCAATTTGCTTTATCGGGGTTGGAGAAAAGTCAATACGGAGGTAGTGCGCTAGAGCTTTTAAACTAAATTGCCGCTGAATCTGAGCGCCTAATCCATCCTCTAATTTGTCAGAGTCTAAGGATATAGAAATTCTCGGACAATTCTTTACAATAAGAAATCTGCAAAAAGGCAGTAACGAGCGCGTAACGGTTCTAATTACGTAACTTTTAATCTTTCTTAATATAGAATTAATGTGACGTAGCATTTAACTATTATAGTCAAATTTTAATCCAGAAATGAGGTGTATTCTTGCGAATTGTCTTCGTTCACCTAAATAGCCGAATACCAATTCACCTGTTCTTGAATTTGCGCCGCACTCGAACCCTCTTTCCTCATGAGAATATAACTTTGATCTCAAATATAAATCAACGAATCCCAGAAGGCATTAATCTCGAAATATTCAATAAAAGTGATGAGTGGTACGAAGTAGAACGACGATTAAAACATCCAAAGAATTTCCGCAATAATTTCTGGATGACATCTTTAGGGCGGTTCATAGCTTTAGCGGAGTTTCAAAGCAATATAGATGATTCTATCTTACACATCGAATCGGACGTGATAATTTCAAAAGACTTCCCCCTAGATATTTTCAAGAGTTCGGTTTCACAAATCACTTATCCGGTCCTTTCAAACGAAAGAGGCATCGCAAGCATTCTTTTCCTACCAAGTAAAGCGTCATCAACAAAATTATTAGAGCAACTACATGCTTCTTCGCGAAAAGATCCATATACGTCTGACATGCTAATACTTGGGAAATTGTTTAACGAATCGAGCGATGTGCTACCTCTACCCATTGGCCCTAAAGGTGCAGAAAATTATCGCGATTTCTTACCAGATCGAATACTTCAGCGATGGGAAAACGATATTGAAAAATTCGGTGGCATTTTTGATGGTTGGGATATCGGGGGTTTCTTTTTTGGTACGGACCCAAGAAACGCTCGTGGTCGCTCGTACCTTCAAAGAGATGTCCCCACGGAATTTTCCGAAATACGAGCTTGGAAAATTAAATTTTCCAGTAATAGAGAATTCATCGAAATCGAGCATGGTGATTCTCTAATTCCAATATATTGTCTGCATCTTACCTCTAAGCAGTTGCGCCTATTCAAAGTTAATTTGCCTAGAAGAAGAATTGAAAAACAAATAAGAACTAGAGAGTCCGAGTACTCTAAGTTCTATTTTCGGATATTTGTTCACCAAGCGCTTAAGTCAATCTCAAGAAGAATCAGTCTTGTTCTGAAATAAGCAAATGAAAATCGTACAGATAGCAACCTCAATGATCGGTGGAGCCGGTATTGCAGCAATGCGACTGAATCAAGCATTGAATGACATCGGAGTTGATTCAACACTAATTTCGAATGAAATAAATAAGGGTGTTAAACATGCTAATTTTTTAGGTGTTAACAGATCCAAATCAGAATCATTTACATCCAAAGCCTTGACTCTTGGTCAACAAAAAATAATTCAAAGCGGAGATGATTTATTAACACCATTTTCTACATCAACTCTTGATCTACAAGTAGTTTTTGATTTAGCTCCTGATGTAATTCACATCCATAGTTTCTATAATCTACTGAAAAGTAAAGATATTGAAAAACTCATCAATTCTGGGATTCCGATTTTTTTTACTTTACATGATGAGAGAATTTTGACAGGAGGGTGTCATTGCACGAATGGCTGTAACCAATTTGAATCAAAGTGTGAAAGTTGCCCTCAATCCAGAATGGGTTTCCGGCATTTTGTATCAAAAGAGCGCCTGTACTGGAGGCAGATTTTAGAAGACGAAAATCGAATAACTCTTATATGCCCTTCAAAATGGATGGTAGAACAAGTCAAAAAAGCAGGCTTAATCCCGATCACCCATCCTGAGGTTATTAGAAACCCAATTTCAACGAGTTATCTAGAATCAGGAATTTGCGAACGTGCAGAAGAAGTAGACGGAAAATATACAATTACTTTTGTATCACAAAATATTAGGAATTCGTATAAAGGGTTAGATAATATCCTTGAATGCATTGAGATTTACGCGAATGATTTTGTTAGAAGAAATATTCAGTTTATATTTGTAGGGCACGGGGCAAAATTGGATATAAGGGATATTTCTTATACGCAGTACCCTAATCTGAGCGAAGAGGGTGTGATAGAAATTTATAAATCTACAGACTTGCTATTGGTGCCGAGCAAAACAGATAATAGTCCGAACGTTGTTTTTGAGGCAGCTTTATGCGGTGCTTCGTTTCTCGGATCAAACAGAGCGGGACTACCGGAACTGAGCGAAATGTTCGGCAATAGAACTTTCGAATATGGAAACCCACATAGTCTTTTTGAAGCAATTCTCGAAGTAAAGAACCTCGCTCCCGATAGAGCAATAGTTAGAAATATAGCGCTAGAGAATGTCGAGCCACAAAAAATAGCTAAATCCGTAAAAGATTTGTATCATAAAAAAATCGCAGAAGCAGCATTAAGGCGTTCTTCTAATGAATTTTGAAATTTTTTTCTCTTAAATCTGTCAAGCACACTTGTTATTCGGGTACTTACGAGATGCCGTGGAGATATTCCAAAATACTCGCTCCTAGCCCAATTCTCAAAACTATAATTTAGTTTTGGCTTTATGTTCTGAATCTGATAATTTCCTATTTTATAATTTGTCCAAATGCTGTTTTCAGAAGTGTGTAGTGCAATTCGATCGTTTCCTAAATTGCGAATCAAATTTTCGGGTGGGAGTAGAGCTTTTAATCCTAAGCGGCGCATCTGACGCACAAATAAAGTGTCCCAAACATCTGTCATTCCATTCAATGCGCGTTGACAACCTGCATTCCAGTAGCGCGACTCTGATCTCGATTCTTGCTCAGTATTTTTTAGAACCGCGAGGGAACATAGCTCAGCTCGAATTTCAAACCATCTTCTTGAATTTATCCCCCAACCCCAATGGAATGGATAGTTAGATAGAAACCATTCTGAGGAAAGAATATTTCTAGGCCCGAATTGAGGGCCGCAAAAAAGACCGATCGACGGGTCTGTCTTCATAAATTCAAAACTTTGATCTGCGAATTTCCAAAAATCGGCTCCCGGTATGCAATCATCTTCCAATACGATTAATTCGTCTGCGGAAACAAATACAGTGTCCAAAGCCGTTACTAGAGAAACAGCGCACCCTAAATTTTCTCGCTGAATACATAACTGGATATTCAAACTAGTTGATTTCGCAAAATTTTGAGATGCTGTACGAACTTTTTCGACGTCTGGACCTGCTAATGAATCCTTTGGACCGTCTATATGGATGAAAATGTTTTTAATTCCAGACATGCGACAAGATTCCAGTATTTGGGAGAGAGCATCAGCGCGTCGGTAGGCAACTATCAGTATGGCGCGCATGTAGCAAAGGGTATCTCGGACCAAGGGTATCCGCGAGTATGATTTTCAGTGTGACGAACTTTGGCCATAATCGTGAATATGTACTTACGGTGATCGTGCCAATATCCAGAATGGCAGGAAAATTACAAAACTTAAAGGCTTGGATTAACTTAATTATTGGTACTAATATAAAAGTTATACTTGTTCACGATTTTCAAGATATTGAGACCAGCAAAGAGCTAATTGAGTTTATCGATTCAATTAGAACCCCGCAGATTGTCTACCTAGAGAAGCATTTCGGTTCGCCTGGCTTGGCAAGAAATGCTGGCCTGACACTAGCAGACTCCAAATGGTGTTGCTTTTGGGATTCCGATGATATTCCAAACATTGAAAAGACCATTTCTAATATTGGCAATTCTATGCCCGGTACTGAAGTAATCATCTCCAACTTTGAAATAGTGAGCGGCGAGCATTCTACCGTCGTAAATCACCATTCAAATTTAGACCACGTTGCACTTAACCCAGGTCTATGGAGAATGATATTTAAAACAGAGATAGTTAAAAAAGAAAAGTTTCTAGATCTGCGTATGGGGGAAGATCAAATATTTCTTTTAGATATTGATATCAGCAAGCGTAATATTGAATTTTCCAAAGAGGTTACGTATTCCTACATAACCGGTACAGAGGGGCAATTAACTAACCAGTCGAATCTAAACTCACTGAGCGCCTTGTCTATAATCGAAGAATCAGTGCAGAATAAGAATTACACATTGAATAAATTCCTTTCGATCGTATACTTAAGATTATTTCTAAGTGCGCTGAAACGGTTAAGAGATAAATATCCCCTGAACATACTAATTAGAAATATCCGGTTCATAATCAGGATTAAACTGAACGCCACCCTTTTCTTTATAAAGTCTCTTTTAATCCAAAGAATTTTTCTTCATAATCTATCTGAGGTAAGTTTATGAGAGCGTTGATCTTGCGAGGAGGTTTAGGTAATCAAATTTTCCAGTTTGCAGCTGCGCTTGCAATTTTAGAGAAAGATTTTTCGATCTGGACTAGTACTGGTGAACCAAGAAAGACTCAAGATGAAGTAGATTTAGCACATTTTACTTTACCCATAAATTTATCTTTGGATGTGGGACCAAGCAACAGGATAACAAAAAAGTTGCTTTCTTGGAGTCTTGTACTTGGAATGAAAAGTGAAAAATCTAAAAAATTTAGATTTCTAGGCGCAATTTTTAATGCAGTTGTCAATTTCTATTTTTTGATTTTGACGCGAACGCAAACGAAATTGGTTTCGGGTATTGGCGTTGGATTTTTCGATTTGAAAAAACGGAATGCTAATTCGATCCTAAATGGATACTTCCAAACAGATTTTTGGGCAAATAATATAAATGTTAACAAGGTTCTTCACGATTTACGCCTGAAATCCCCAAGCGAAGAATTTCTAAATTGGATTGAGTTAATTAAACTAGAAAAACCAATTATAGTTCATGTGCGTCTTGGAGATTATAGAAATGAAGATGGCATTGGCATTCTGAGTCCAAATTACTTTCAAAGAGCTTTGAATAATCCGATTCTGGGAGATATTTCAAAGAATGTTTGGGTTTTCACAGATGAACCATCAACCATTGATGTAAGAGATTATGTTCCAAGCATGTATCGAACCATGTTGTTTGAAGACATTTCCTTAAGCCCTTCTGAAACCCTTGAATTAATGCGACATGGGTTGGCTTATGTGATTTCTAATTCAACTTTTAGCTGGTGGGCCGCTTACCTAAGTTACAATCGTCAATGTCCAAGGTTCATGCCGACCCCTTGGTTTAAAATCAGTAAATCGCCGATAGGAATAAAGCCTCGAGAATGGATTGAAGTTGATGAGCCTTTCTAATCCGATTAATTCATTCAATTTTCGAGTAAAAATTGCCACTCAATTGGGGGTCGTGTACAAAGACATTAAAAGTATTTTGACAAAAAGAGATCAACTTCGAATCTTAATCGTTACTTTAATTCAAATTGGTTTGAGTCTATTAGATCTAATTAGCGTTGCATTTATTGGCCTGCTTACGGCATTGTCAATAAATGGTATTCAATCAAAACAACCTGATGGAACCGTTTCAAATGTTCTATTCGTTCTAGGTATCGGTGGTTTCAGTTTCCAACAGCAGGCGGCATTTCTAGGTCTTATGTCTGGAATCTTACTTGTTGTGAGAACCGTGTTGGCTCTCTGGTTCTCTAGGAGATTGCTCTTATTTTTGAATTTAAGAGGAGCAGAATTTTCATCAAAAATGATTCGCGAACTACTAAAGCAACCTATTCTCGTTGTTCAAGAAAAATCAGTTCAAGAAACTATATTTCGGGTGACCGTAGGCGTTGGCGCAATAACAAATGGTGTTATTGCAATCGGCGTGTCATTAGTTGCGGATTGTGCTTTATTGGTAGTAATGCTGATCGGATTATCTTTCGTAAACCTGACTATTTCAGTTTTAACGGCAATAGCATTCTGCGTCGTTGGGTTCCTTTTGTACCAGTTATTAAAGCATCGTGCTGCTGTGTTGGCGGCCAATGATGCCGGCTGGACCGTTAAGAGCAACCAGAAACTTGCTGAAGTATTGATTTCATATCGCGAGGCCACAGTCAGGAACCGTAAAGATTATTATGCAGAAATAATTTCGGACTATAGATATAAAATGGCGAGAGCCCAAGCGGAGGCGATGTTCATTCCAACCATTAGTAAGTATGTTGTTGAAATTTCGCTAGTTATTGGATCGTTAATGCTGGCAGCAACACAATTTCTTTTGTTCGATGCGGTGCAAGCTATTTCTATTCTCTCAATATTTATAGCTGCTGGTTCAAGAATTGCACCGGCTATTTTGAGGCTTCAACAGGGTGCTATACAGATAAGATCAAATATTGCAGTCGCGGCTGACACTCTAGAACTCTGGAGAAAGATCCAGCCAAAACCGAATGTTTTGGAAGAATCAGTTGAAGGAATTGATCAAGATCTACTTTTTGACGCTTCGGTAGAAATCCATAATGTTTCCTTTTTTTACCCAAATGCAGCATCGCCGACAATTGAAAACATGAATTTGAAAGTGAAGTCGGGAGAAATGCTTGCAATTGTTGGCGCTTCAGGCGCGGGGAAAACAACTCTTGTTGACTTGATTCTAGGAGTCTTGAATCCTTCAAACGGACGGTTAACTATCTCAGGAATACCACCGGAGATCGCCATCAAGAAGTTTAAGGGCAAAATTTCTTATGTACCGCAAGACGTACTTATCGTCGACGCAAGCATTAGGGAAAATGTTGCCCTCGGTTATCCAACGTCTGAGATTTCGGATGAGGATGTTTGGGCAGCCTTGCGTTCAGCACAACTGGATCAGTTTGTGGAATTGCTACCGCAACAATTAAATCATCAGATTGGAGAACGCGGCGCAAACCTAAGTGGCGGTCAAAGACAGCGATTGGGACTTGCGCGAGGTCTTTATACAAAACCAAAACTCTTGGTTCTAGATGAAGCAACTTCGGCCCTCGATGGAGATACTGAGGCCAACATAACCCAAATGCTTCATTCGCTTCGTGGCGAGATTACCTTATTTGTCATTGCACACAGATTGAGCACAATTAAAGATGCGCAGCGAATTATCTATCTAGAAAAAGGCCAAGTTGTAGCCGAGGGAGATTTCTCTCAGATCCAAACCCAAGTTCCCAACTTTGCCCCAGAAATTCTGGTAAGCCCAATAAATATCGAATGACTATTCAGTGATGCGAAAAATAAAGATTCATGTTTATCCTACGGGAAGACTGGGTAATCAGTTGTATTTTGCTGCGATAGCGATGTCGCTACAAAAAAGTCAAAAATCATTTGGTATAAATAGTAAGATTATTGTTCACACAGATCAGCCAATTGTTGATCTTCACTACCTATTAAATTTTGAACCAGACAAAGTATCCAAGTTTTCGTTGATAAAAAGAATCATCGGTGATAATTATTTAGAGGATAAAAACTTTATTGTACGAGGCATGCATAGAATTAATCTATTGCAAAGGGATTTACTATCATCTTCTATCAAATCTTTCTCCGATATCCAGAATCAAAAATTGCGGAAGCGGGTAAATATCTCTGAAAGTAAACACGAATATGATTTTTTCAAGTATTTAAGGCATGAAATATCGCAGATTGAGAGATCAAATAGCTTCGATCCCATTTATTCGAATAAATCAGAAATTGAAAATATTGACACAGCAATCGCTATCCACATGAGATTTGGAGATTTCTTAGAGGGAGATATCGCTCATCAGTATGGAAACTTAGACGAAAAGTACTACACAAAAGCGCTCGAACTTTTCGTCGATAAGAGCTCTTTTCAGGAAACTCAAATTCTACTCTTCTCCGATGACCCAACCAAAGGGAAGAAAATGCTCTCCGACATGGGATGCGAGCGTGTGCGTACTTTTGAAACCGAAAACTTGAGGCCCGCACAAGAGTTGTTAATTATGAGTAAACATTCAAGAATAATTCTATCCAACTCGACATTTTCGTGGTGGGCAGGATATTTCGCTGAAGACAGGTCAACAGTTATCGCCCCTAACCCTTTAATGAAGAGAGCCGCGAGCGATTTATCAAGAAGTCCTAACTGGACCTATGTAGACGCGTGGTCTTAAATGAAAAGTATTAGAACAATCCCTGCTCGAATTTCTTCAAGGGTAAGCCGAACTATTTTTGAATTGTTAACAGATTCAAACATCTTTAGTAAAGCAAATGTGAATGGGTTTCTCGAATTCTTGGATTTTACGAGTGATTCCCTGAAGTTTTTGTCACCTTACAAAAACCCATTTTTCAAGAAGTTTGTTGATTCAATTGTTCCCGTAGATCCGCTCATCGAACTACCCCATGAAAAGTCGGGTTTATCTGTGATGATCCCGTGCTCTTCAAAAGACTTTCCAATGCTTCCCACAGTTATTTGCGCAGCGAGATCAAACATTAGAAATCCAATTTTAGAAATAACTGTTGTAACGCCGGATGTAGAATTAGTGCCTAAAAACCTTGGTTCTGTAAAGATATTGTCTGATAATCATTTTCTAGGACAGCCGAAGGTGAAGAATTTGCTCGCTGATCTAAAAATGGACTCAGGATGGATTAAACAGCAGCTAATTAAAATTCTATTTTGCCTCCAAAGTACCGAAAGCAACATCCTAATTTTAGACGCAGACACTATTCTTACCAAGCCAAAACTATACGTCAGTGGAAATATGCAAATATTGTCCTTTGCATACGAATATCATTCTCCCTACATCCAACATCTAAAAAGTTTTCTGCCTTTAGTTCACGATTTTGGATTGACGTTTGTTACACACCATCAGTTGTGGCAGAAGGATATTGTTGAAGATATCTGGTCGGGAGATCGCTTAAATGATTGGCTTGAAAGCATGGATAGAAATCAATTAAGCCCGGTTTCTGAGTACAACACTTACGGTCTTTACGCATACAATTTTTTCCCAGCTCGTATTAGGCTCTCAAGATTTGCGAATGAGCAATTTTCTAGAAAAATACTAGAAAATACAGGTGGGAATATGGATAAGGTGTTCAGTCTGTTTCCAGATAGTTGCAGTATTTCTATTCACTCATATTCTTGATATTGGAGGTTCTGCACGAATGAAAATCGTAGTTATTTCATTAGTTGAGAGTAAAAGCAGAAGAAATTATATTCTTGAGCGGTTAAGTAAATTAGGTTTTGAATTTGAATTCTTAGACGCAACTACTCCAAGAGATTTGCCATTTCACAAGCAAAACTCAGCCATCGCTATTTGGGACTCACATGTGAAATCGATGGTTCGTTTTCTAGAAAGTAAAGAAGACTATTGTTTAATATTTGAAGATGATGTTGATCTAGATTCAGACGTTGATATAAAGGTCAAAGTCCTAACCAATCTTCAAGAAATTATGAATTGTTTACCGGAAGGATATTCAATAATTCAATTTGGAAATATGGGCTTCAAAGAACGCAATTTCTTGGCAAAACTTTTGAGAAACTTTTATTTCTTAATCTTTCAGCGATACCATTTTGATGGAGGGCCATTTAAGAAACTTAAAAAAAGTTTGGGTAGAGCGCGATATACGAAACTTCAAAGAGATTTACGCGAGCTAATAGGAGTCCGCGCAAAGCCTTTAGAAGGTTTTACAACAGGGGCTCAGGCTTACATCCTTAATCGATCTGCAGCGGAATTTCTAATAGAGAATTACTCAAATCGAACCGACTGGGACGTGAAGTCCCGATTTAGCCTGGATACTTACCTCGAAATCTCATCTAATTCCGCGATAACGCCACCCCACATTAGAACTATTCGCCTGGGTAGATCAATTTTTCAACAAAGACCTATCGGCTCAACAAATACTTACTATCCCCGATAGAGCCTTTATGGTGAAATGTCCGTTTTGTCCCTTCCCCGCTACATCTGGGGCTAGGATTCGTAGAAGGCTATAGAGGCACCGACGGGTGTCGCTGAAGCACAAAACCGGTTAAGAAGGAAGTCCCAAAGTGGCATTTAAGAAGTCTGCAGCCTCTGCAGGTCCTCGTGTGTGGACCGTCGCAGAGCTCGGTGCTTTCTACACAGAGCACCGTTCAGAGCTTCTCGCCCA
>JACCDN010038855.1_pt1 | contig 15949 bp, 13 predicted proteins | sample 7441691 | NCBI WGS metagenome assembly JACCDN01 (sample SAMN15323439, study PRJNA562643) | freshwater metagenome | isolation source: river surface water | place: USA:Blue River Watershed | collected 2017-08-16
ACGGGCAGTATTTACTTCTTTAGCTAAAGCCCCAATGATAGGAATCTTTAATACGGCAAAATCCAAATATTTAGACATAAACTTAGCTCGGAAAAGCATGAACAAACTACCAGCTACACCAAAAATTATAAGAAATGAAAGAATTAAGTGCTCTGAAAAAAAGTTTCCAAGTCCGATGATCAGCCGCGTAGTCGGCGGCAAGTCCACTCCGAGTTCTTTGAAGGTTACAGCCAGAGTCGGCACCACGAAGGCAAACATCAATACTCCGATGATGATCATGGCCATCAAGATAACTCCCGGATACAAAAGCGCTCCCTTTACTTTTCTAGTCAGAGCATAGGCCTTATCTAAGTTCATACCAATTTCAGTAAGCGATCCAGCCAAATCTCCAGACTCTTCTCCTGCCCTAGTCATAGATACAAACAACTTTGAAAAAACTGTTGGAAACTTTGCGAATCCTGAAGATAAAGTACCTCCTTGGTTCACCTCACCATCTAAAGCTACGATAATATCGTGAAATTTTTTATTTTTAGTCTGTTTCTCCAAAACAGCAAGGGCTCGAGAGAGGGATAATCCAGCTTTGATCATTCCGCTTAAATTTTTGGTAAATAAAATCAAGTCACTAGTCTTTACCCTGTTCATAAAAGAAAGCAAAGAATCTAGGTTTAGACTCACCTTCTTTTGCTCTTCGATAGCGAGAGGAGTCTGCCCACGAGAACGAAGCTCTCGAGAGAGAGTATAACGATCCACTGACTCCATGGTTCCAGTTACTACTTCACCAGTATTTGATTTTACTTTATAGGAAAAAAGCATTTTATTCAGAGACTACACGGAAGACTTCTTCGAGAGTAGTCATACCCAAAACCGCTTGAAAAACTCCATCTTCAAGAATCGTCATCATACCTTCAGCCTTAGCTACTTTTTCTATCTCGTCTGCGGAGCCACCTTTTGAAATTATTTCTTTGATAGTACCACTGACTTTTAAAACTTCGTGGATACCAACGCGACCTGAATACCCATCTTCAGAATCTCCACTTTTGACTGGTCTGTAAAAATTAATTTTATCCCAAGTATCATTACTACCTATTATCTTTTCTGCCTTGAGTAGTGTCAGCATGCGATCCAAGTCTACGATCTTGCCTAAGTTTTTTATTTCAGCTTCATTTAGGAGATACTTTTCTTTACTTGGAGTTAGTTTTCGCACCAATCGTTGCGCGATAATAGTTTTAACTGTAGAGATAATCAAAAACGGCAGCACTCCCATATCTATCATGCGAGGCACCGCCCCAGCCGCAGAGTTGGTGTGGATGGTGGAGAGCACCAAGTGTCCTGTCAGCGATGCGTTGACTGCCAAAGATGCTGTCTCACCGTCTCGAATTTCTCCAACCATGATCACATTTGGGTCTTGCCGGAGAAGTGACCGAAGGCCGTTGGCAAATGTCAGTCCAATTTCAGGTTTGACCTGCACTTGATTCACTCGAGGCATCTGATATTCAATCGGATCTTCTACGGTAGAAATATTTACTTCTGGTTTATTTAAAATATCTAGCATGGTGTAGAGAGTAGTGGTCTTACCCGAACCAGTCGGACCAGTCGCTAGCACCATACCTGTCTTTTGTTTGAGAGCTTCGTAGATTCTTTCTAAGGCCTCACCATGAAAACCAAGACCTTCCAGAGAAAAACCGTGAGTACTTTCTTTCAAAATACGGATAACAGTTTTTTCTCCATAAAAAGTCGGCAAAGTAGAAACACGGAAAGAAACTTTGTCACCATTGTCTTCTATTTTAAAACGGCCGTCTTGAGGTAATCTTTTTTCATCGAGTTTTAAATTTGAAAGCACCTTGATACGAGCCACAATTCCAGGAGCAGCGGATTTATCTAGAGTCATAGCGTCGTGAAGAATACCGTCGATACGATAACGAACTACTAAATCCATCTCACCAGGTTCGATATGAATATCAGATGCATTTTGCAAAATACCGTGGAGAATAATCGAGTCGACGATTTTAACCACTGGCAAGTCCTCAGCCATTTCTTTAAGCTCTTCCGCTGACTTTTCACCTCCCCCATCTTCCTTGGAAAGTTTTATACTACCTACTTCCTTTTGAATAATGTTTGTAAACTCAGCCTGCAAGCTTCTTTTATATTGCACGAGTGCAGACTTTATAGACTGAGAATCAGTAAGTCTTGGTAGAATTTTCAGTCCAGATCGTTTCTTGATAAAGTCGATCACAGGCAGATCGTCTGCATCGAGCATGGCAACTTCGAGACCTTTCTCCCCTTTTTTATAGGCGATGATATTGTAGTTTCTGGCGATGGCTTCTGGGATAAGAGAAAGCACATCAAAACCGATTTTTTCTTTTTCGAGTGAGACAAAAGGAATACCTAAAACAAAAGCTTCAAGCTTACGAAGTTCAGCTTCACTGATTTTACCTTCAGATAAAATCATATCCGAGAGTTTTTGTTTTTTAGTTTTAGCTTTTTTGGCAATTTCTTCGAGATCAGTTTTAGAAATCAAATTCCCAGCGAGAATTGCCTTTTTAAGTTCCGCTTCACTAATTTGCATAGTTATATTATATCAACTAATAACAAAAAAATCCCCAGTGAAGGGGATTTTTTTGAATTTAATTTTATTAATCAGCTGTTTCAGTAAATTTCTTCCAACCACCATTGTATATTCTTAGTCCAGAATTACCTGAGTCAGTTTGGAATATTATTAAACCAGTTGTAGGAGAAGGAATGGCATCGCGTTGCGCTTTTGACATTCTAGGAACAAGCACTCCTTTTCCAGTAGAATTAATATCTAGTATAGCTTTAGAATCTGGAGTAGAGTCACCTATACCTACACTACCATTACTATCCACAACAAATCTATTTCCGTCATTCCCAGGCGTAGACGAGATACCAAATGTACCTGCTATTTCTAATTTAAAGTCAGGGGTACCATCTTGTATTCCAACATCCCCGGCACTATCCACAACAAAACCTAAGCCAGTATTGGTTGAATATGCAGTAGGAGCAGTTATTTGCGGACTAAATGCTGTAGTTACTGTCATAACAGTATCACTAGAAATTGTTGCTATTGTTCGTTGTTGTCCACCTACAGTAATAGTGTCTCCGACAGACAAATATTGGCTAAATAATGTGTTGGCTCCAGTTACCGTGTGAGTACTACCAGATGTAGAAGTAGTCACAGTTCCTGCGTTGTTTCCAGCGATTCCTCCAACTTGGAATTTATTAGATGACAATGGTATGAAATTTCCTCCTATGCCAACCCCATTACCTTGGCTATTTATCAAAAGAGGTTTTGTTGCCCAACTTTGAATGTACACTTTACCCGTAGTTCCAGCAGTAGACCCAAATGTAAAATCTGTTGTTGAACCATCCATAACTCCAAATGGGTAAGCCCCTGCCGAAGCAATGTTTGTAATTACAGCACCAACTGCAAGAGGGTTAGTAGGAGTAGTAGTTCTTATTCCTACATTTCCACCATTTGGATTTAATCTAATATCACCTTTTGTAGTATTTGAAGTTGATTCAAGAGTTAAGTCTTCATTTGCTAAGTCATTTCCAAAAAGAGTAAATCCATCTGCATTAACATTTGCAGTCCATGGGGTTTGAGATCCACCAGATGATGGAGTATATACTTCCCAAGCAGTACCTGCAGTGTTTACTCTAATAGATTCACCAGCGCCAGCATCAAGAGCGACTAAAGTATTCGCTGTATTATTATTTACTAAAATAGAAGTAGTCGGAGTTGTGGTTAATCCTGTTCCTCCTTTGGTTACCGGAACAGTTGCTAACTTGGCTGCAGTCACAGCACCGTCCGCAATATCTGCTGTTGCTATAGTTGCATCTAATATTTCAGCAGTTGTTACCGCGTTTGCTGCAATATTAGTCGCAATAGTCCCTGTTCCAGTACCGGTAACATCACCAGTAAGAGTTATACTCCCGCCCCCCTGTTGATCTAGTTGATACCTAGTACCATTAGCTGCAGCAGTAAAGTACAAGTGCGAACCATCATATTCAACTGCTCCAGCTTCTGTTGTTGTTAGAAGTGGTCCTGATGTAAATTTAAGTGGTGCATTATTAACTCCAGCTGCTCCAGCTTTTAGATGTAAAAATGCAGTAGGTGTAGTAGTACCTATACCCACCTTTCCATTAAGATCTATTGCTAAACGACTAACACCGTTATCAGCATCATAAATAGAGAATTTCCCAACCCCTATACCTGTTGTTCCAGAAGAAACAAGAGACCATTGCTTTCCACCAGATGCGTTACTTTCAAGTCTCAAGAATGAATCTGCAGTATTAGAGATTATTTCTGCATTTGTACTTGCAGTGTTGTAAATTGACAATCTGCTTGAAGGTGCGCTTGTTCCAATACCAACATTTCCACCTCCTGCATTTAAAATTATGTCACCTTTAGTTGCGTTTGAAGTTGAGTCTAGAGTTAAGTCTCCACCAGATATACTGCTTCCATTTAATGTAAAACCAGCCATCTGAAGTGGTTGAGTAGCTGTATGGTTACCTAAATTGTCAGCACTACCGCTAGGTGTCGCCCATGAGCCATCACCTCTCAGGTATGTAGTATTACTAGGAGTGCCAGTGATTGCTGAAGCAAACAAAGGTATTCTGTTGGTTGCAATATCTGTCGCATTACCTGAAGATGCAGTTGTGTTTCCTAAGAAACTATTTGCGGCTACATTTTGTAATTTTGCATAAGTTACAGCATCATTTGCTATTGTTGCCACGGCAGACCCTGGACCAGTCGCGGTTACATCTCCTGTTAGTGCAGTTATTCCTCCACTTCCTGAAGGTGTAGGTATCCATGAAAGATATCCGCTAGCATTAGATTCTAAAATTCTATTGGCTGAGCCAGGGGGAACTGTAGGGAATGTTATTGTATATGAAGAGTTTATACTAGGATCTGCAGCGAGGGTTACAGTATTAGAACCGTTGTTACCAGCTTCTCTTAAAATAAGACCGGCTGGTAGAGTCGCTGAACCAAGCGCTTTTATATTTCCACCAACCTCTAATTTTTCAACTGGACTTAAAACGCCTATACCTACTTCACCAGAACCTGGATTAATTGAAGTGTCATTACTACCTTGATTATTTATTACCAATTTTTTTGAAGCCCAACTTTGCATGTAAACAGTGTCTACATTTGAACCAATAGTAAAATCTGTAGCTGGACTTGGGGATGTATTCATTATTCCAAAAGCATAAGTATCTGAGTTTGCAGGAGTTGTATTACCAGCTTGCATCACACTGAATCTAGGGTCTGGACCAGTTGTACCTATCCCAATTTTGCCATTATCAAAAATTGTAGAATTTCCCAGGGTCGTTCCGTTAGGAGTAAATTTGGGAACATAGTTTAAAGTTCCACTACCGCCCATTCCACCGCCTCCACCTGAGGGAGTAGCTATCCAAGAAAGTGTACCAGCAGCATTAGATTCTAAAATTTGATTATCGACGTTTGGCAATGTTGGTGGAAGAGTTAGGGTATAGGAAGATCTTCCTATCTTACCAGTTTCTAAAATTAAACCTCCAGTACCTGAAATTTTTATATTTCCTTCAACATCGAGTAACTCATCTGCAAACTCAGAACCAATAGCAACTTTTCCTGCACCAGGAGGAACTACTATTGCCAAATTGTCTGCACCATTCGTAGCAATAAATCTTGCTCCGGCGTTTGTCCCTGTACTAGTTCTATTGTTTCTAAAAATTCCAGCGGTTGTATAAGAAGAATTATCTGTTCCAGTTATTCGCGCTTCAAATAAACTCTTAGTACCTGGTGGATGTCCTCCTGTAGTAGAGAGTAAAAGTCCATGATCAGCAAGTGTATTATCCCAGTTCCACTGCTGTGTGTGACCTGCAAGGTCTACTGAACCATCGCCAGTAGCATCACCTAAGTCGTTAATTGCAACAGTTGGGAATGCCCAATAAGGGATACCAGATCCATTTGTTTTTAGAAATTGTCCAGAAGTTCCAGCAGAATCGTTTGGTCGAAGTTCTCCATAAAAAGTTATACCTCGATTAGTATCCCCTGTATCACCAACTGTTAACCTATTTGCTGAAGGAGTAGTAGTATCAATTCCTACAGCTGTACCGTTATCAAAAATTGTAGAGTCCCCTACGGTAGTAGCAGTTGTAAACTTCGCTACTCTATTTACAGTTCCATTAACTCCACCCGATCCAGGAGGACCTTGTGGACCCTCTGGACCTTGAGGTCCTTGTGGGCCTTGAGCACCATCTTGTCCGTCAGCTCCTGCAGGGCCTTGTGGACCTTGAGGGCCTGTAGCTCCAGTATTACCAATCGGACCCTGAGGGCCAACTGGTCCTATAGGGCCTTGAGGTCCTTGCGGACCTGGCTCACCAACAACTGTAGACCAGTAAGGTGTAGTGCCAGAGCCGTTAGTCATAAGAACTTGTCCTGCAAGTCCAGCGGAATCGTTTGGCAAGAGAGAACCAGAGAATTTAATATCACCAGTTACATCTAGTTTGCGTCCTGGATTTGTATTTCCAATACCTACATTAGTTCCGTTATTGAAAATGGAACTTGTAGCTTCCCAAGTACCGTTGTTATTTCGAACTGTTTGACCATCAGTACCGACAGGTAAACCAGATCCACCACCTTGAGCATCCTCCCAAGTCGCTACTCCAGTAGCATTAGAAGTTAAAACTTTATTTAACCCAGCGCCGGTAGTTATCTGAAGTCCAGTCGCTTTGACTGTACCGACAACATCGAGCTTGGATGTAGGGGTCACTGTGCCTACTCCTACATTGCCATCAAAATATGCATCTCCAAAAACTCGAAACAAATTCACCAAGAGAGATCCGGGTTTGTGCTGAAGGCCTCCACCTGTATTTACTGGTGCTGGAGTATTGTCCCCCGGCGGCGTGTCAGTCGGCATGGTCCAAACCGCGAACGCAGAGATAGCGACAGAAAATATCGCTAGTAAGAAAACCGACTTTAGAATTGTTTTTATTTTTGATTGCATATTTTTATAATGTTTATAATGTTGTTAATAATTTATTTTAATTTTTATTTTTTAATAATTCTATTTCTTGCTTCAAAAGTTCGATTTCTTGTTGTTGTTCCTGCACTGCTTTAGTTAAAATCGGGATGATGTCATTGTATCTCAGATATTTGTAAGCTTCTTCCGTTTTTTCAGTCTCTATAATTTTTGTTTTCTTATCCCCAAGAGCTTTCTCAACTTCTTGAGCAATAAAACCATAACTTCGCCTATCATCTGTGTCAGTTGTCATCTGATAAGAAACTGGTCGAAGTTCTTTTATAAATTCGAGCCCCAAGTCAGAATCTGTTATATTTTTCTTGAGTCTCATGTCAGACGCTGGAGACCAAGGTACCGCTCCGCCTATCCAAGTCACTAAAGGATTACCAATTCTTACCTTATTACTAGCATCAACAATAGCTCCATTACCTAAAGCAGTTGTGTTTGATAAACTATTCTCGCCTTCAGATGCAGTTACGCCTGAGTTATAACCTACAGCAGTATTATTGCTTCCAAAACCATTATTGAGAAGTGAATTCGAACCTAATGCTGTATTGTAACTACCTGTACTACCATTTAAAGCAAAAGTTCCCAAAGCACTATTGTGATTTCCTGAAAGATTGTTGTTCATGGCTTCTGCTCCGACACTAGTATTGTTGTTACCACTTGTATTTTTACTTAGAGAACTTTTTCCAACAGAAGTATTAAACCCACCAATTGTATTTAGACTCATAGAGCCGACACCAAAAGCTGAATTATTACTTCCTGTAGTGTTTGCAGACATTGAACTATTACCCATAGCTGTATTTCCAAGCCCAGATGTTAAGTTTGAAAGTGCACTGCTTCCTACTCCTGTATTGCCTCCGCCAGAAGAAGACAGATTTCCTGAAGTTATTCCAAGAAAAACATTTCCACTTGCACCAGAAGTATGTAAAAACCTATTAGTAGGTGTAGGAGTATTATTAAAACTTCTATAAATAATAGAATTATTTCCTATGCTTACGTTATCTCCTGCTGTTGTAAGTCTGACTAAAGCTCCATCATCAGTCCAGCCGCCATTACTCCCACCACCTCCACCGCCCTACTCAGAAAGATCTTTCCAGGACGCGAGGCCTGTATTATCTGAAGCTAAAACTTTATTTTGTGCTGGAGTACCACCAGTTATTTTTACTTGTCCATTTACTTCGAGCTTAGCACCTGGATTGGTAGTACCTATTCCCACAGATCCAACAGTGGTGAGAGTATCATCGAATATCGCTGCACCCAATGAACGAATCGCGCCGACAACTAAAGGTCCCGCTTTGGATTGAAGTTCGTAACTTACATTGATTGGGGCCTCTGTATTGTTTCCTGGGGGAGTCGCAGTCGGTGCGGTCCATGCTGCAAATGAATGCAGTGCGATAGAAAATACTCCGATGACTAATGCTGACTTTAGGATTGTTTTGGTTTTAGTGTTCATAATTTTAGTTTTCCTGATATGCTGGTGGCAAAGTAGCATTACTTGAGCTATTTAGCTGTAACTCGTCAGAGAGAGTCACTCCGGAATCCATGACACATTGTAATCTATAAGTAGTAACTACTCCTGGTGGTATTGAAGGTACGATCACTCCTGGTTGGTTGTCAGTACTTGGGGGGACTGGAATATTTCCACCCCAATTTGTATCTGGTACTGATGGAATACTGATCGCTTCACAGCTCTCGCCATTTATCACAGACCAATTAAGAGTAGTAGTACAGAGCCCATTTGCACAAGAAACTGCGCTATTCCATAGATCTACTGACTCTGGTAAATCACTTCGGTAAACTAGCACAGACTTAACAACATTTTGCTCTATTGCATTCTGACAAGTAATCGTAAAGTTAGTAGGATTTTGAGGTACATACACTGGACCAAAAGATACTGAAGGAGCTGAAGGGGTAGGGTCATCTATATCAGCACCGTTCCATTCATCTTCTCCAGGAGTAGTACTTGTAGCCTGGCAATTATGTAAATCTCCATCACTTGGTGAGACTGTCCAGTGAAGTACAGTCTCAAAACCATTGTTAGAATATACTGGTGAAGGTTCAGCGTAGAAGTCTAGAATAACACCTACAGTCACAGTAACTGAACTTAATTCTGACCAGGAGTCATTGTTGCCATAACAACTTATACTATATGTGTATGTACCATTAGTATTGATAGGATCAGTAGTGAATGTTCCCTCTGGGGATACACGCTGGCCCGGCCATCCATCTCCGGGTGCACCACCATACGCCTGACATCCAATATCACTCTCTATCAAGTTTGCACCAGACCAAGAAAGTTCCACGGTTCCTCCAGTTGGAATACTGTCAGATTCAACAACAAGACTTACAGTAGGATCTGTAACAGGTACATACAAGACATCAGAAAAATCAGTTGAGAAATTAATCCAACCAACAATATTTTTACCATTATCGTTTCCACCCCAAGCAAACCCTGACAAAATTCCAGTAGAAGGTGCAAGGGTAACACCATACCCAGGACCTTTTAGACTAACCCAACCATCCCAGCCACCGTTTAACGGATTGGATACTGTGCCAATGCAATAATTAGGACTATCAACATTTTGATCTGCCGCTCCAGCACAGAATCGTGCCCAACCTTCAAGTTGGTTTCCATTTAACCTTGCATTACCAGTTGAAACTCCAGGTCCAGTCGGAAAACCACTAAGGCCTCCAAATTTAAGCCAGCCGTAGTTAGAAGACCAAGCATAACCTACCAAGTCTCCATTGGCTTCAATATTTACTCCATAGTCATTAGATCCGCAGTTTCCACCACTAGTACAATTAAATGAGATCCAGCCTGCTCCGCCAGTAGGCTCATAGGGCACATTATTTGGATTCGTGTCCTGAGTGCCATTGTAATTACCATTACTATCAGGTAGATCAATCCAATCTCCACCCCAAGCGTATCCAGACATATTCTGCAATGCGCTTGAGCGAACAGTGTGAGTATATAGAGTAAGACCGCCCAAAACCCCTACTACAAGGAGAATACTTAGAATTTTACGTAATTTTTCTATTTTCTTCATATTTTATAAGACTTTTAAGGTTTAGCGTTACGAAGCTCGTTTAACATCTCCTCATCAGAGGGTCCGACAGCATCCTTGGGTGGTTTATAATTAACCAATTCTTGTTTTAAAAGTGCAGGGTTTCGCTGTACCGCAGGATCAGGTTTATAGTCTCTGACTTCCTGCTTCATTTCTTCGTAAGTTTTTGTCTCAACAACTTCTTGATTATTAGAAGAATTTTTCTTGGAGTAAAAATAAAATACACCGGCAACAAGAAGCAAAATTACAAAAAGAAAAATAATTAAGCCAATATGTTTTTTGTTGCTAGGAGTAGGATTATTAATAGAGGACGGAGGCATGGATAAATTATACAATACTATTGACTAATGTGATAAACATTGGGCTGTGGATAAAACATATCTGTATTGTGCTTTGAAGATTTTTGTGATATGATAATCCTCGTAGAAGTCCTGTCAAAAACCGGACTTTTTTTATTAAAAATTTAATAACTAAGCAAAAATAAATATATGTTAGACATAAAAACATTCAAAAGTGCTCTGGAACAACTAGAAGAAGAGAGGAAAATACCAAAAGAAAAGATCCTAGAAGCCATCGAACAAGCCATGGCTGCAGCTTACAAGAAGGATTACGGCAAAAAAGGACAAATAATCCGAGCAAAATTTGATCTTGAGACAGGACAAACTGACTTTTATCAGGTTAAAATTGTCGTAGACGAAAGTATTGCTCGCATGGATGATCCTTCGACTGGCGGAGAACAAGAAGAAGAGTACTCAATAAAAGATACCGAAGACGAGCGAGTTCACTTTAATTCTGAACACCATATCATGCTCGAAGATGCGCGTAAGATAAAAAAAGGTGTAGAACTAAACGATGAAGTCGTATTTCCCCTAGAACAAAAAGATGATTACGGACGCATCGCTGCTCAGACTGCCAAGCAAGTCATAATCCAAAGAATCCGAGAAGCAGAACGAACTTCTATCATTGACGAATACGGCACCAAAGAAGGTGAGATCGTTTCTGGTATGGTTCAAAAGATAGAACGAGGCCAAGTCTATGTGGACTTTAACCGAGCTACTGGTGTCATCGCTCCTGAAGAACAAATTCCTGGTGAATACTTTCAACGAGGACAAAGAGTTCGCGCCTACCTATACTCTGTAGAAGACTCACCTCGAGGTATCAACCTTCGTCTTTCTCGAACACATCCTAAATTTATAGAGAAGCTTTTCTCTATCGAAGCACCAGAAATAGAATCTGGGGTAGTGGAGATAAAGTCCATCGCTCGTGAAGCTGGTGCAAGATCAAAAATCGCAGTTTTCTCAAATGACGAACACATCGACCCAGTAGGTTCATGCGTCGGACAAAAAGGAACTCGAGTAAACACTATCACCCAAGAACTAGGTGGCGAGAAAATCGATATCATACCTTGGAGTGAAGATCCTAAAGTTTTCGTGGCGAATTCCCTTTCTCCTGCAAAAGTTCTCTCAATCGAAGTAGATGAAGCAGAACACAAAGCGACTATCGAAGTTGCCGAAGACCAACTCTCTCTAGCTATCGGCAAAGGCGGACAAAATGTTCGTTTAGCTGCAAAGCTAACTGGCTGGAGAATAGACATCAAAGGCACTGGTTCAGCGGAAGAAGAGGCTGTAGATGCGCCAGAAGTAGAAGAGAAGGTAGAAGAAGCACCTACTGAGACAGAAAATGTCGAAAAAGAAGAAGCCAAAGTTGAAAATACAGAAGAGTAAGACTATACTAATTTTATGGCAAACATAAATCACAAACCCTCAAAATACATGCTAAATCTATTGCATGTTCTTCCACCATTCACGAATGAAGAAAAAAATATTATCAATACTATTGTAGAAATCAACTCTGGTAGTATCAACAAATACGAAATCATTACCGAATCAGGACAACTCAAGTTAGACAGAGTAGGTTATTCTTCTCTGGCTTATCCTTTTGCGTATGGAGCAATCCCTCAAACTTGGGACTACGATGGAGACCCCTTGGATGTAGAAATTGTAAATGTAATAGAACCCCTCGTACCTGGATGTCTAGTAGAAGCAAGAATAATAGGTGTAATGAAATTCGAAGATGGAGGTGAAGTAGATGATAAAATAATTGCTGTCTTGGCAGACGATCGCAGAAGCGACCATATCCAATCTATTGATGATTTGGGTGAACAATTCAAAAAAGAATCTACTTATTTTTGGGAACACATAAAGTACTTGAAAAAACCAGGTACGGGTATTACTAAAGGTTTCTTTGATGCCAATGAAGCTATATCTGTAATCAAGGAATGCGAAAAAAGATATAACGAAATATATCTACCTAAGTTTGAATAATAACTTATAAAAAAGTGGTATAATTATAATGTAGTCGCATTATAAGCTTTTTAACCTTTTCGAATTAAATATATGAAAAAATATCTTAGTTTACTTTTTGTTTTAGTATTAGTGTTTGTGCTCGGCGCTTACAAAGTAAGTGCTAGAGAGGATGAAGCCGAGCGAGGTGGAAGAATGGAAATTAAAAAAGAGCATATGGACGAGCGCAAAGAAGCAATGGACGATTGGAAGGACTCGCGCGACGACATGAAGGAAAAGCGTATGGAAATGATGCGCGACATGAAGGAAAAACGAGAAGCCTGGAAAGAAGACATGAAAGAGCACTGGCAAGACGGTGCCAAGATGATCCGAGGACGAATCTTGATCGCATTCATGCAACGAGCAGAGAACTTGGCGAACATTGCAGAACGAATCGAGACTCGCATCGACAAAATCGAAGCAGAAGGTAAGAAAACTGGAGACGCGCAAAACTTTGTAGACCAAGCCCAGGTTAAAATTGAAAACGCGAAAGACAAGATCGAAGACCTAAAGAATGATATCGACGCAGATAAGAGTTTCGACGAACTCAAAGGTAAACTCGCCCTAATCAAAGAAGACTTAAAGAGTGCTCACAGTAGTCTAAGAAGTGCGGTCGAAGAAATTAAAAAGAATGTAGTAAAAGAATAAATATGGAACCTACTCAAACAACACCAGGGGCAAAATCAAATAACACGCTCATGATTTCAATCGCAGTTGTAGTCATACTCATAATTGCCGGTTTCCTTGTTTTCAAAAACAAACCTAGCAACTATGAAAATATAGATGACAGTACTGTGCCTATGGAGGAAAATATCCCAGCTAACAACCTATCGGGTGGAGACGAGACTAGTGACATAGAAGCGGATCTGAATAGCAATGCTGACATAGACACTATCGACAGCGACTTCAAATAAATTTTGAACACGCATCTTAAAAACCTCTCCTAACTGGAGAGGTTTTTATTTTTGACAAAAGAGGGTCTTAACTATAAGATACTCACATGGAAATAAAATACACTAATCTAAAAATTACTAAGCTACCAAAAAGCGAGATTGAGATCGAAGGCGAGATTGAGGCAGAAGCTTTTGAGGCTTATTTTGAAAGCGCGGTTAAGCACTTGGGAGAACACACCAAAATCGATGGCTTCAGGGAAGGTAAAGTGCCTACTGACATACTGCTAAAAAATATTCCTGAAATAAAAATCTTAGAAGAAATGGCTGAAATGGCCCTCGCAGAGCACTACCCAAAGATAATAGAAAATGAGAAACTAGATGTCATCAGCCGACCGATGATAGCAGTGACCAAGCTCGCTCGCAAAAGTCCGCTTGGATTTAAAATCCGCACTTCAACACTACCAGAAGTAACCCTGGCTGACTATAAAAAAATAGCAAAGAAAATTCTTTCTGAAATTACCGAAGCTGAGAAAAGCACTGAAGTCACAGACGAAGAAGTGGAGAAAACATTACTCGATATTCGAAAATCTCGCGCTCCAAAAAAGCACATTGCCGAAGACGCAGTTAAGGACGGTCCTTCAGAAGATTCCAAGGACCGTCCTTCGGAAGAATTACCAGAACTCAATGACGAATTTGTCCAAGCACTTGGGCCCTTTGAAAATGTAGCTGACTTTACTGACAAGCTAAAACAAAATTTAAAACTCGAAAAAGAAAATCAAAACAAAGAAAAAACTAGACTAAAGATAGTAGAAGCTATCATCGCAGACTCTACTGTAGATGTGCCTGAAATCTTAGTAGAATCTGAAGTAAATAAAATCATCTACCGCATGGAGAGCGACATCACCACCATGGGGCTAAAATTTGAAGACTATTTGAAACATTTAAATAAAAGTATTGAAGATCTCCGTAAGGAATTTCGAGGAGATGGTGAAAAGAAAGCAAAACTTTCCTTGGTACTTCATGAAATAGGAAAAGTAGAAGGTCTAAAAGCCGAAGAAAAAGATATCGAGACTGAAGTCGCGATGATTTTAGAGCACTATAAAGATGCTGATCCAGAGCGCGCTCGGGCTCATGTAGAAAATGTCCTCGTCAACGAAAAAATCTTTAAATTCTTAGAAAATATCTAAGCCTCGCTAACCCACAAACATTCTGCTATAATTGGATTTTAGAGACCCCTATTGTATTTCCTCACAAAAAAATAGCCGAATCATGAGCAAATTTCTACTTATTGCCGACTCAAGACAGGATAATAAAAACCTGTTCGATGAAACCATGATCGAGATAAGAACTTTTATCTCAAACATGATGGATGATGACTGGGATATGAGCAGAAACCCGAGAATCATCTTTTTTACCAATAATTTATGTGGTGCAGTTGCCGAGGACTTGCGGGACAATTTGGTTGATCTTTTGCAATCCAATATCAGGATTCCAAATCCTCTAAAGGATGTAATCTCACAAGAAGACTTGGTATCTGACATTTTCATGTCCAAATTCAATCTTGTGGTTGTTGCATCTCATTACCCAAATGAAGATGTAATTCGGAGCATCAACCCAAATGCCATCTTCCCCGAAACCCAAAGAGGGGTAAGACTCTACGACATGCGCAGTAATACATTTGTACTTTAAGGATGCCCCGGAACAACCCGGGGCAATTTTTATTTCACTTACGGTGAGGTTGAAAAAAACTTAAAAAAGAATATGATGAGTATATGTTAATCCCAACCGTTATAGAAAAAAGTCAGTTTGGTGAGCGAGCTTATGATATCTACTCTCGGCTACTTCGAGAACGGATCATATTTCTTGCTGGCACCATAGACGACCACACTGCAAATATAATCATCGCTCAACTGTTGTTTCTAGAAAGTGAAGACCCAAAGAAAGACATTTACCTTTATATCAACTCCCCTGGTGGCGCCGTCACTGCAACCTTGGCAATAGTCGACACTATGAATCATATTCGCCCCGATGTTTCTACTTTTTGCGTAGGTATGGCAGCTTCTGGTGCGGCAATCGTTCTCTCTGCTGGCAAAAAAGGAAAGCGCTTTATCCTACCAAACGCCGAAGTTATGATCCACCAACCTCTCGGTGGCGCCGAAGGCCAAGCTACGGACATCGCTATAACTGCGAAACATATCTTAAAAATACGCGACAACTTAAATAAAATACTTTCTAAAAATACCGGTAAGGCTGTGACCCAAATAGAAAAAGATGTTGAACGAGACTTTTTCATGGACGCAGAAGAGGCTAAAAAATACGGAATAATCGATGAAATAGTCACCCGCTCCAAGACTGGAATGACTAAAGCCTAAAAACTAAAAAAGCTTAATTACAAAAAGCCCAATTGGACAACCCTGGGGTTTTTTGGTATATTGAAGGCGTACGATTTTAAAAATTTATTTCAATCGATTTATAGAAATTCCCCACTCATGCCTTCCAACTCTGTCACAAAAGTGAAAAATAATCATATATTTGTTAAGGAGAACTCTACCATAGAAGTATAGTGGCTTGTTTTTATAAGTCGAGACAAGACTTATGAGTTTAATAGCAATAATCACCGG
>JACCDN010566531.1_pt1 | contig 15947 bp, 15 predicted proteins | sample 7441691 | NCBI WGS metagenome assembly JACCDN01 (sample SAMN15323439, study PRJNA562643) | freshwater metagenome | isolation source: river surface water | place: USA:Blue River Watershed | collected 2017-08-16
TCATCGCGCTGGCGCTGGGCGCGTTTGGCAGCGGCATGTCGATGCGTGTCGCTGATCCCATGCTGGTCCGTCTTGCGGAGGATTTCAGTCTCAGTGTCGCGGCCGCGTCATGGACGGTGACGCTGTTCGGCTTTTGCTATGGCATTGCGCAGCTCTTGTTCGGTCCGCTCGGCGACCGGCACGGCAAGGTGAAAGTGGTCGCTTATGGTTGCGCCGCCTGTAGCGTTACCGCCTTGCTGTGCGGGCTGGCGCCGGATTTCAGCGGGTTGCTGGTGGCGCGGGCATTGGCCGGTGCGATGGCGGCGTCGGTCATACCGTTGTCGATGGCGTGGATCGGCGATGTTGTGCGCTATGAAAACCGGCAACCTGTGCTGGCGAAATTCCTGATCGGGCAGATCCTCGGCTTATCGTCCGGTGTTGTCGTCGGTGGCTTGTGCGCGGATTATCTTGGCTGGCGTTTGCCTTTTTTCCTGATCACGCTGTGGTTCGCAGCGACCAGTATGTATCTGGTGTTAATCAACCGCGCGCTGCCAGCTCATGCGCGCATCACGCAGCCCGGTGAGGATAGCGGTCTGCAGCGGATGCTGCAGGAGTTCGGCCGTGTGCTGTCCGTACCATGGGCGAGGCAGGTCTTGCTGACTGTCTCGCTGGAAGGTGCGGTGACGTTCGGTGCGCTGGCTTTTGTGCCGGCCCATCTGCATTCGGTGCACGGGCTCTCGCTCGCATCGTCCGGTTCGCTGGTGATGCTGTTTGGCGCCGGTGGCTTGTTGTTTGCGATGCGATCCAGCGCTTGGATCAGGCGGCTCGGGGAAGTCGGACTGATCCGCGGTGGGGCGGTGATGATGGGGGTATCGCTGGCGGTACTGGCGTTTGCACCCGTCTGGTGGCTTGCGTTTCCTGCGTGTGCAGGCTTTGGCCTCGGCTTCTACATGATGCACAACACCCTGCAGATCAATGCGACCCAAATGGCACCCGAACGACGCGGTGCAGCCGTTGCCGCATTCGCGTCCTGCTTCTTTCTGGGTCAGGCCGGTGGGGTTGCACTAGGAGGCTGGGTACTCGCGACGGCAGGTACGTCCTGGCTATTGCTGGCGTCGGGTGTGTTCGTACTCATCATCGGGCTGCGCTTTGCCTGGCGGCGCCATGCGAGAAGTGATGCGCTGCGCAATCAATGACGCGCGTGCAAGCGCGCCGGCACTGAGTTGCACTGAGATGCGCTGAACTCAGGCTCGCACGCTCGCTCGTATCAGGAACGTGCTGCGAAATTCCTCAGCTCTGCGGCCATGTTCGGCTGGCTGTCATCCAGTTCACGTGCAAGACGCTGCAGTGCACGAATATTGTCCACGCGGCTCTCGGCCGCATTGTGCTTCACCGGCTGTGCATTGAACCATGCCGGGATCCACTGCGAGATTCCTGAGAACAGCGGCTTGCTGGCGATAGCGGGTGCGAAAGTGGTTTGCATGAATACTCCAGTAAAAAGCTTATGTATGTTGCGTCGCAGTATAAAACAGGGCTAAGATATAAATACAATTTTGTTTTTAAATACCGGTAATATTTTTGGTTTATAACACCTGGATTTTCTGCGTCTGCACCCAAAAAATGAGCTTTTTGACATTAGATTTGAATTTGCTGCGCGTCTTTGACGCAGTCATGACCGAACAGAACCTGACCCGGGCCGCCAGCCGTCTGGCGATGACCCAACCGGCGGTATCCAATGCGGTCAAGCGGCTGCGGGATGCGCTGGGTGATGAGTTGCTGATTCGTACTGCGCATGGGGTCAAACCCACGGCGCGTGCCGAATCCTTGTGGCCGGCGGTTCGTCGTGCGCTCGCGGATCTGGAAGAAGCGGTGGCACCGCGAAGCTTTGAACTGGCCAAAGCACGCGTCACATTCAGGATGGCGATGGCCGATGCGACAGCGGGTTTGTTGTTGCCGCCACTGGTGCGCGTGATCGAGAAAGATGCGCCCGGCATCGATATCCGCATGGTGCCACTGACGACCCGCGAACCGCGTCCGATGCTATTGCGCGGCGATATCGATCTGGCAATCGGTTTTTTCCCCGGGGTGGTGGCGCAGCTTCAGGGATCGACAGAAACACCCATCCGGCATGAGCGTCTGTATGCCGGTGAATATGTATGCGTGATGCGCAGGGAACATCCTCTGACGCAGAAAGAACTGACACTGGACGCGTATTGCAGCGCCAATCATTTGCTGGTGAGTTTTTCCGGGCGGGCGAGGGGGCTCGTTGATGATGCCTTGCTGTCACTGAACAGGGAAAGGCGCATCCTGCTGACCGTGAACCAGTTTTTCACTGCCGGTAAAGTAGTGGCGAACTCGGATTTGCTGATGGTCTTGCCGCGACATCTGATTGAGGCGACGGGAATGACCGAAGCCTTGGTGGCAAAAGAATTACCGTTCGCGATGCCGGAAGTTCATATCGACATGCTCTGGCATGAGCGTGATGCCCGTAGCCCCGGCCATCAATGGCTGCGCGAGCAGTTGCGTAACTCTGGCGCATTGACTCCCATCACTCAGCAAGACTGAATGTTCCTCCGGTCTGTCGCGGGTTTCTGCGCAGACCGCCGACTCCCCTGTCGGGTCGGCACCAGCGCCGAGCGCTTCAGAGCGTCGTGACAGCTGCAGACACACCTCTCCCTGAGTTCCACCTTCACCCGAGCCTTTTGCTTCCCTGAGCGCCTTATGAGCAGGTGCAACGGTGCTTCCAATCGCTTATCAGCTGCCAGTCTCTGATGCAGAAGGCCTTAGCTGTCATGATCAACTATCCCCATCGGATCTGAATCTTGTTCTGCAGACAAGTAGATCGGCGTTATCCCCATGCTGTCCACTGTTTATCCACTGTTTTATCCACGGATTGGTTTCAAGCCCCCGAAGTTTTTTTTATTTGGTTTTGTTCTTTAAGGTTTGTATTTCAAATTGGTAGTAATAGATAAGCTGGCCCACTTTCTGTGGACAAGTCGTTTTTTGCTCTGCAAATCAGGTACTTGAAAAGAAGATAAATCCTGAACAGACCCGGTAGCAACGCAGGACAGTTTTTGTATAAAAATTCGGGTCGGGGAAAAAACAGCAGTTGTCCCCGTTTTCACGGGCGGTTGTGCAGAGGGTTTTCCACAGCCCCTGTAGCAAGACCTGATCGGGTAAGGCGCCTGGACAGCGGGCAGGGCTTAGTGCGACCAGAGGGCATGCATCAGGTTGAAGGCAATGTGGATGGCCGTGTCTTGTCGACGCTGGGCCAGACAAATGAATGACAGCTCGGTCGTCATACTGACTCGGTCGGCAATCACCAGGCCGTGCGCATGCGCTTCCCTGAGCGCGGTCGCATCGCGAACCAGCGACAGCCCGATCCCGGATTTCACCAGATCCAGCATCGAAGCTTCCTGATCGACCAGCGCGACGGGTCGGGGTTCGGCGCCAGCGTCGGCGAAGGCTTTGCTCAGCAAGCGGTTATGCACGGATTCGGGTGGCGCCCAGATCCACGGCAACTCGGCCAGCGCGGCCCAGTCTTTACCCAGCACTCGTTGTTTCCAGCCCTGGGGTGCCACCACGCTGTAGTTGAAGTGCGTCAGGGTCAGTGCATGGCAGTTGCGGTCGGGATCGCCGAGGTAATAGCCAACGTCCAGCTGGCCGGCCCGGATCTGTTGCTGCACCCAGCCGGACATCCCGTGCTGAAGCCGGGTCGAGATTTGCGGATAGCCTTCGACCAGCCGTTTGAGGAAGGCGCCCAGCCGGGTGAATTCCGGGTCGAGAATGGTGCCGACGGCGAGACTGCCGGCAACGGTCGAGGTCAGCGAATGGGCGGCCTGCAACAACTCACCACTGCCTTGCAAGACTTTCTCTGCCAGCGGCAGCAGCTTGCTGCCTTCATCGGTCAGCCGCATGCCCGACGGGCTGCGCTGGAACAGGACCAGCCCCAGACTATGCTGCAATGCCTTGATCTGCAGGCTGACGGCGGGTTGCGTCAGATGCAGCTGGCTGGCGGCCCGGGTGAGATTGCCTTCCCGGGCGACCGTGACAAACGCGCGCAGTTGGGTGAGATCCATGAATTCAGCAGGCTGACTATAAGAAAGTCTTATGGGGTTATTGATGATAACTCATTAGATTTCAGAAATAACTTGAGGGTAATCTCACGCTTGCACAAGACAAGCAAAAGGAAAACTTATGACCTCCAGGCTCCCGGCGATTTCCCATTTCATCCACGGGCAGGCGGTGGCGTCCCGCAGCGGCCGCTCGCAGCTGGTATTCAATCCGGCGACCGGGGAGCCGGTCGCAGAGGTGGCGCTGGCCAATGCGGATGAGGTGAATGCGGCGGTGGCGTCGGCGAGTGCGGCAGCACCGGGCTGGGCTGACACGGCGCCGCTGAAGCGGGCGCGGGTCTTGTTCAAGTTCAAGGAACTGATCGAACGGCATCATGATGATCTCGCGGCCATGATCACGCGCGAACATGGCAAGGTGTTCAGCGATGCCAAGGGTGAGGTGATTCGCGGTCTGGAGATCGTCGAGTTTGCCTGCGGCATTCCGCAGCTGCTGAAGACGCAGTTCACGGACAATATTGGCGGCGGCATCGATAACTGGCAATTGCGCCAGCCGCTGGGCGTGACAGCAGGCATCACGCCATTCAACTTTCCGGTGATGGTGCCGTTATGGATGGCGCCCGTCGCGATTGGCTGCGGCAATACCTTTGTGCTCAAGCCGTCCGAGCGCGACCCGTCGCCGTCGCTGATGCTCGCCGACTTGTTCCGGCAAGCGGGTTTGCCCGACGGTGTGTTCAATGTGGTTCAGGGTGACAAGCTCGCGGTCGATACCTTGCTTCAGCATCCGGACGTGAAAGCGGTGTCCTTTGTAGGCTCCACACCGATTGCGGAATACATCTACACCGAAGGCTCACGTCGCGCGGGTGCCTATCCGCTGCGGGTACAGGCGCTGGGCGGTGCGAAAAATCATCTGGTAGTGATGCCGGATGCCGACCTCGATCAGGCGGTCGACGCGCTGATCGGGGCGGCCTATGGTTCGGCGGGCGAGCGCTGCATGGCCATCTCAGTGGCAGTGGCGGTCGGGCCGGTGGCTGACAAGCTGGTAGACGCGCTGATCCCCCGCGTCAAGGCGCTCAAAGTCGCCAACGGCATGCAGGCCGATGCGGAAATGGGCCCGGTGGTGACCGCGGCGCACAAGGAAAAAATCATCTCGTATATCGAGCAGGGTGTGAAGGCCGGGGCCAAGCTGCTGGTCGATGGCCGGGGCCTGAGTGTGCCGGGACATGAGAAAGGGTTTTTCCTTGGCGGTTCGCTGTTCGACGCGGTCACGCCCGACATGACGATCTACAAGGAAGAAATCTTCGGACCGGTGCTGTGCATTGTGCGTGTTCCGGATCTGGGGGCGGCCATCGACCTGATCAATCGCCATGAGTTCGGCAACGGCGTGTCGCTGTTCACCTCCGACGGTAACACCGCGCGTGAATTCTCCCGCCGCATTGAAGCGGGCATGGTCGGCGTGAACGTGCCTATCCCGGTACCGATGGCCTGGCATTCATTCGGCGGCTGGAAGCGATCGTTGTTCGGCGATGCGCATATCTATGGCGAAGAGGGCATACGTTTCTACACGCGATACAAGTCCATCATGCAGCGCTGGCCGGAGTCGATCGGCAAAGGCGCCGAGTTCACGATGCCGGTCGCGAAATAAGCGCGGGGAGGGCGGCATGCAGGCATCTTCATCGCTCCAGTCGGCGGGCAAATACGACTACATCATTATCGGGGCGGGGTCGGCCGGTTGCGTGCTGGCGAACCGGCTCACGCAGGATCCCGGCGTGTCGGTGTTGCTGATCGAAGCGGGTGGCAAGGACGACTACCTGTGGATACATATTCCAGTCGGCTATTTGTATTGCATCGATAATCCGCGCACCGACTGGCGCTATCGGACCCAGCCGGAAGCGGGGTTGAACGGGCGCAGCCTGATTTATCCGCGCGGCCGCGTGCTGGGCGGCTGTTCATCGATTAACGGCATGATCTACATGCGCGGCCAGATGCGCGACTATGATGCGTGGGCTGAGCTGAGCGGTGATGACAGCTGGCGCTGGCAGAACGTGCTGCCGATTTTCAGGCAGACCGAAGACCATCATGCAGGCAGCAATGCCTTTCATGGTGCCGGTGGCGAATGGCGCGTGGAGAAGCAGCGCCTGCGCTGGGAGATACTCGATGCGTTCCGTGAAGCGGCAGCGCAGACCGGCATTCCGAACACCGAGGATTTCAACCGCGGTGACAACGAAGGCTGCGGCTATTTTGAAGTCAATCAGCGCAGCGGGATTCGATGGAATACCGCCAAGGCATTCCTACGCTCGGTGAAGAACCGGCATGGCAATCTCGACATCATGACCGGCTGCCATGTGCACAAGCTTCGCGTCGAAACCACACCGCACGGACCAGTGTGCCGTGGCGTGGAGTTCACCGGCGGCGGGCAGCGCTGGTTCGCCGAGGCCGCGCATGAAACGCTGTTGTGCGCAGGCGCGATTGGTTCACCGCAGATACTGCAGCTCTCCGGCATTGGTCCGGCGGCACTGCTCTCACAGCATCAGCTGCCCGTGGTGAAGGAAGCGCCCGGTGTCGGTGAGAACCTGCAGGATCATCTGCAGCTGAGAATGGCGTTCAAGGTACATGGGGTGAAGACGCTCAATACCATGGCCAACAGCTGGCTGGGCAAATTGCAGATCGGGCTCGAATATGCGGTCAATCGCAGCGGTCCGATGTCGATGGCACCGTCACAGCTGGGCGCGTTCACCCGCTCCGATCCGTCGCAAAGCACCGCGAACATTCAATACCATGTGCAGCCCCTGTCGCTGAATAAATTCGGCGAGCCTTTGCATCCTTTCCCGGCGTTCACGGCCAGCGTGTGCAATCTGCGGCCGACCTCGCGCGGACAGGTGCGCATCGCCTCCGGCAATCCTGAGGTTGCACCGCTGATCACGCCGAATTATCTGAGCACGCCCGAGGATCGCAAAGTGGCCGCCGACTCGCTGTCACTGACCCGCCGGATCGCCGCAGCACCGGCGCTCCAGCGGTACGCGCCGGAAGAATTCATGCCGGGGCCGCAGTTCCGCACCGACGACGAACTGGCGTTCGCGGCGGGCAATATCGGCACCACGATTTTCCATCCGGTCGGCACTTGCAAGATGGGACGCGATGACGACCCGCTGGCCGTGGTGGATGCCCAGTTGCGCGTCAAAGGCGTCGCTGGTCTCCGGGTGGTGGATGGGTCGGTGATGCCGGTCATTACCTCCGGCAATCCGAATTCCCCGATTATCATGATCGCGGATAAAGCGGCTGGCCTGATCCGCGCGGCGCGGCAGAAGACGATCGCTCAGACTGACGCGCCTGCCATGGCCCAATAAAAACAAGCGGTTTGATGATAGTGATTACTAACCACATAAACCGCTTTCTACCTCGAGGCGAGTGATTGGAGATTGCGCTGAGCGATTATGTGCTGCTGGCCGTCGCGGCGATGCTGGCAGGATTGATCGACTCGGTGGTCGGCGGGGGCGGTTTGATTCAACTGCCGGCCTTGCTGAGTGTGTTCCCGCAGGCGGCGCCCGCCAGCCTGTTGGGCACCAATAAGCTGGCGGCCATCTGGGGTACTGCGTTTGCCGCCCGCAGCTACGCGCGACGCCTGACGGTGCGTTGGTCAATTGCGTTGCCAGCGGCCGGGGCCGCGCTGGTGTTTGCCTTTTTGGGCGCACAGGCAGTAAGCCTGTTTCCGCAGGACTTGCTCCGCAAACTGCTGCCCTTCATCCTGGGCATGGTGGCGATCTACGTCTATCGCCGCAAGTCTTTTGGCAGTGAAGTTGCTGACGAAGCACCATCCGCCGACAGGCGGGGTTTGGCTGTACTAGTGGGCGCGACCATCGGTTTCTATGATGGCTTTTTCGGCCCCGGCACAGGCAGCTTCCTGATCTTTCTGTTTGTACGCTTTTTCTCGCTCGACTTTCTGCAGGCATCGGCCATTGCCAAGGTCGTGAATGTGGCGTGTAACTTTGCCGCGCTCGCGTGGTTTGCGTCAGCCGGGCAGGTGATCTGGCCACTGGGGCTGCTGATGGCTGTCTGCAACGTCCTCGGGTCGATTGCCGGAACCCGACTGGCTCTGTGGGGAGGGACAGGCTTTGTGCGGAAACTATTTTTGGTGGTTGTCAGCTTGTTGATCATCAAGACTGCGTACGATGCCTTTTTCCGCCTCTGATGGTTCCACGTGAAACATCGGCGGGCGGCGCTGATGCGGTGAGGTGGTTTCACGTGAAACAGTCCTGTCTAGTGCAGCGACGGTGCAATGACGATGGGGCGCAGGCGTCGCCGCTATGTGCGGGCAAGCGTCCGTCGCCCGTCCACAGCCCATCCACAGGTAATCCACAGCCCATCCACAGGTAATCCACAGCCCGTAGGAAAAAGCCTCGCTGTAATTTGCTGCCTATCGGCGCGCAGCGGGTTTTGGCCGGATAAATGCCCTTATAATCCAGCCTCCGCACCTCCCCACGCGTCGCTGCTTGTCATGGAATTTCCCTCAGAGTTTGATGTAATCGTCGTTGGCGGCGGCCATGCCGGCACGGAAGCCGCGCTGGCCGCTGCGCGCATGGGGCAGCAGACGCTGCTGCTTACCCACAACATCGAAACCCTGGGTCAAATGTCCTGCAATCCCTCGATTGGCGGGATAGGGAAGGGACACCTCGTCCGTGAACTGGATGCGATGGGTGGCGCGATGGCCATCGCTACCGACGAGGCCGGCATCCAGTTCCGCATCCTGAATTCGTCCAAAGGGCCCGCGGTGCGCGCGACACGTGCGCAGGCAGATCGCTTGCTGTACAAGCAGGCGATACGCTCGCGGCTGGAAAATCAGCCGAATCTCTGGCTTTTCCAGCAGGCGGTCGATGATCTGATGGTGGAGGGCGACCGTGTGACCGGCGCGGTGACGCAAGTCGGTGTGCGTTTCCGTGCGCGTGCGGTGGTGCTTACCGCCGGCACTTTTCTGGATGGCAAAATTCATGTCGGCCTGAATCATTATTCGGGCGGCAGGGCAGGGGATCCGCCAGCAGTCTCGCTGTCCGCGCGGCTGAAAGAGCTGGCGCTGCCGCAAGGCCGCCTGAAAACCGGCACGCCGCCGCGCATTGATGGTCGCAGCATTGATTTTTCAGTGATGACCGAGCAGCCGGGCGACAGCGATCCCATCCCCGTGTTCTCCGTGATGGGCAACGCGGCCATGCATCCGCGCCAGCTGCCATGCTGGATCACGCATACCAACGAACAGACCCACGACATCATTCGCGGCGCGCTCGATCGCAGCCCGATGTTCACCGGCGTCATTGAAGGCGTCGGCCCGCGCTACTGCCCGTCCATTGAAGACAAGATCCATCGTTTCGCCGACAAGGCCTCGCACCAGATTTTCCTCGAGCCCGAGGGCCTGACCACCAACGAGTTCTATCCGAACGGGATTTCCACCAGCCTGCCGTTCGACGCCCAGCTCGCGCTGGTGCGCTCGATGCGTGGCCTGGAGCGCGCGCACATCCTTCGTCCCGGCTATGCGATCGAGTATGACTATTTCGATCCGCGCGGCCTGAAAGCCTCGCTGGAGACCAAGGCCATCCGTGGCCTGTTCTTCGCCGGGCAGATCAACGGCACCACCGGCTATGAAGAGGCCGCTGCCCAGGGCTTGCTGGCCGGCCTGAATGCCGCACTGCAGACCCAGGGTCGGGAGCCGTGGGCACCGCGGCGCGACGAGGCCTATCTCGGCGTGCTGGTCGATGATCTCGTGACCCAGGGCGTGCTGGAGCCCTACCGGATGTTTACCAGCCGGGCCGAGTACCGTCTCAGCCTGCGTGAAGACAATGCCGACCTGCGGCTGACCGAGATCGGTCGCCAGCTGGGTTGCGTCAGCGATGCTCAGTGGGAAGTCTTTGACCGGCGTCGCGAGGCGGTCACCCGCGAGCTGGAGCGGCTGAAATCCACCTGGGTCAACCCCAAGCTGATCGCCGAGGCCGAGGCGGAGCGCGTTTTAGGCAAAGGCATAGAGCGAGAGTATGCGCTCACAGACCTGCTGCGTCGGCCCAACGTCAGCTATCCGGCGCTGATGAGCCTGACCACGGTGGATGGCCGCCGTTTCGAGCAACCCGGACTGGATCCGGCCGTGGCCGAGCAGGTCGAGATCCAGGTCAAGTACGCCGGCTACATCGACCGGCAGGCAAAAGAAGTCGAACGCCATGAGCATTATGAAAGCCTGAAGTTGCCCGACGAACTCGATTACCTGAGCGTGCGGGCGCTGTCGATCGAGGTGCGCCAGAAATTGCAGAAGCATCGACCCGAAACCCTGGGTCAGGCATCACGTATTGCAGGCGTCACCCCGGCGGCGATTTCGCTGCTGCTGGTGCATCTGAAGAAAGGCGGGTTCCGACAATTTGCCGCGGCCGATGACAAGACGGACGCCGCCTGAATGACCCGGGACAATTCGTCACGGGTCGCGTCGCTGCGCGAGCCCCTGCTGGCCGGCGCCTCCGCACTGTCGTTGTCGCTGACCGATGCGCAGACCGACAAGCTGCTGGGCTACCTCGCGCTGCTGGTGAAGTGGAACGCGGTTTACAACCTGACGGCCGTGCGCGATCCCGCGCAGATGCTGACGCAGCATCTGCTCGATTGTCTGGCGGTGTTGCCGGCGTTTCGCGGCGCGACGCGCGTGCTGGATGTCGGATCCGGCGGTGGCTTGCCCGGCATGGTGCTGGCGATCTGGGCACAGCAGGCCGAGCCGCAGATGCAGGTGCACCTGATTGATACCGTGCAGAAGAAAACCGCTTTTCTCACGCAGGTGAAAGCCGAGCTGGGGCTGACGAATGTGCAGGTGCATACCGGTCGGGTAGAGCAGCTGCAGGATGCATCGGGGTTCGATGTGATCACCTCGCGCGCATTTGCCGAGCTGAAGGATTTTGTGCACTGGTCGGGCCATCTGCTGAGACAAGACGGCGTGATGATCGCGCTGAAGGGTCAGGCAGAGGTCAGCGACAGGGAGCTCGCGGCGCTACCGGCAACATGGCAGATGGAGCGCATCGAGCGCCTGCAGGTACCGGGGCTGGACGCGGAACGCCATCTGGTGCGACTGAAAAAACATGCGTCGCCGCCAGCAGCACAGAGCGACTGAACAGCGGGCAGCACAGACAGACCGAGTCAAACCAATCGCAGCACACAGATAGCAAGCACACCGACGTAAGAACGATCAGCAGCGGGGGCCGGCAGCAAGCCGCCGGACAGGACCAACCACAACGACAATGACTATGGCCAAGATCTTTTGCATCGCGAACCAGAAAGGTGGTGTCGGCAAGACCACCACCGCAGTCAACCTGGCCGCGGGCCTTGCGAACCTGAACAAGCGCGTGCTGCTGATCGATCTCGATCCGCAGGGCAATGCCACGATGGGCGCGGGCATCAACAAGGGCGAGCTGGGCAGTTCGGTCTATCAGGTGCTGCTCGGCATGGGCGATCTGCGCAGCGCGCGCAAGACCTCGGAGACGGGACACTTCGATGTATTGCCCGCCAACCGAGAACTGGCCGGTGCCGAGGTCGAAATGGTCGAGCTCGATCAGCGCGAACTGCGACTCAAGCAGGCGCTCGCCAGCGTGAAGGATGACTACGACTTCGTGCTGATCGATTGCCCGCCCGCGCTGTCCATGCTCACCCTCAATGGCTTGTGCGCCGCGCACGGCGTGATCATTCCGATGCAGTGCGAGTACTACGCGCTGGAAGGCCTGTCCGATCTGGTCAATACCATCAAGATCGTGCACGCCAAGCTCAATCCCGACCTGCAGGTGATTGGCCTGCTGCGCGTGATGTTCGACCCGCGCATGATGCTCTCGCAGCAGGTGTCCGCGCAGCTCGAACAGCACTTCGGCGACAAGGTATTCAAGACCATCATCCCGCGCAATGTGCGGCTGGCCGAGGCACCCTCGTATGGTGTGCCCGGCGTGATCTTTGATGCCGGCGCGAAGGGCGCGCAAGCCTACATCGCCTTTGGCAAGGAACTGGTCGAGCGCCTCGGCTAAGCCGGCCTCACCGACGCGGCCGCGCACCGACCCACACGATTTCATTTTTACCGACACCGGATATCTCATGGTCAGCAAAAAACCCAAAGGCCTGGGACGAGGACTCGAAGCGCTGCTTGGCGGCGGCGCTCCCGACCTCAGCCCTGAAGCCACCAAAGTCACTGCCGCCACCGCGACATTGCCTGTCGCGGCGCTCCAGGCGGGCAAGTACCAGCCTCGCACACGGATGGACGAGGGCGCGCTCAACGAGCTGGCCGATTCCATCCGCGCACAGGGCTTGCTGCAGGCCTTGCTGGTGCGGCCGATCACCGATGGCAGCCATGGCGTCACGCATGAAATCATTGCGGGTGAGCGGCGCTTCCGTGCGGCGCAGCTGGCGGGTCTCACCGAGGTGCCGGTGATGATCAAGGACGTCGATGATCAGGCGGCCGCAGCCATGGCGCTGATCGAGAACATGCAGCGCGAAGATCTCAACCCGCTCGAGGAAGCGCAGGGCATACAGCGGCTGATCAATGAGTTCAGTTTCACCCACGAGCAGGCCGCCGCGTCCGTCGGCCGGTCGCGCAGTGCGGTGTCCAACCTGCTGCGCCTGCTGAACCTCGCCAAGCCGGTACAGGCGATGCTGATGGCGGGCGACATCGACATGGGGCATGCCCGTGCGCTGCTCGCGGTGGATGCCGCGACCCAGATCACGCTCGCCAACGAAATCATCGCCAGGCGCATGTCCGTGCGCGATGCCGAGAAGCTCGTCGTGCGCTTCACCACCGGACAGGACAACGCGAAGCCCGCGTCAGCGCGGGAAAAATCCCGCGATATCGCGCGACTCGAAGAAGAGCTCTCGGATGCTCTTGCCACTTCGGTAAGTATCAAGGTCGACGCCCGCAACAAGGGGGAGCTGGTGATCGCTTTCGCCAACCTGGACCAGCTGGACGGGGTAATCGCCCGCTTGCGCGCACACTAAATGTTTTTGGCGCTTCGGGCAGGCAGCCGGCAGGCGCGTGCATGCCCGTTCATGCGCGCCGGGGCAGCAGCCGGATCGCGCTTCGCCCGCTGCCTGACAGCGGCTTGTCAAAAGACAAAGTCCTTGCGATTGACACGGTTATCCAGCAGGCAAACATTTGACGCAAATTATTGAAGCGCCTTATAATCGCCCGGTTTCACGGAACACATTCCACCTCACGGCTCTTCCGGATCGCATCCGAGAAGGCTCGCCCGAGTTCCCCGGACTGACAAACACGCCAACATGCTGCGCCTGGTACTGATCCAGCTGGCAACGACAATGGTTGCCGCTGCAGTGGCCGGGCTGATCGGCGGAGTGCATGCCTTTGTGTCGGCACTGCTGGGCGGATTGTGTTGTGTGCTGCCAAACGCCTTGTTCGCGCTGCGTATTCATATCGGCGTCACAAGGCCGGGAGCTCTGAATCCGATGTCGTTTTTTATCGGAGAGTTCACCAAGATTGCTCTGACGGTCGCGCTGCTTGCGGCGGTCGTCTGGTGGTACCGCGACCTCAACTGGCTGGCGCTGATCGCCGCTTTTATCGTCGCGCTGAAAAGTTACATCATCTTATTGTTTAGGCACTGACATGGCAGCAGAAACGGCAGCAGAAGGAGCGGCGCACGCGCCAACCGCCTCTGAGTACATCGTCCACCACCTGGGCCACCTCTCCACGCAGCACCAGGAAAAAATCGTCGACTTCAGCATCATCAACCTCGATACCGTCTTCTGGTCGGTGTTGATGGGCGTGGTCGGTCTGACGCTGATGATCACCGCCGCACGGCGCGCGACCGCCGGCGTCCCCGGACGCTTTCAGGCATTCGTCGAGATGATCGTCGAGATGGTCAATGATCAGGCCAAGAACATTGTCCATGGCGACCGCAGCTTCATCGCGCCGCTGGCATTGACCGTGTTCGTCTGGGTCTTCCTGATGAACTCGCTGGACTTCCTGCCCGTGGATCTGTTCGCAGGCATCTTCCGGCTGTTCGGCGCGGAGCCGCATTTCCGCATCGTGCCCACCGCCGATCTGAACGGCACGCTGGGCATGTCGGTTGGCGTGCTGGCGCTCATGCTCTACTACAACGTGAAGATCAAGGGTCTGGGCGGATTCATCCATGAGCTGTTCTGCGCGCCGTTCGGCTCGCACCCCGCGCTCTGGATCGCCAACCTTGGCCTGAACATCATCGAATTCGTCGCCAAGACCGTTTCGCTCGGCATGCGACTGTTCGGCAACATGTATGCCGGCGAACTCGTGTTCCTCCTGATCGCGCTGCTCGGCTCGACCGCCACCTGGTGGGGCTTCGGCATGCACGTGATTGCAGGTTCGATCTGGGCGATCTTCCACATCCTGATCGTTCTGTTGCAGGCTTTCATCTTCATGATGCTGACGCTGGTGTACATCGGCCAGGCGCATGAGGGTCACTGACCGGTTTTGCAGTATCTGGGTTTTGTTTTTTGACTTTGATTTTTGACTTTGACTATCTAAGGAGTTTTCATGACTAACGTCGCTCTCGTTGCACTGGCTTGCGGTTTGATCATCGGTCTGGGCGCTATCGGCGCTTGTATCGGTATCGGCATCATGGGTGGCAAGTTCATCGAAGCATCCGCACGTCAGCCTGAGCTGATGAACAGCCTGCAGACCAAGATGTTCCTGCTCGCAGGCCTGATCGACGCTGCGTTCCTGATCGGCGTCGGTATCGCGATGATGTTTGCATTCGCAAACCCGTTCGCTGGTTAATTCCTGAATTCTCATCGTGCCGGGGAAGCTCCCCGGCGTCTGTCAATTTGAGAAGGAAAATACCGTGAACTTAAACGCAACTCTGTTTGCGCAGTTTGTCGTCTTTTTCATCCTCGCGCTGTTCACGATGAAATTCGTGTGGCCGCCGCTGATGAAGACCCTGGACGAGCGTGCAAAGCGCATTTCGGAGGGCCTCGCCGCTGCCGAGCGTGGCAAGCATGAGCTGGCCGTGGCCGAAAAGCGCGTGCAGGTCGAACTGCAGCAGGTCCATGAAGAAGGACAAAAGCGCATCGTCGACGCCGAGCGTCGCGCCGCCGAGATCGTCGAAGAGGCGAAGAAGCATGCGATGGAAGAAGCCGCTGGCATCATCGAGGCCGCGCGCCACGAGGCAGCTGCCGAAGCCATTCGTCTGCGTGACCATCTGCGCAACGATGTCGCCGCACTCGCCGTCAAGGGCGCCGAGCAGATCCTCCGCCGCGAGGTGAACGCTGCTGCCCACGCCGAACTGCTGAACCAACTGAAAGCCGAGCTGTAATCATGGCCGAACTCGCAACGATTGCCCGTCCGTATGCGGAGGCGCTGTTCCGCGTCGCTCTGCCTGCCCGGCTGAACGCCTGGGCGGACATCCTGTCTGAAATGGCGCAGGTCGCCGCCGTGTCTGATTTTCAGGTGATGGCGCACGATCCGCGTGTGCCACGACAGGTCGTGACCGACACCTTCCTCGCCGCGCTGAAAAGCTCCGTCGATGCCGAAGCAAAGAACTTCGTCGGCATGCTGGCGGAAAACGGGCGTCTTGCGCTCCTGCCCGAGATCGAGCACCAGTTCCGCGAGCTGAAGAATGCTCACGAGAGCACCGCAGACGCCGAGATCGTCAGCGCCTTCCCGATGGATGGCGCCCAGGTGAACGAGCTGGTATCGGCGCTGGAAAAGAAATTCGGCCGCAAGCTCAAGCCCACCGTGTCCGTGGATTCCAGCCTGATCGGCGGCGTTCGCGTCACCGTCGGCGACGAAGTCCTCGACCATTCAGTGAGCGCACGACTGCAGCGCATGCATACCGCGCTGGTGGCCTGAACGGCGGCAAGAAAAATTTTGACATTGCGAGACAGCGTACAACGCCGGTCTCAACCAATCAGGAGCTAACA
>JACCDN010968548.1_pt1 | contig 15946 bp, 16 predicted proteins | sample 7441691 | NCBI WGS metagenome assembly JACCDN01 (sample SAMN15323439, study PRJNA562643) | freshwater metagenome | isolation source: river surface water | place: USA:Blue River Watershed | collected 2017-08-16
CTCCATTACTTGATGTTAACGTTATTGAATGGGGTATCTCACTTCCACGCAAGTAAAAAATCAAGGGATTTGAAACCAAGCACATTCTTAAGGACGTGGCTCGCTCCCTTGTTCCATCTGAACTAATTGACAGACCAAAAATGGGATTTGGAATTCCACGAGCCGAATGGCTTCGCGGAGGAATGAAAGATATGGTGATTGATACTCTTACCGACCATACTGCAATTCAACGAAACTGGTTCAACAAGAACGAAGTGAAGCAGGTGATTGATCTTCATATGGGAGGGCAAGACAAGGACAACGTTTTGTGGCCCATGTTGATTCTGGAGCTATGGGCTAGGACTTGGCTCGATTAGCAATCAGTCTTTTGTAAAGCTTCTCATGGTCTTGCACTAAACGTTCGACCCCAAAATTAGCTAAGGTGAACTCTTGAGCTGCTTTCCCTAATATATTCCTCAATTCATTGTCTCTACATAATTTTTCCAGCGCATTAGCTATTTCCAAAACATCTAAAGATGTGACAATTCCAGTTTTACCATCTATGACAACCTCGGGTACTGAACCTACTTTTGTCGAAACAACCGGAAGCCCAGCCATACCTGCTTGTATCAAACTTAATGGCGTGCCTTCATTATCACTTGTCAGCACCACCATGTCAGCTGCCGATAAAACTCTTTCAATGTCGCTTTGCCACCCAAGAATTGTGACTGGTAAGTCTTCTTGCATGATTCGATCTCGGCATCGGTCTAACAGATCGCCATCACCAGCCATGAAAAAACCTAACTTAACATTCCGTTTTTTTAATTCACTTACAACATCCAAGAATCTATCGGGACGCTTTATTTGAGTCACTCTACCTATAAAGGCACATTGCAAACGATCAGGCTCTAAGGCAAGTGCAATTCGGGAAGTATTCCTAGATGGTAGTTCCTCAATTTTCAATCCTGGTGGCATTAATCCGAATCTACTTCTAGAACCAATACCCGCTCTCAGTAAGTCTTCCCTGACCTTGTCGCCAACTGCTAATAGTTCATTCGTAAAGATGGCCAAGAATTTTTCAATAATTACAACTAGTAATCGCTTGAAGGGTCCGAAATAACCGTGAAGTAAATGTCCGTGAAAAGTGTGAATACGAATTGAAGATTGAAATGAAATAATTGAAGCAATTCGACCCAAAACCCCCGCCTTGGCAGTATGTGTATGAATAAGGTTGGGTTTAAACTTACGGATTTCCCTAACCAAAAAAATAAAAGACTTTAAATCTGCACCCAAGCTAACACGCCGGCCAAAACCCTGAATTCGAACAGCCGTGACATCTGTTGCGACGGTATCCAGATAATCAGCCTCACCTTGTGCGCAATATCCAGTGAATAAACGCTGGTCGAACTCAGCCCTATTGATTCCTCGCAATAATCCAGAAACTTGAATCGCTGGGCCACCCACATTCATGCGGGCAATAATCCGCATGACCCTTATTGGATTTTCTGTAGATAGATTCATGGGACAATCTTCTCTTATAGCTCCTAAAAATCGGCCAAAAATCTAATCAGTCAGTGGGCATTTTTACCCGCTCCAGAAGTTAGGATTGGGGCCATGAGCGTCGAAAACCCTAAAACACTAGCAATAATTGGCCAGGGCTATGTAGGCCTTCCTTTGGCGATGGCTGCTGTAGATGCTGGCTGGTCAGTGATAGGCATTGATAATTTAGAAGACAGGGTTAACCAGATCAATTCTGGGATTAGTCCGGTCGAGGATATATCGAATACACAACTAAAGTCTTCGATCAAAACTGGAGCATATGTAGCTACAACTGACTTTTCCATGGTCGCTCAAGCGGAAGTCATCACTATTTGTGTTCCTACGCCACTCAACGATAAACGTGAGCCAGATCTTTCAATGTTACAAAAGGCAGCAACCAGTATCGCTCCATTTCTTTCAAATGAAGCTCTTGTCGTGAGTGAATCAACATCCTATCCAGGTACCTTACGCGAGATCATTATTCCTACGGTTAACGCCTTAAAGTCACTTGACACAACCAATATTTATTTTGCATCAGCCCCTGAACGAGTTAATCCAGGGGATCAAATCTGGAATCAAAAGAATACACCGCGATTAATTGGTGGCATCGATGAAGCATCACAAGCAAAAGCGCTAACTTTTTACAGGTCAATCTGTGATGCTGCAGTTCCGGTCTCGACCCCTGAAATTGCAGAAGCAGCTAAGCTCCTAGAAAATACATTTCGCTTGGTTAATATCGCTTTAGTTAATGAGTTTGCACAGATTTGTTCGTCATATGGAATCAATGTTCACGATGTAATCGATGCCGCATCTACAAAGCCCTACGGATATATGTCATTTCAGCCAGGCGTGGGCGTGGGCGGACATTGCATTCCAGTCGACCCGTTATATTTGACATGGTGGGCGCGACAAGTAGGGACAGGTGCCCCCTTCATAGAAACAGCTGACTCGATTAACCTTGAGATGCCCTTATATGTTGGAAAGAGGGCTCTTGCCTTAGCCGGAGAGGGTCTGCATAAACCTAGAGTTTTGATTCTTGGTGTTGCCTACAAACCAGGAGTCAGTGATGTTCGTGAAACACCAGTCTCATCACTAGCTCATTATCTAAAAGCCCTAGGTGCAGAAGTGGCATGGCATGATCCATTTGTGAAATTTTGGGAAGAATCAATTCCGGTCGAAATTGATTGGGAATGCGATGTTGCTATTTTAGCCACGGCACAACCCGGAATGGACATTTCAAAACTTATTCGAAGAGGATCAAAAATTTTAGATTGTACGAACACATTACAACCTAGTGAGTTTGTCACCTATCTTTAAATTTACTTTTTCATTTCTGCAGTTATGTCTGCGATAATAACTTTTAAGTCTCGTGTTGGTTTCCAACCAACTAGGTTATAAATTAGACTTAAGTCGGGAACGCGTCTCTCCATATCTTCAAATCCCTCGCCGTATGCCTCCGAATAGGGCATGTACGTAATCCGGCTATTTGAGGCTGTCTCAGATATAACTTTGCGTGCGAGTTCATTGATTGATATTTCGGAACTGTTACCAATGTTTACGACTTTTCCCACTGTGTTTTCTGCGAATGCAACTGCCAGCAGAGCATCAATAACATCATAAACATGAGCGAAGCATCGTGTTTGCTTTCCATCACCATAAATAATTATGGGCTCATTTTTAAGTGCGGCTTCAACAAAACGAGGTAACACCATTCCATACGCACCTAGTTGCCTTGGTCCAACGGTGTTAAAGAATCTAACTATCCGAGTCTCAAGCCCTCGCTCAATATGGTAAGCAAATGCTAGCGACTCATCAATTGCCTTTGCTTCGCTGTACGACCAACGAAGCGTTAATGGGCTCCCAAGCAATCTGTCAGATTTTTCGTTTAAGGAGTTTGATGTATTCTTTCCATAAACTTCACTGCTGCTGGTGAGTAAAACTGGGATCTTCTGTGCAGCTGCCAATTCAAATACATTTTCAGTACCACGAACATTTGTGAGTAAGCTCGAGAGTGGCTTGTTGACAATATTGAACACCCCAACCGAAGCGGCACAGTGAAAAATGTAGTCCATACCCTTCACTGCAGTTTTCATCTGATTCAAGTCCAAAATAGAACCAGACAAAAATTCTAGATTTGGGTGATTCACAATTTTATTTAGATTCTGTCTGTTTCCAGTTGATTCATCATCAAAAATTCGAACATGCTCACCCCGAGCAAGAAGAGCTTCTGCTAGGTGAGATCCGATGAATCCTGCTCCACCCGTGATAAGTATTCTCATAAAGTGAGTTTAGCGGATTACTCAGAAAATCGAGAGAATTGTGCCGCAAGCTGAATTCGAATGGCGGGCGATACTTGGTGAAGGTAATTCAAGTAACTAGACATCGTTTGCACTAAAATTGTTCCCATGCGATGGATGGAATTATACGATCGACTAAAAGAAGGTGTCGAACCAAGATCGATAGCTGACTTAGACGATTGCTATGTGATCGAGGGTGACGCAAACGTTACACCTGGATATGTTCTCCTTCTTCACAAAGACCCAAGAATCAAGGCCTTAAGCGCTCTATCACTAGAACAGCAAATTGAATTTATGACAACATTATCTAAATTGAATTTTGCACTATCGAAAAGTATGGAAAGACTGGATGAGCAATTTGTACGTACAAATATTGAAATCCTTGGAAATCTTGATCAATACCTACATGCACATCTCTCACCTCGATTTGCATGGGAAGAAATACCGCTGGCCCACAAGTCGTTGCGAGAATTCAGTCAGACCGAAAAAGACCAGATGGGCAACTTGGCTAAGGGTATGTGGGACACAAAAACACGAGAGAGTTTCAGAGGGACGATTCACGCAGAGATACTTTCAATAAAGTCCTTTCAACCCTTAGTCACCCCAACGGCTTAAAATTTGAGTTACACTTGAAAAGTGCAGAACATTTCTTTAGTAATTCCAGCTAGAATGGACTCTAAACGCTTTCACGGAAAGCTTTTGGAACTTTACCGTGGCAAGGAAATCTTAAGACACGTATTGGAGCAAGCTCAGCGAATTGATATACCGAGTATGGATGTTTGGGTAGCGACTGATAGCGAGGTTATTTCTTCTAAAGTTATTGATTGGGGTGGGAAGGTTTTCAAGTCTCGACCAGGACTAAATAACGGTACAGAAAGAGTTGCTGAGTTCTCTAGAGCGATCCCAAAAGATTACTATGTAAACGTTCAAGGTGATGATCCAACTATCTCATTAGAAGTGATTAGTAAAACAGTTGAAAATTTGATTGATAACAAATTTCAAGTTGTAACCCCATGTTATAAAGTGACCGATGAAAGCGTCTTCATGGATGCAAATAAAGTGAAATTAGTAAAGAAAGTAAGTAACTCTGTAATTTACTTTTCAAGGTCACCAATCCCAAACGTTGCAGCCTTTCAGAATAGTGAAAAGAATTTGGAGAGGGTAGATAATTCTAATTTCCTAGGACATATTGGCGTTTACGGATATACATATGAGGCCCTTCAATTTTATAGCGCTTTACCTGAATCTAGTCTTGAACGAAGTGAAAAGTTGGAGCAGTTGCGTTTTATAGAGAATGGAATTGATATTGGAACATTCTTAATTGACTTTAAACCATCTGCAGTAGATAGCCCTAAGGATTTGCAAGAGTTGAATGGATTAAAGCAATAAAATGATTGTTAACAACTTGATAGGTGCAGTCGATGCTGCTTTAAGTGCTGAGATTCTGAGTGTGCAGGCCTTAAAGGCAAACATTGAAAAAGATATTTTAAATGCGACTAACATTATCCACAACCTAAATCCTCAGACCATCATAATTCTGGGAAGCGGTAAATCCGGTTATGTCGCCGCTCGTTTCGCTGCATCTATGAGAAGCATCGGATTCAACGCACATTTTTTACATAGTGGGGAGCTTCTTCATGGAGATGTGGGTGCCTTGAATAAAACCTCAGTTGTGATTTTCTTCTCTAATAGTGGAAATACAGCTGAACTTGTAAAAGCCATGGAAATTGCATGCAACAAAGAGATTCCCACTATTGCGTTTCTGGGAAATGAAAATTCTGCTTTGGGTGATGCTGCCGATTGCGTTATTAATTTGTCTTGTTCGACAAAGATGGAATATTCAAATTTCCTACCAACAGCATCCATTACTGCAGCAACAGCTGCAGCCAATTGTTTACTCGTTGCCCTAGCTTTTGAATTTAAAAAGAACGCCAATGACTTTGCACAAAATCATCCCGATGGATCCCTAGGTGGCTTCTTAAGCTTACCAATAAAAGAAGTCATGACCCCACTTAGTCAAGTTGCGCTGTTTGATGTTGAGTCATCGATTAGTTTTATTGCAAAAGAAATGACTAAGTTCCCCAAAGGCGTGGCCTTAATGGTGGATTCAGAAATGTCTCTTCTTGGGTTACTTACGGATGGAGATATGCGTCGGATATTATCGAAGTATACTGGAATTGAATTATCAAAAATTACGGTCGAAAATTTAATGACCTCGAATCCTACTGTAATTGATCTGAGCGAGAGTATTGCGACAGCTCTATCAACGATGACATCAAATCAACCAAAACGCGTTTCTGTTCTCCCCGTTACAAATGAATCAGCAGTAGTAGGTATCGTCACGTTAAATGATATAGAGGCAAGGAGATTTAAAAATGCTTAATACGAATGACTTCAAAAACTCACTATCTAAGAGCATCTCAACGAAAAGATTGACTCTAGTGGCGGGTCCATGCTCCATGGAGTCCGAATCTTTAGTTGAAGATGTTTGCGGAGAATTGGTGCAAATAGCAAAAAAGCTTGATGTTGACCTTGTATTTAAGTCTTCGTTTGATAAAGCAAATAGAAGTAGTGGAGACTCATTTAGGTCACTTGGAATAGAGAAAGGCCTTGAACTTCTGTCCTATCTTAGGGAGAGCTATCAGGTACCAGTTACGACTGACGTGCATGAAACTTGGCAAGTTCCGATAGCCTCGCAGATTGTTGATGTATTACAGATCCCAGCTTTTTTATGTCGCCAGAGTGATTTATTGATTGCCGCTGGAAAATCTGGGAAAGTCGTGAACATAAAAAAGGGACAATTCATGTCTCCTGAAGAGATGCCACATGCAATCGCCAAAGTTAAGCAGTCCGAAGGACAGTTAATCATTTCTACGGAAAGAGGCACTTCTTTCGGCTACAATAATTTAGTTGTGGATTTTAGGTCACTCCCAATAATGCGCAATTACGGCCCTGTTTTTTTTGATGTTACGCATAGTACTCAACGGCCAGGAGCCTTGAATGGTAGTTCGGGAGGTGATAGACAGTGGGCCCCATATTTAGCAAGAGCAGCAGCCGCCGTGGGAGTTGATGGGTACTTTATTGAAACGCACCCAGCACCAGAAAAAGCAATGAGTGACGGTCCATTAATGATCAGACTCAGCCGAATGCAGGAACTGATTGAGCAAATTAAGCTGATACACGATATGCGAGCCGAGTTTGAAGAAATACTTTAAGAATTCCTCATTAGATTTCTTTCGTTTCGCCATTCCTCTGCAAAATCCACATTTTCCCAGTCCTTAAACCAAGGCCCGCCGTTTGTGTAATGTATAGCGTAGGGCAAATTCAAGGGAACGTCATACTCGCCTTCAAGAAAATTCCATAAAATAGGAAGTTCACCGATGTCGCGATCATCCGTAACCCACTCAAACCGATGTAGATATTTTGGGGAAGCGGAATTAATCACATCTGGAGTTAATGACTTTACATCTGGATGTGAGCAGTTAAATAACATAAATGAAGACCAGTTCTTACGAGGGTAGATAGATTGCGCGGCACCATCCATTTTGATGGACTTGGTAGGTGTGTAGTCGTGCTTGACCACATACACAGCTTTCGAAGTATCTAAACCCTCAAATACATTACTTACATCGACCGTGAAGAGAAAATCGCAATCTACGAATAAGGCCCAACCAGATTGAGCACTTAAAAAAGGTGTCAAGAATCGCGAAATTGAAAACTCTGTTGAAGCTCCCTGATCGACCCCTCTCGTGTACAAACCTAGCTCGCGTAAACTCTCCTGCTTTAATGGATGGGTCGAGGTTTTAGATTTCGCATGGCGAAGGATAGAGAAACTACAGACATTCCATGCTTCATCTTCTTTTGGGTCATAGCCAATGAATACTTTAAGAGACGATTCCATTTAAGATCCTCCTAATTTATCTCCAACACAACAATACGATCATATCGCCAAATTGCATATTATAAGAGATATGATTGCATAAACGAATACATTTTCGAAATTCATTGAATTTTAGACTCGCAGAGGAAATGCAGAGATATGATCCCTATGAATGAAGCGTACGGTAATGCTGCATCACTCCGCCAATATTGTGGGGTCAGCCATTCAGCTCCAATTTGGGGCGAGATTCAGCATAGTTTATGGCTCAATAATCTGAATAAAGCTCATGAGCGAAGATCGCGTCTTTTCCCAAGACTCTTTACCTGGAATACGTTTTTAAACTACGAAAATTCGATTCCTATCGGTGACCCCATGAGTTATTTTGTTGGGTTAAATCAACCGAAGGAGGTAAAAATTCGAAACGAGGTAGTTTTATTGCCTAAGTTTCGACGTGCGGTTAATCTTGAGGAACGGATAAAACAATATAGAGGTTTTATGATTGAAGCATTCCAAAAATGGCCCAACGCAAATTTCGTTTTGTCAATACATCCAGAAGAGCATTCACATCTGAACAGGATAATTAGCGATAGGTTTTTGGGAGTAAGGATTCATGAAACAATTGAAAAGTCTAACCCGATGGCAGAGTACGTCGGACTGTTCAAAAGTTCTAATTTTATTTTCACCGATTATCTTGGAGCACATGTTTTTAGGGCTAAATCATACTTTGATGTAAACACAGAGTTTGCAAGTGAAACTTGGGAGAACTCCAAAATAGACCCTCAAATCAACAGTCTTTTCCAGGATTTTGTCACTAATAAAGGGAATGCTGAAGCTAAGAGAGTGTCTGATCTACTACTCGGCTTAGAACACAAAAAGAGTCCAATTGAACTTTCTGAATTGTTGGGATTCTCCAAAACTCATATATTCTTCGGCAAACTTATACACAAAGGGTACATTAAATACTCACAACGTATAAAAACAAGCACCTAATCCATTTTACTAATACCAATTACCCCATCACTAATTACTCGCAGTGAATATATCTGATCCGCTAGTTCATCAAATGAAGAGCTATGAGAAATGATCACCATGGTTGGTGACCCTTCGATACTACGTAAACAATTGATAAATGATAATTCGTTCTGGGCGTCTAGGGAAGACGTGGGTTCGTCCAAGATAAGCAATTTCGGACTTGAATACAAGGCTCTTGCGATTCCAAGTCGCTGTCTTTGCCCTCCACTTAGACCAAAACCGTTCTCGCCAATAGGAGTTTTAAGCGAATCGGGATAAGTGGTGAGAAACTCTCCTAATGAAGCAATGTGTAGGCAATTCTGAATACGTCGCAAATCGTATTCATCCTCATCTAAATCCAGAACTACATTGAGACCAAGAGATCCTTCCACGATTTGAACAAATTGCGGCACATAGCCTATGTATCCAGGATTGGCTTCTATAAATTCTCCAGGATGGCGATTCTCCAAGAGCACGCTTCCAGAATTGGGCGATAGATTGCCAATTAGTAGATTTACAAGTGTCGTTTTTCCCATTCCAGAAGGTCCTTTAAAAAGAACCTTCTGTCCACGTTCAATCTTTAAATCCTCGAAAACAAACTCTTGTCCTTCACTCGTATACTTAAAATAAACTTCCTTAAAAAGGATAGCTGGCCGAGGTTCAACGGATTCAGCTAAGTCAATTTGCTTAACATTCGAAGTAGTAAGAGTTTCCGCCTGCAAATTCTTGAACACCTCGAAAAATGCAGAAGTGCCACCCTTAAAGCCACTGCGCGAAATCAGCAAACCTTGTACTCGGATCAGGCTTGGAGTTATTCTGCTCGATGCAGCCAAAAAAATTGCGACCTTGCTAAATGCAGTTGAGGCATTTTCTGTAGAAAGTGAAACAACAAATAAGCCTACCAATCCAAAAACTGTAGCGATTTCGATTATGTATTTTGGGAGTTGATTAATCCAAAGCGCTCTAGCCATGGACTGGCTTGAATCAGATTTTTTCAAAGCAAAATTAGATAAGTAAGAGTCCAACAAGCCTCTCATTCTAAGTTCATTATTAAGATTCAAGAGTTGCTCAATCTGAGAGCCATTGTGCACTTTAGATCGAACTGCATTTTTATTCAAAACAAGGGTTTTAGAAGACAGAAATTTCGTTGAAATGTAGATAAGTGGTACGAAATATAACACCGAAAACAAAAACATTATGTAATCGACAAATAGAAGTAAAGTCATAAGAAGTAGAATTAAAATAAACTCAGACAAAACTAGGAATAAACTTCCTAGATTTCCAAAGTAGAGTGAATTCATAGAATCTGTCAATGCATATATGATTTTTTGCTTTGGGATCGTTGACCTTTTCACAAATGAAACGGTTAACAATTTTCTTAAATATTCAACACTTGCAGCACTTTGGTGACCAGCAAGAAAAATCAAAAACCTCCAATTCAAGTAAATACTCCCGATACTTTTGAGTGCAAAAACACACGCTGAGACAAATAAAGTCCCAACAATCAATTGGGTTGACTCTATATTTTCAACTTGAAAGAAGGTAATTATTTCATTTAATGCCGACGACTTTTCATCTCCCGACAATAATGAATAAGTGAGTGAACCGACAGCGCCTAGAAGAATAACTCCAAAAATATCCAGGCAGGCAAAAAAAGTTTGACCACAAATCCCTAAGAAAAAAGATATTTTGCTCCGCCTCGTAAGTCTTTGCCAGGCAAAGTTGGAAGATTTATGTGATTTCATTTTAGTAACACTCCCCAACTTAGTTTTCAATCCTGTTCGGATTCAATGCATTGTCGAACAACTGGAGATATGACTCCGTCATCACATCGATCTTAAACTTCAATAAACTGGAGATACTACATACATCCCGATCAGAGGATACAATTTTTCTAAGGGCATCATAAGTATCAAGGGCATCACAGTAATTTACAAAGTGAAAACCAGATATATTCTCGAGTTCAACCATAACACCGGACTTGGTGAACACCGAAGGAACCCCAGAAGCTAAGGCTTCCAAATAAACCAAACCGAAAGCTTCGGACTCTATACTGATGGGCAAGTGCATAAAAATGTCGATTTGCTTGAAAAAGTCGAGAGAATCTATGTTTTGGACAATAAGCTTATAATTATTCGGGTTGACGTCAGACAGATACTTACCAAGGTCCAACTCATCTTTGTTTGGCGCTCCAGCAATTATTAATATTGCCTTTGGGAAATCGAGCAAAAATAACTTAAACGCGGCAATTCCATATTCAATTCCTTTCCATCTAACGTTCCTAGCAAGCATGCCAACTACAACGATGTCCTCTTGATTCTGAACTACCTTCGAAAATTTACGAAGATTTGAGAATTTTTCTATGTTTATTCCATTTTCAATTACTTCAATTTTATTGTTTGGCACACCTTCTTCCAAGAGAATTCTTTCGACAATTCTTGAGACCGCAACAACTTTAGTGGAAAACTTGCAGACTAATTTGTCAAAGAACACTTCACGCCAGTAGCCATTCACATGGTTTTCTATTGAATGATGTCGTGTAAAAATTCTATTTTCGACACCACAAAAAAATCCAGCAGGCATACTTATCATCGATGCGATTCTTCCACTGGAATAAAGCAACTTTGGTTTGAATCTTAAAATAGTTTTGACTATTTGGATGAAAATCAACTTTAGGCTTTTTAGACTTAAATCGGCTACTCGAAAATTTAGATATCCAAATTCGGAACTAAACGCAACCTCAGGCCCGATCGTGATGTTCAAAATATATACTTCAGAATTTTCACAGGCTTTGTTAGCAATCGCACTAGTTAACCCGGATGGATTTAATTCTGAAAGTACAAAAAGAGTTTTCATTTGCCTGCCTCTTTGTGGTAATCCTCATACGAGACCATTATTCTTCTAAAACCAAGTAACCATATCTGAAACCAAGATTTAAGGGTAAGTTCCGTAGATCTTCGTTTTACAATAAAATAAAGTGGATACTTAATCCAGTCGGCAATTAACATTTTGTAGAGATGATGCTCACGCTGTAGATATCCACGGTTACGGATCTGGTAATAAAGCTTCTTTCCATCAGTAGGAAGAACGACACTTAGCAAATGCGTGGGGTTTTTGCCGGGGTACTCACTAGAACTGCTCGGGTGTTGGTATTGCGCTTTTGTCGACATACCAAATCGAACTTTAGAATGTTTTATTCGCTCAAAGTAATCTAACTCATCGCCACGTATAAATAGGAATGCTTGCGGATAACCTACTTGATTAACTAAATCGGAAGAAATCAACATACCATTGAAAAGTTGTGAAACTTTTGGCCAAAAAAGTTTTCTTTTGAAGTAATCCACTTCATTAATTTTTTGAAATCCAATTAGATATGGGTTGGCAGTCAAATTGAGATTTGAATTTGAAATAGCTAAAGGAACGACCATTTCGAGTTCATACTTTTGAAGGGCGTTGGTCAATTCAGCTAAACAGTTAAGTTCTGGGAAACCATCATCATCCAAAGTCCATACGTACGAACACCCATCAGAAATAGCTCTCTTCATGCCTGTTGAATAGCCACCAGCTCCACCAGCTTTTTCATCCCCATTTATGTACACACCACCGTTATCTAATACTAGTTTTTCAACAGTTTGTTCATTTCCATTGTCGACTACATATAAATTAGGGCGACCCGATGTTTGATTTATTACTTGATACATGACTCTCTTCAACAAATCTTCCCGATGATAAGTAACGATCACCGCTGAAATTTGATTCGCCTCAATCATTGATATTCTTTTCAAAAAAAGGTTTGATATGATTTTCAAACTGGCTAATTGCTGAACCTATTGCCATATGCATATCCAAATACTTATAGGATCCTAAGCGGCCACCAAAAATTACATTCTTCTCCGTCTCCATTTCTTGTCTATACAGCAACAGGACCGCTCTATCCTCTTCTAGATTCGTTGGATAGTATGGCTCGTCAGTTTTTCCAGCCACTCGCGAATATTCCTTGGCTACAATGGTTTTTCCTTCAACATAGTTTCTTTCGGGATGCAGGTGTTTGAATTCATGGATACGCGTGTAGTCAACGTCTAGGTCTGGATAGTTAACTACAGAAGTACCTTGGAAATCGCTTTTATCCAGAGTTTCCATCGAAAAATCAAGAGTCCTCCAACCCAAGATTCCGTGCTTAAAATTAAAATATTTGTCAATAGGACCGGTATACACAAGTATTTGATCAGGGCCGGGAGTAAATTCAATGGTATGAAAATCAGTGTCAAGCATAATGTCAATCAAATTGTTTTGAACCATATTATTGAATAAATCATGGTACCCATTCTTGGGCAGGCCTTGATACTTATCATTAAAGTATCGCCCGTCGAAATTAAATCTAATTGGAAGTCTAGAGAAAACTTCACCGGGAAGTTTTGAGGGATCAACTTGCCATTGTTTCAGTGTGTACCCCCTAAAGAACGCACCGTAGAGCTCACTCCCAATTTTATTAATGGCTCTATTCTCAAAACTGTCATTCGAATCATTTGCCGTCTCTTTTGATTTACTATTGATAAATTCTTTTGCTGAATCAGGGTCTAGTGGCAAGTTGAAAAAAGACGACATTGTAGAGAGATTGACTGGCATTTGAAAAAAGCTTGAGCCATGTCGGGTCCAAACTCTGTGCTCGTAGGATGTGAATTGTGAAAACCTATTTACATAATGCCAGATCTTTTCACTTTCTGTGTGAAAAATATGTGTTCCATATTTATGAATTTCGATCCCAGTCTCAGTGTCAACCTCGGACCAAGCGTTCCCTCCAATATGATTTCTTTTTTCAATCACCAACACTTTTCTTTGGAAAATACGTGCAAAATGTTCTGCGATGGTGAGGCCATAAAAACCAGATCCCACAACAATTAAGGGATACTCAGAGAGAATCATTTCACTCTTCATTTCTGCACCATGAAACGTTCATAATATTTGTATCCTGTCTTGAGAATTGAACTACAATAAAATATGACAAAAAACTTGAAATTTGATCTTGTCTACGTCACCCACGATTCGCTCTCAGAAGGTATTGGCATGAGTCAAATCCTACCTTTGTTAAGTAATATCTCTCGAAATGGGTGGGATGTTTGTGTGATTTCGTGCGAAAAAGATGGAATCGATTCGCGAGTTCAAGAGATGCTCTCTAAGTGGAGTGTGAGTTGGAGGCCGATTCCGTTTGGTCGCAATGGCGCACTTGGGGGACTTGGTCGATTGATACGTTTAGCTGTAAATCTCCCGAATGGAGTGGTCTACCATTGCCGAAGCGATATTGCGGCTGTGGCAACTGCGATGAGAGGTAAGAATTTTCTTTGGGATGTCCGAGGTCTTTGGACTGACCAAAAAATAGTCATGAAAACGATTTCTAATAACAAATTGATTACTTGGCTCTCCCTTAGACTTGAAAGGATTGCTGCGAACAGATCAAGTTATGTAGTCACATTAACTGAGCGGATCCGCCCCGTCCTTGAGGAACGTTATCCTAAAATGACGAAAGAATGGTCTGTAATTCCCACTTGCACAAACTTGGAATTATTCAGATTACGACAAGTTAAATCTGATTCCCTTTTGTTAGTTCTGTCAGGCGTTTACAACGATTACTATGACTTAAAAATGACAAAAAAGTTCATATCACAATTTCGAATGACAAGTCATCTCGATGTTTGGTGGGTCCACGGTAAAGAGGCAGATAAAAAAGTGTTGAGTGTAGGCGAAGATGTGATTTTTTCAGTTACCCAAATTGAAATGCCAGATGTCTTGTCTCAATCGACATTTGGATTAGCATTCTGCAAGAAAGATGCAGGTGTTTCACTTCGTGGTGTCATGCCGACAAAAGTAGCTGAATTTCTTGCGACGGGTCGGCCAGTTGTTGTCAATGAGGGGATTGGAGATTTAGACAGAATAATCAACGAATTCAATTGTGGTGTGATCATAAATGATCAATCTGAAATTTTAGCAGGAATTGATCAACTAAAAGACTTAATTTGCGATGTCGATCTAAGTAATCGTTGCAGAAAAGCGGCGGAAAAATACTTTGATATGAGTAAGGCATCACTTAAATACATAGAAGCCTATAAAACCATCCAAACTCGTGGGACGAGATCAATAAAATGACAGTAAAAACAAAATTACGAAGAATTCTTGCCAGGTCTTGCCCTAAACCTTTTAGAAGATTCATCCCAGAATTTGTATTTCAGCACATTCACTTTAAGGGGACATTCCCCGTTTATTGGAGAAAAAAGAGAATTGGTTTTCTTCTTAGTCACAATAGTTTGATTGAGAACAAAATTTTCTGGAGAGGAATTACGAAGTCTGACGAAGGCAAGTCACTTGAAATTTTTTTAAACTTTGTTGAAATCATGCAACCAAAATTGATCCTTGATATAGGCGCGAATACCGGGGTTTATGGAGTTTTGGCAAAACTTATCAGCAAGGAGAGTGAAGTTCATTTCTTTGATCCAATCGTTGGATGCCTAGATGCAATTCAATCTAACCTTAGCCTGAATAAAACGAGTGGGATAATAAATCATGTGGCTTTATCCAACTACGATGGTTCAGGTCAAATCTATATGGATAAAAACAAAAGTATGACTTATACGGTTACCTTGAACGTAAATAGGGAGCCAAAGAATGAGCAATTTGTTAAGGCTTCAACTCCAGTTCTGACATACTTTTCTTATGCTAAGCAGAAGGCAATTGGTATTCCAGATCTTGTGAAAATCGATGTCGAGACGCATGAGAATGAAGTATTACAAGGTTTTGGAACCTTACTCTCCCCCCAGACTTCCTTCTTGATTGAAATCCTTAGCGAAGAAGCCGCGAGAAATTTAGAGAAGTTGCTTTCTAATTCGCATTATGATTACTGGAATATTGATGATCAAAAAAGAGTTGTAAAGAAGCAAAATCACTTATCAAGCAGTTTGTATTACAATTTCTTTGTTTGCTCTCCGGAAGTTTCAAGTAAACTCGGATTAAGCAAAATGACTCATTGAAAGTTTAAGTGGCTTGGGCCGGGATCGAACCGGCGACCTAACGATTTTCAGTCGTTCGCTCGTACCAACTGAGCTACCAAGCCAAACAAGGTTTTGATATCGGCCTTTAAAAGTACGACACCAAAACCTTTGCGACCCGGACGGGACTTGAACCCGCGACCTCCGCCGTGACAGGGCGGCGCGCTAACCAACTGCGCTACCGGGCCTTGGAATTACTTCCA
>JACCDN010035520.1_pt1 | contig 15945 bp, 20 predicted proteins | sample 7441691 | NCBI WGS metagenome assembly JACCDN01 (sample SAMN15323439, study PRJNA562643) | freshwater metagenome | isolation source: river surface water | place: USA:Blue River Watershed | collected 2017-08-16
CCAGGATTGGCGGTGCTTTTAGTAGGGGAAGATCCGGCTTCGGAACTGTATGTTCGATTGAAGGAAAAGGCGGCGGAAGAGGTGGGGGTGCGGATGATCGTGCGGCGGGAAGAGATGCTTTCAACCGAAGAGGCGATCGCGCAGGTTACCACCTGGAACGCGGATGCCGCGATCCATGGGATCATCGTGCAACTTCCCCTGCCCGACGGATTGGAGACGGATGCGATCATTGCGGCAATCGCGCCAGAAAAAGACGTGGACGGATTTCATCCGCAGAATCGAAGTGCGTTATTGGCGGGGACGGGGCACGTGTTTTCACCGGTGCATCTGGCCGTGTTGACGTTAATGGCGCAGAGCGGGTTGTCGTTAAATGGGACGCGGACGTTGATTCTTGGCAAATCCCCCATCTTCACCGAACCGCTGGCCCATCTGCTCAAACGCACGGGGGCGTTCGTGGACGTCGAAAACGAAAAACCAGCCCCTTACGTCCTTAATGAGGCGAGGCTGGTCATCACGGCGCTGGGGCTTCCGGGGGTCCTGACGGGAGCGGAACTGGATCCGGAGGCCGTCATTATTGATATCAGTACGAACAAGCGATTTGATGGGAGCGTGGTGGGCGATGTGGAGACGGCGAGCCTCCTCCCTTCACAACAGGCCTCCCCCGTCCCAGGCGGGGTCGGGCCGCTCACGATCGCCTTTCTCTTGAAGAACACGGTCGAAGCAGCAAAACGGGTGGCTATGGGAGCGGTTGAGAGGGAGTCGCAAGATTGACGGGAGGAATCGGCTCCGGAGGCGGGAACGGCGGACGTGTGCGGCGTAGCCAGAGGGCCGCAAGAAAACTCGCGAGCGCCTGTACAAGCAACCCCACGACAAAACGCCAGGTAAACAAGTCTCCTAAACGAGACCAACCGCTTAGGTAAAGGGTCAATCCCAATTCCCAGAAGAACGTCCCAAGGATGAGCAGTGCCGTCGCCTTGAGGACGTTTTTACGATCAAGCGGATGACGTTTCTGCAGGCGACGAGAGAGAAGCGTGCTGATAGCGAGCAGGACCAGGAACACGAAGAGCGGCAACGTCCAGGCCGGAAGCGGCGAGACTTCGAAATTAAGCTCCCAGACGCGTAAGGCGACCCAGAAGACGAAGAGCCAGAAGCTGATGTGGATGCCACGAAGGAGGAAGAGCATACGTTATAAGAAAAGCCAGGTCACGAGTTGGCCCGAGACACCGAAGGCGTAGACGAAGATCACCGCGAGACTGAGGAAAAGGGCTAGGGATTCCTTTTTTCGTTCCGCGATCGTCGCGCGCATCATGCCGATCAGGATGCCGTTGAAGCCGCCGCAAATCGTACCAAGAATGGTGGCGAGGAGGACGAATCCATCTTTGAGCAAGAGCGCGATGAGGAGCGCCGGAACCAGCGTGATCGCCCATGAAGAGGCGAACCGGAAGCGATAATCATGCCGCCAACTGCCCTGCAACGCCTCGGCGGTTGCGAGATAGGCCGTACTGATCGCGAGCAGGCCCATGAGCGGCAGAACCCGTGCACCCCACGGCGGCAGGGCCGCGAGTAGGCTTTCCGGTTGGGCGGTGAGCTGCGTTCCGCCTGCACGGGCCAGGAGGAAGGCGAAGAGCCAGATTACGAGCGCGGCGAAGAGGGTCCCCAGCAGGACAACGAGGCGGGCGGGACGTTTTTGGCGATCGCAGAGCTCCGTCACTTCCGGCACGATCGGGAGAGCGGACAAGGCGAAGAGGACGAGGCCAAACACCTCCCATGAGGGGCTCGGGATGAACTGCGTCGGGGCCGGACCATGGGAAGCCGCGGCAACAATCAGTAAGACGAACAACGAAAGGCTACACCCGACAAGAACCGCATCGAGACGCGCGACCCGCCGCAAACCGCCCCATACGGCCGCCGCGATGAAGGCGAAGAGCGCGAGCATCCCCATGCGCTGTGGAACCGCCCACCCGAAACTCGCAAGGAATGCCTGCAAAAAGACGCCGCCTAAGAGCAGGTAAATGACTTGGGCCCCGTACATCGGAAAGAAATGCGTGACGGTCGCGAGGGCGCCCCAGCGTTTGCCCAAGGCTAACCGCGCATATCCGGGCAAGCGATGCGACGTCGGAACGGAGAGGATCACGTCGATGTAGAGACGCTGGATCGTGACGACAAAGGCGGCCAGGAGCCAGAAGCACAGGGTTGCCTGCCAGATCCCGAACCGCGCGAACAGGCCCGGCAAGGCGAAGACACCGGCCCCGACCGTCATCCCGACTAAGGTAAGAAATCCGAACATGAAAGAGCGACGCATAATCAGGGATAGTATGCGGCATCTGCGTGCACGACACAACCAATCATCACGAAAACCACATGATCCTTAGTATAAATAGGAAATGTCTTGCGTCGTGAAAGGGATATACTGGTTTTCTTCCCTATTCGTCCCGGGTTGCATCTTCGGGCCCGGATTCGTAGGATGCGGCCATATGTCCCCCCTTGAGAAAGTGACGCCCCAAAACCTCGAAGCCGAGCAGTCGTTTTTGGGATCGCTCCTGCTCGATAAGGATGCGATGGTGAAAGTCGCCGATACCGTCCAGGCGGAGGATTTTTATCTAGATAAACACCGTCGCATCTACGAGGCGATGCTCGACCTGTACCGGCGGAGCGAACCAATCGACCTGCTCTCGCTCGGCAACCGGCTACAGGAACGGGGCGACCTCGAACGGATCGGCGGGCGGTCGGACCTGATCGCCCTCTCGAATGCGGTCCCGACGGCGAGCCACGTCGTTCACTATGGGGAGATCGTGCAGAAAAAAGCGACCTTGCGGCGCCTGCTGCAAGCGGCGGGCGAGATCACGGCGCTCGGGTATGAGCAATCGGAAGACGTCGAAGACTTGCTCGACCAAGCAGAGAAGAGCCTCTTTCAGGTTTCACAAAAATTAGGCAAACGAAGTTTCACCGCGATCCGCGAGGTCCTGGCAGATACATTCGATCGCATCGATGAGCTGCATCGGCAGAAGGGCAAGCTACGCGGCATCCCGACGGGGTTCAGCGACCTCGACGCACTGCTGGGCGGCATGCAGAAGAGCGACCTCGTGATCTTGGCGGCGCGGCCGTCGTGCGGAAAGACCTCGTTCGCGCTTGATATCGCGCGCCATGCGGCGGTCAAGCACCGTGTGCCGGTGGGGATCTTCTCGTTGGAAATGTCGAAGGACCAGCTGGCGGAGCGCATGCTGTGCGCCGAAGCGCGCATCGACCTGTGGCGGTTGCGTAACGGACACCTGTCCGATTCGGCGCAGAGCGACGATTTTCCGCGCATCGGGCATGCCATCGGCATCCTCACGGAAGCGCCGATCCACATCGACGATACCGGCAGCGCGAACATCATGGAGGTACGCACGAAATGTCGCCGTCTGCAGATGGAGCACGGCCTCGGCATGGTGATCGTCGATTACTTGCAGCTCATGGAAAGCCGGACCAAGTCGTCCGGCGACAACCGTAACGCGGAAATCTCAGAGATCAGCCGCGGACTGAAGACGCTCGCACGTGAGCTGAACGTGCCCGTGATCGCGCTGTCGCAGCTCTCGCGTAGCGTGGAGCTGCAGAAGCCCGCCATCCCCCGCCTCGCCCACCTGCGCGATTCGGGTTCGATTGAGCAGGATGCCGACGTCGTCATGTTTATCTACCGCAAGGCAACCGACCGCAACTATCGCCTCGAAGATCTATCACCGGAAGAACAGCATATCGCTGAGATCCACGTCGCCAAGCACCGTAACGGGCCGACGGGGGTCGTAAAGATGTTCTTCGATGCCTCGAACGCGAGTTTCCGGACGCTCACGAAAGACGGCGGAATGGGTGGGTTCGTGCCGCCGCCGGGGAACGTGCCGGCGGTGGCGGCCCCAGCAGGGGTGCCGGCGCTGGCGAATACGAATCCGTTCTAAGAGCCGTCAAACCTTGCACGCACGATCAGACCCTCAGCCGATGCACGGACAAAACCCCTCGAAAAAAGACCGCTTTGGCGGTCTTTCCATTGACAAAATCTTTATTTTCTGGCATCTTGCGAATGACTCGGAGGAGATCCCATGTTCGACGTTCAATGGTTCAAGGAGATCAAACCAGCGGCCGCGCCGGAGACGCACGGAGCCTATCACCAGGAAGCAGAAACGACGCCGCGTCCACAGCGCGATCTCGAAGCGTTCATCCGCGCGAACCTGCATCGCTTCCGTCTTCCCGAAGGGTTCCCTTTGGAGGAAGCGTTGGCGGAACGGTACATCCCGCCGCACGTGGCGTTCGGGGCGGCCCCGGTCTCGCTGACCATCCAGGAGGATCCCAGCGCGGAGACACAGACCACCTTCCACGAGCTGATCCGTCTCCCTCTCGAAGAGGAGCGGCACATGGCCACGGTCGGTGACCTGCTCTGGATCCTGCCGAGCCTGGAGCATCCGCCCTGGCGGAACGTTGCCGTCCTGAGCCCCCTGTATCGCGAGCCGTCGCGCCCCGAGGAGAAGGAGAACCGGCTCTTCCGCTTCCGACGCCTCGAGGGGAGTCCGGAGGTCGGCTGGGTCGTGCAGAACATGACCTACCTGCTCCGCGAATCCGTCGCGGACTACCCGATGACCGTCATGGCTCTCTGCTACCGTCGGGGCCTGTCGGGACGCTAGCACGGGACCGTTCCCGACCCCCACTCCCCTGCCCCACCGGCAGGGATTTTCTTTTTCTGGTGCAGGGTCTACACTTTGGCGGCTATGTTCAACAAACTCAAAGAATTCAAAGACAAGGCCGCGACGGCAAAAAAACTGATGGATCTGCAGAAGAAGGTCGCCGAGATCACGGTCGAGGGCACGAGCGGCTGGGGAAAAGTGAAGGTCGTAATGAACGGGCTGCAACAGATGCAATCCTGTTCGATCGACCCGGAGCTCCTGAGCGACCAGAAGAAAGTGGAAGGACTGATCTGTGAAGCCGTGAACGATGGCGTTAAGAAGCTGCAGCAGGTGATGGCTGAACGAATGAAGGAGCTGGGCGGCAGCGATCTCGCCCAGGAATTCGGTGAACTCATGAAATAAGGGGCGTCCGCGCTATCCGCGTTCCCCATGTCGTCCCTCCCAGAACCGGTCGAGCGGGCCGCCGCGGCCTTCGACCGTTTGCCCGGGCTTGGCCCGCGGGCATCTTTGCGATACGTGTCGTGGCTCACGACGCAACCAAAGGATACGATTTTGGCGTTCGCGCGCAGCATTGAAGCGTTGGCCCAGGCCGTGCGGCGCTGTGAGATCTGTCAGCAGTGGACGGATCAGAACCCGTGTCGGATCTGTCGTGATCCAGGAAGAGATAGGACGCTGCTCTGCGTTGTGGCGACGAGCCAGGATATTCGTCCGCTTGAAGATAGCGGGGCGTTTAAAGGGAGGTACCATGTCCTGCATGGGACGCTGGATCCGCTCGAGGCGCGCGGGGCGGATCAATTGACGATTGGCCTACTCTTGCAGCGGCTGCGTCAGCCGGGTTCGGAAATACAGGAGATCCTGCTCGCGCTTGATGCGGATGTTCCGGGGGATGCGACGAATCTTTATCTGCAGCGGATCTTGCAGGAGTTTTCTTCCGTGAAGATTAGCCGCTTGGCGCGGGGATTGCCTTCGGGGGCTTCGCTTGAATATGCGGATCCGTTGACCCTTGTCGAGGCGATTACGCATCGGCGTGAGACGAGAAATCCTTAAAACAGGCAACGTAAAAACAGCCGATGGCTGTTTTTACGTTGCTACGTTGCCTTGTTACGCAGGATTCTTCGCGGTTGCCGTGGCCTGTTGGGCCTTGATGACTTCCTCGAGGGCGTTCTTGTTCCAGCCGACGATGATCTGGCCGTTGATGTCGATGACGGGGACGCCCATCTGGCCGGAGAGCTTGACCATCTTTTGGATGGCGTCGTTGTCGAGGGAGACGTCGAGTTCGGTGAAGGCGATGTTTTGTTCTTTGAGATAATCCTTCACAAGCTTGCAGTACGGGCACGACGGGGTGGAATAGAGCGTGATGGTCATAGGAAAAGGGCGAAGCTGATGGGATGATGATAGCATGAACGGAAACGAGTGCCAACGGGATGACCTGAGACACGCCTAACGGAGGAGGAAGAAGAGGCCGGGCGCGCCGATCAGGGCGAGGGCGGCGAAGACGGCCGTATAGCCGCGTAAGTCGGCGAGACGTTGGGATTCGGTGAGGGACGTGCGGTCGAAGATCGCGGCGAGGAACGCGCCCAGCGTGGCCAGACCGGAAACAAGGCACCACAGGCAGAAAGCCTTGATCGAGAGCCACTGCACGAAAAAGAGGTGGATAGATTCGATGAGTCCGACAAATGCGAGAAAGAACATGAGCCAACGCAAACGCCGCTCTTGCCAAGGGGTGAGCGCACGAACCAAGAGCAGGCCGAGCATCGTCACATAAAAGGCGAGGCCAAGGAGTGGGCGCGGGACAGGACCGATGAACGCCCAAGCGGAGGCGCGGACGGTCTCACAACCCGCTTCAGCGCCACAGACGATAGGCCCACCCGTTACGTAGACGACCAGCAGATATGCGGAGGCAAACAAGCCCAAGGCGAGCCAGGTAGCGATCCAGACACGTGGAGAGCGGAGGGAAGGCGACATATGCGAAAGCGTAAGGCGCGGAGGAGGAATGTGCAAGCGCTATTTTACCGCTTGCCCATCACAGGTCTTAGGGCTCCAAAGGCCGCGTTCAGCCTCACGCGCCTCACTCTCGAGACGGCGAAGTTGAGCCTTACGGTCTTTACCTAACGGAAAATCAAGATAGGCATGAGCATAGCCCTGGGCAACAAGCGTGGCGTTCACATCAATCCCCTCTTCGGTGACGAGGTGGCGTAGCAGACGACCGTACCGGTCGCGATCATCGGCTTGCGGATCTTCGACGAGATGTACGCGGTCGCCTTCGACGAGCTCCTTTAACACGCGTGACGCTTCCTTCCCGAAACATTGCACGGGGCGGCGCGGATCGACGGATTCGGGCGTGTTGATGCCGAGCAGGCGGATACGGGCGACCTTCGTCTCACCATCGAACAAGGCATCGACGGTATCGCCATCGACGGTGCGCGTGATGCGGGCGTTCGTCGTGAGCGTTTCCGGCCAACGGATGACGGGCTGTGAAGATGTCGATACGGCCGGAACGACAGACGCAACGGTGGACGTCGTTGCGGAAGGAAGCGCATCGCTCGAAGGCGCCGGTTTTTGCGTGAACCAGAGGATGACACCGACCAGAAAAACGATGGACGTATACGCAAGGGAGAAGCGGCGGGAGACAGGCATAGTAAAAGGAAAACAGGGGAGCTCTTAACGCAACCTTCCGGGAACGACGGTCGGCCGCCATGACGCCATTTTCGTCGAGACGGGAACGCGTTGAGGCCGGACCGTCTTCTGCGCAGGGTCGGCTTCGGAAAGCGCTGGCGGACGTCGGGACTCTTCTGCGGCCGCCATTAGGGCTAACCCGCCCCCGACAAGCGCGCGGATATCCGTCGGGACCTTCGGAGCGGGCGGAAAATCGCTCACCAAGGGAACAGGCGAGACCTCAAGGCGGTGACGAAGTCCCCATGCATCGAACGGATCGGCGAGCAGGGCTCGCGTCGAACGGACCGCCTCAAGAAAGACCGGAGACGGCCAACGCCCCCCATGACGAACAACTTGCTCATCAAACGCAAGCTGCAACCAGGCGAGCTCGCGCTCACGCCGCTCCAGCGGGATCCACTCCCAGAAATCGGCAAGGATGCCAATGATCTCATCAGGAACGCCGCCTTCATTGAGACGTGTAAATCCCGTTTCCAGAAAGCTCATGAAGCGGGCATTCAGCTCATGGATGCGCGACTCCACAGCAAACGTCTCCCCTTTCGAATCTTGAAGTACCGCGATAACCGGACGCTCGGACAACATAGGTGGGTCCAGTATAACACGACCATTGAAAGCGCATGAGCGTGGCACGAACGCACGTACGCTCATCGGAATCCCATCCCCCGTCAAGATAAGATTTCGTCGTTTCCCGCCAAACCGTTCATCAAGAAAAAGGATTCCCCCTCCACGGCCGCTCGCGCCACGTGAGCCATAACAAAAAACCCGCCTGTGAAGGCGTGGTTTTTACGTGGCTCCGGGGCTTGGGCTCGAACCAAGATACGCAGCTTCAAAGGCTGCTGTCCTACCATTAGACGACCCCGGAACAAGCGGGGCTAGCCTAGCGCGCGCGACGCGGATGGTCAACTGCCCTAAGGGAACGCCGGACGGATAGAGGGACCCGCAAAAAGGGAACATTCCAAGCCTATACGCGCCGTTACCTTGCGGAAAAGCCCTTGCAAATAAAGGCGTCGCGATAAAAAAACGTGTCGCGTCGGACACATGCAGGACCCTTCACCTCTGATATCAGCCGATCTCATGCCCGAGGGTGTGCGCCGCGCGTTCGACCAGGCGACGGTCGGCGCCGTCCTCGGGAAGGACGCACGAATACGCCATCCAGGCCTTGGCACAGGTACCCATGGCCGCACTGATCGCGACGTCCTCGGGACTGTTCCGAACCAGCGCCAAGAGATCTGACTCGAGGGCCCAAACGGCGACACGGAAGGCTGTAGCCGTCCCATCCACCAGGGCTTCTGCCGGGACGATGCCCGCGCACTCAAGCGCGACGTGCAATTGACGGCGAGCCTCCAACAACTGCGCTTCCATTTCCTTCAGGTCTGCTTTCGACATGAAACCCTCCTTCTCATGGACCCCATTGACGGATACGTTTAGACCATGTGTCAGGGTAGCATTTTATCTCAGTTTTGTCAAGAAAAAAGACCGCTTGCGCAGTCAGGAACCCGCCTTCATACGCCTTCCCCGCATCTTCTCCGCCTTGTCGCCCTTCAGGACCAGCTGGGAGGCGAACGAGAGTTCGGGAAGCGTCCAACGCAGGGCCGCGACCGAGGCGATGTCCGCGCGGTTGAGGGCCTCGACCAGCGCGAGCGCGACCTTGAGCGGCAGCCCGCTCTCCCGCAGACGGACCCGGCACGTGGACGGGTCGATGCCACCCGTAAACGCCTCTTCCTTGACCCCGCGCGCGAGGCGACCCAGGAGATCGTGATTGGCGATGAGAAACGGGATGACGCGCCGCTCGTCGTTGGTGAGGTCCGCGTTCCACTCCTGCACATACCGCTCGAGCCACAGGCGACGACTGATGAGCGGATGTGCCCCCGGCGTCGTGATGTCTTGGATTTTGCCGTGATCGTGGTAGAGAGCCGCGATCCGCAGCGCCCGCCAAAATGGCTTGGGCAGATAGAGGGTCTGCAGCTGGAGGAGGGTGGCGAATACGTGCTGATCCGTCATCCATCCCTGGTGGGTCGGCTTCTGCGGGACCTGAGAAACGTCGGCGAGAGCCCGAGCGAAGCGCCCATGCGGACGGGTATGACTCCTCTCCTGCTCGAGAAGCCAACTCTGAAAGGCCGAATCCCGTTCCAGCCAAGGATCCACGCCCGGCGGGAGCCGGTTATGGGCAGGGCGCGGCGGGGCGGTCGGCTGCACGCTGGCCTCCGCCAGAAAGGCCCGCAGCTCCGCCGCAATCTCCGCTTCAACCGGCAACAGCTCCGCCCACTGCCGTCGACCACCCTGCTCCAGGGCACGGGTCGCCTCATGGATCGCCGACCAGTTCGGGAGGATGGGAACACGCGCATGGTCGATGAACGGGGCCGACAGCCCCGGATACGCCCGAACCAGATCCGTCGCGGCCCACTTAGTCACCACGGACGGAAGTCTGGCGACGTTCGCCCGCACCTCACCCCGGCGAAGAGACGCCTCGACCCCCGAGCGCAGCATGACCTGCAGGTTCTCACGCGCGTCGAGACGAACCCGTCCGCCCTGGATCTCGAGCCATTCGAGATAGGCTTCTTCCGTATAGGTGCGGATCCACCGTCGGGGAAAACGCTCCTGGAGACGCGCCTTCACGAGACCCGGATTCTCCTGGGGAGCCACGACGACTTCGATGCGTCGAGGCTCCTGGAGCGGTCCATACACCCCGTTGAAGAACGGGCGAAAGAACCCCTCCCCCACCAGCCAAGCCGTCTCAGAAATGGCGCGGAGGCCTTCCAGGATCCACCTGTCCCAGGGAATACGCTCGAAGTCGAGACGCAGCTCGGTACGGACCCGGCGCTCGATGGCGGACCGCGTCGCTTCGGGATCGATCGCATGGATCCGCGCCCCTTGCGCTTGCAGCGCCTCGAGGCAGGGCCCGTCATACCCCTCGGCCAGACGCACCTTGCCCGCCTGCCAGGCGTCGTTCAGTGCTCGTCCGCGCTCGATCTCCCGGGCCCGCTGTCGGGCGAGCGACAACGCGGCCCGCGCCTGCGGATCCGAAACGTCGAAGTGGAAGACCGTGAGAGCGACACCAACTTTCGTCGCGAACGCCCCGAGAGCCTCCGCTTCCTGAACGGAACGCGGAAAACCATCAAGGATGGCCCACCCATGCGTCTCGAGGGCAGGACCGATCCCTTCGGCGAGATACAGGTCGGTGTGGACGAGCATCGCGGCATAGAACGCCTGCGGGGACCCCATCTCCTCCGAAGCCTTGGCGAGGCCACGCGCCTTGAGGAACTGCCCCAAGCGCAAGCGCGGCGCGCCGACCGCTTCCGCGATCAGCTTCGCGAACGTCGTCTTGCCCATTCCAGGAAACCCCACGAACGCCACGATCTGCGGCCGCCGTCGTTCCAATATCGTCATTTTTCCTCCATCGTTGAAGAGAACAGATCCCGTTACGGGATGGGATTCCTCTACCAGAAAGATGCATAAACGTCAAGGCAGAGGCGGCAAAAAACGCCTTTCCGTAGCCAAATAATACATACAAATCCGGCCCCTCTATCCCTTGACAAAAATCCCGTTATCGGTAGGGTCAAATAGACTCTTGCCTAGAAGTGGCAAGTCGGCGCCGGATCGGCCGGACGCCCGCAGAGAAAGAAGGAACGTCATGCGAGGATACATCGGCATCACCGGATTCATGAAACGCGCAGAGGTGGAACGCGCCCTCGCGCACCTCGAGCACCCGCCGCACGAGCACGAGGCGCATCGCCAGCTGATGGTCGGGGTCCTCGTGAGCCTCGACACGCTGAACGGCAAGCCGCCCGCGCGTTACCCGAACCGCTACCCCGCCATCAAGCAGGTCGCGAAGATCTTCACGGACGACCCGCGTGCGCTCAACCTGATCCACTACGTCACGAGCGACCGGTCAACCCTGCCCGACCAGTTCGCGCGGCTGATCAAGGCGGGTGGCCCGAACCTGCATGGGTTCCAGCTCAACATGCGCTGGCCTGACCCGGCTGCCCTCGCGCCATTGCTCGGGCTCCGTGTCGTGCTGCAGATCGGGGAAAAAGCCCTCGAAGAGGCGAACCACGATCCCAAGGCGATCGCCATCCTCGTGGGGGCGTACGTGGACATCGTCACGGACGTCCTCATCGATCCGAGCGGCGGCGGTGGGCGACCGATCGACCTCGAGCATTCGCTCGCGTACGTGCGCCGAGGGCGCGTACCTCAAGAAGGCGCAAGCCTTCCTCCGCGGCTCCTGAGCCAGCACGGCTCCCCCAACACCCGTTGGGGATTTTTTTATCCATCCTTCCCACAAAAAAATCCGCACGCTAGCGGATGAGGGCCTGGGCGGCGCGGACGACGTTCAGGTCGGGGCCGTAGACCAGGACGACGGCGTCGATGAGGCGTTGGATGTAGTCGCGGTAGGAGGTCTTCTTGGCCTCGGTCGCCCACCCCATCGTCTTCCAGTTACTGTACTTGTCGTAGAGCTTGAGGAGGATCACGAAGGGCTCCTTCTCCCAGATGTGGACCATCTCCTCCTCGGTCCCGCCCTTATAGGTCATGTCCTGAACGAGCTGGAGCACGCGCGGCGACAGGAAGTCGGGAGGCGGCACCGTCGTGTCCTCGATGACGTCGTGAAAGAGAAGGGCGAGGCTGCCTGCCGCACGATCCCCTTCAGACAGACGCGGCTCGTTCAGGATCTCCGTCCAGCAATCCAGCAGATGCGTGACGGCGGGCGTCTTGCCGTCGAACTTGCGAACAGCACAACCTTCCTTCGCCAAGGATCCATGCGCGCGGATCGCGTAGTGAATGCAGCCTTCCAGCACCAGTTCCGACGTCACCAGGGGCTCGCCCTGGTTGGCGGCGGTGAAGAACCGACCGTCGCGAAACTCGATCCCCGTTTTGGCCTGTGTCATGGCTCCCTCCCTGCAAATGGACGCTCTTTTCCTAACAGGTTTTGACATCCGCGTCAAGACCTCATCAACGTCGGGACCGGGAGCGGACAAGCGCAATGCCGGCCAACAAGGCCCCGCCCGAGAGGTCTAACAACAGGTCAGACATCGTATCCGGCAAGCGGATGTCATACGTCGGATCGAGCCAAATGAAGACGGCGTACTCATAAAATTCCCACAACACACCCACTAAGGCCGTCACGGAAACGCACGCAAGAAACAGCGCCCAGCGCGGCAGCCCAGGCAAAGCGGCCCGCGCTTTCAAGAAAAGATACCCGCGCCAGGTCAACCAGGCGATACTGACGCCGCCCAGGAAATGCAGGAACGGGTCAGTCCAACCTTCAAATGGAAACAGCCAGATCCGTAGGCGGTGCAACGCGAACAGCAGGCCGGTCGGCCCGAAGATCTCCATGAAGGGTCGTAGGGAAAAGAATTTCATACCGTTGATCGCAACTGAACATACATCACCGCCCCCGTTTCGTGAGGCAAGGGCGAATCCTCGACCCGCAGATGGCGCTGGCGTCGCGCCCAGGCCAGGATCCCATCACGGAGCTTCCCCGTCCCACGCCCATGGACCACCTTCACCGCCGGCTCGTGATCGGCCCAAGCCCGCTCGCAAAACGCCTCCAACTCAAACAACGCGCTCATCACGTCATACCCATGAAGGTCGATCTCGACCGCCCCGAAGAGCGCAGAAAGGGTCATGTGGACATGATAGCAGAGGCGCGAGGCGGGTCCATGGCGAAAGCTCCCCACGGAAAAACGGATGAAAAAAAGAGAAAGTGCCCGGATTTAAAAAAGCCCTCCACCCTACGGGTTGGAGGACCCAGAACCGTCGAGGGCACAAGGCTCGCGCCGCCCGATCCTCATCTCAAACACGCCCTGCGCGTTGGGCCCGAAGGCCTCGAGGAACTCGCCCTTTTCCGGGTCGATCTCGCCCGCATCGACCATGGCATCCTCAGCCGTCTGGAGCATGAGGAGCGGCGCAGCCTGCCGGTCCGCCTCCGCATCCCGTTCAGCCAGAAGCGCCAGGAGCTCCTCGCGGCTGAGCTCCGACTTGACCACAACCCCAGCCCCGTCCACGTTCTGCGACATAGCACCCTCTCTCGAAAGCGCAGCCCCCATCCCTCCCAGGCCCATTCCTGGAGAATCGGAGCAGCGTATCACATCTTTTACGCTTCCTCGCCACCAAGAAAACCCCAGCAGCGAATACCCGATCATCGCACAGATCTCCCCTCTTGTCAATCCCCGACCGAGTTCTTCTTATCTTTCTTTCTCCTCCTTTCCCTTCACCTGTAGGTCCCGGGCCGGGGCAGGCTCTTTTTCCGTGAGAGTGCGTGAGCTTCCATCCCAGGAACAAGAGGCGAGTTCTCGAACGGAAAAAGAGCCTGCCCCGGCCCGGGACCGGCCTGCCCCAGCGGGAAAGGGCGGGCCGTGGGGCGCCAGCCCCCGTCGCTACGCGAGCGACGGGGCGCAGCCCCCCCTCTGCCGGGAGGCAACAAAAAAACCGCCTTTCGGCGATCTTCTTCTTTCTCCGTTAGGAGATCTTGAGAATCTTCACCTTCGTATACGCCTGCCGATGTCCCACGCGGCGCGCATAACGAACTTTCGGCTTATACTTAACGACTTCGATCTTATCCGCACGTCCTTGCTCAAGGACTTCCGCGCTAAGCTTGGTCGCCAAGGTCGGCTTCCCCAACTGCAACGTCGTCCCATTCGCGGTCATGAGGACATCAAACGAGACCTTGTCGCCCTGGTTGGCGGCGAGCTTTTCGACCTTGAGCAGGTCGCCCTCTTTCACGAGGTATTGTTTTCCCCCGGTTTGGATCACGGCAATCATATGAGAATGGGCATAGGATAGCCAAAAAGCGGAGGCCTGTCAACGGCTGTGGCTGCCCTTTCGCCATGGGGATTAAAAAAGAGCCTATTTGCCCCAAAACAAGAGATTTCCAAGCCAAGCCTAGGGCCGAAACGCCCGATCGCCGACCCGCCACCCCTGGCGAGCGCTCTCTCCCGCCGGGACCTCGAGGACGGCGTCGGCGAGGTCAGTCGGCATGACCGTCGCGGGGGTTTCCCCGGGGTCGGGAAACGGGACATCCGCAAAGATCTCCCGGATCACCCCGTCCTGGAGATAGAGGATGTCCAAGGGAAAGCGCATGTCCTTCATCCAAAAGGCCGGGCGGTCGGGGTGCGGGAAGCGGAAGAGCATCCCTGTTCCCGGGGCGAGCGCGAGACGATCGCTCAAGCCATGCCGACGCTCACGGTCATCATCAGCGATCTCGACGAGGAGACGGGTATTGCTAACCATGAGGAACTCTTGCGGAAGCGTGGGCTGCCCTACAGACGGCTGGATAGCGGGTCCGATGGGATGCGTTTGAAAAAGAATAAGGCCACCGATCAGGACGGTAGCGATCAATCCAAGGAGGGCGAATGCCTGTCGGCTGGTCATACCAAACGGGCCCCACGGCGCTCGGCGATGGACGTGCCGATATACGAAAGGGTCCAGGTCAGCAATACGACGACCGCGAGCAGCAGCATCTTGGCTTGCGTCTGCATCTGCAAAGCCGCAAGGCCGAAACCGAGGGCGAGGCCCCACAAGAGGAGCGTCACAGCCCAAGACGGAAGGCCGGCCGCGAGCAGAACGAAATGCAGATGCGTGCGGTCGCCTTGCAGGGGCGAAGTCCCACGCCAGAGGCGGCGCAACATCACCCAGATGATATCTGCCGCGAAGAAGCCGACGGCCATGAGCGCGATCGCGAATTTCGCGCCGGAAATCAAGGCGAGGATGCCGAGACCGAAGCCGGCAAAGGTGCTACCGAACTCGCCCAAGAAGAGACGCGCCTTTGGCCAGCCGTGCAAGAACACGCCAAGAAAGCTTCCCCCAAAAAGAACGGCGAGGAGGGCGACCTCGGGTTGATAGAAGCGCGTCGAGAGGCAAAGGCCCGTGATCAAGAGCGCCCCAATGACGGTCTGCCCCGCGACGAGGCCATCCAACCCATCAGAAAACTTGGTCGCGCCGGTGCAGGCGAGGAGCCAGAGGGTGGAGATCCCCAAGGACGCAAGGGATGAGAGCGGAAGTGGCATTCCAGATGGGAGGCTGAGACGCTCGACGCGTAACCCAAAGACGAGGGCGATCACGACGGAAAGGAGGACTCCCAGCAAGAGCCAGGACGGACGTAAGGGGCGACGATCGTCGATCGTGCCGACGACCAAAAGCGGAAGGGTGGAAAGGAAAAAGCCGAACCGCTCCAATGGAGTGATGCTCCGAAACAGCTCTGGCCAGAACCAGGACACGAGGCCGACCGCCAAGGCGCAGACGAACCAGGCGACCAATCCCCCACCGAAAGGAACCGGGCGGGCGTGGCGGTGACGACCCTCATCCGGAATATCCAGCCAACCACGAGCCGTCGCCCAGCGGCGCATCCAAAAGCCGAGGCCCCAGGCCCCGGCCGCAGCGAGGAAAAATCCGACGAGGAGCCCTGCGAGCAACATATGTGGCGATTATTTCGGTTCGACGACGACCTGTCCATTTTCCTTGAGGACGATGGTATCCCCGCGTTTGACCTCTTTCTTGAGGAGGAAATCGGCGACGGCGGTCTCGAGGCGATCCTGGATGAGGCGGCGGAGGGGACGGGCGCCGAATTCGGGATCGTAGCCGTCGTGGGCGAGGCGCTCGACGCCGGCGTCTTCGGCACGGAACTGGA
>JACCDN010415454.1_pt1 | contig 15943 bp, 17 predicted proteins | sample 7441691 | NCBI WGS metagenome assembly JACCDN01 (sample SAMN15323439, study PRJNA562643) | freshwater metagenome | isolation source: river surface water | place: USA:Blue River Watershed | collected 2017-08-16
AGTTTTTATTTAATACAAATTTATTATAATTACTATTTATAACAATGTCAAATATAGATTGTGATGATTCAAAATATAGTAATACATCAGTATGCACTTGTAAAAAGGGTATCGATTCATATATAGCAGCGCAAAAATCATATCAAGATTCACTTGATCAACACAACGCAGAAGACGCTAGTTGGAGTGAATGGAATACTGTAAATAATCAACGAGAACAAATTACTGGTGGATATGCTACATATTATAATCGTCGTAAAAATGAATATAATAACGATACAAGAGATACAAGAAATTATATGGATACTGAAAACGCAAGGCATGGGAACCACGATGACTACTGCATCAATGATTACGGAGCAGATTGGATAAACATCCCAGAAGATACAAGTAATGCTAATAAAACGTTAAAATACTCACATCCGGGGTTTTTCTTCTTAAAGTGTCTAAGAACTGATTCAGCAATAGATAGAATAATAAAGGAAGAAATGCTTAGAGATTTACCAGCACATTTATATACAAGTGATCATAGAACAAATTGGACAAGTAGTAATAGACCAGTTTTTGCTGGAAAAGCACCAAATCCATTAAATATAACTTGTTGTACACAAATAATAGATGCTATAACAGCTGGTGAGTCTGTAGATATAAATAATATTTCTCAAAAATGTGGAAATTCTACTGAAAATCAAAATGGATCAGACACAGAAAATGAAGATACTGAAGATACTGAAGAAAATGGTAGTACAAACAAATTAAAAGAGTTTTTGAAAAAATATTATATATATATAATTGTAATTTTAACAATACTTCTTATAATAAGTATTATAAGTTCATTTTTGCTTGGCGGAAGTGATAATAGCGAAAATATTGTTCCAAACAATTTTAACAATTATGATTATAACAATTATGATTATAACAATTATTAAATAAAATTTTGGATGAAAATGTCGTTGTAATGGAAAATTATTTTTATTATATGTTTATAAATGAATATAATAAAAACACCTATTATGACACTAATGACGATATTTTTGACAATTGTACTTAATAAAAAAATGAATTTATTTTTAAAGAATGTTAATAACAAAATGGCCAAAGTAAATGCTATAGTATGTGTTGTAAAATATAAAAACAAATTGGCAATTGGTAGAGATAACACTGTTTTGTTAAAATTGAAGGAAGATTTAGATAATTTTAAAACATTAACAAAGGATAAAATCGTAGTTATGGGACGAAAAACGTGGTTTTCACTTCCACGAGAATCAAGACCATTAAAAAATAGAATTAATATTATATTGACACGTGATAAAAATTTACATAAATTATCACCATTTCCATTTTATATGTATTTTGGGTATAAAAAATTTAATAAAAAATCTTATTTTATGACGTTTGCGCAATTTGAAATTTTTCAAAAATTGATTGACTTAGATGTATATATTATAGGAGGATCAGAAATATATGAATTATTTATTAATCATCCATTATTACATCCAAAAACATTTTATATAACAGAAGTTATTGATTACATTATTCCTGAAAATAGAGAACCAACTACATTTTTCAAACCATTACCATTATATTATAAATTGAAAGAATACAGTGAAATAATACATGACAGTGGTTATAATGTAAATTATAGATTTTTAACATACAATTATGTTAAACGAAATAATCTTACACATGATGATAAATATTTGGAATTATGTAGAGATATATTAAAAAAAGGAGTTAAAAAAGATGATAGAACAAATACAGGAACGTTATCATTATTTGGAACACAATTGATATTTGATATATCGGAAACAGTACCTTTATTAACAACAAAAAATGTTCCTTGGAAGATTGTTATAGAGGAATTGTTGTGGTTTTTAAGAGGAGACAGCGACGCAAAAATTTTACAAGAAAAAGGAGTTAAAATATGGGATGGTAATTCATCAAGAGAATTTTTAGATTCGCGTGGTTTATATAATTACGACGAAGGAGTTTTAGGACCAATGTACGGATGGAATTTTAGATTTTTCGGAGCACCTTATTCTCAAGCGTTGTCAGATACAAGTACATGCGATACACGTAAAATAGGAGGATTTGATCAACTAGATTATGTTATTAATGAAATTAAAAATAATCCATCAAGTAGAAGAATATTGATTTCATTATGGAATCCTTTAGATTTTAAAAAAGTATCTTTAATGTGTTGTCATTATTCAATACAATTTAATGTAAGAACTGAAAATGACATCAATTATCTTGACTGTATATTTAATATGCGTAGTTCTGATGTATTTTTAGGATTACCATTTAATATATTTAGTTATACAGTATTAACCTATATCATTGCTAAAAAATGTAATATGATTCCAGGAAAGCTTGTATATAATGGTGGAGATACACACATATATAATACACATACATCTCAAATACATACACAATTAAATAGAGAACCTCTAACTTCTCCAAAATTATTATTAGACGATTCAATTATTACAAAAGATTTCAAAGACATAACAATTGATGATTTCAAATTAATTGGGTATTTTTCTCATCCAACAATTAAGGCAAAAATGGCAATTTAAATAATATTATTTAATTATATATTTAATATATATAATTAAATATGGAAAATAACGTCTCTCCCAATATGGAAAATAATGTACCTTCAATTAGTGTCTCTCCAAATATAGAAAATAACATACCTCCAAATATAGAAAATAACATTCCTTCCAAAACTAATATAATGTTAGCAAATGCTATTTCGGTATTTCATGGATTTATAGTATTATTTGTATTATTAACTCCTTTAACGGATATCCCATGTTTTTTAATATTACATATAACATTTTGTATTTCATTAATAGTTCATTGGTATGGTAATAGTAATATGTGTTCGTTATCTGTAATTGAATCAAATTTAAGAGGATTACCATATACTGAATCGTATTCTCATAAATTTATAAGTGGTATATATGATATATCAAAAACATCTTGGTCAAAAATATGTTATATTATAACTATAATATTATTATGTATATCTATATATAAATTATACAATTCAAATAAATTTGAATTAGCTTATAATAAATTTAAAGAAATATCTAAAGATATTTCAAATAAAGATTTGTCAATTGTTTATAAATTAAAATTATATTTGGATAATATCCCAATTCTTTTTTGTTTTTAAATTATAATGACATTCTTCCAAGATTTTGAATTTAAAAAAACTTTTATAGATATTGATTTTGATGAAATTTTATCATCAAATAATAATCCATTGTTAAATTCGTCAGAATTATATATAATATATAAACAAAATTATATAAATGATACTATTAATAATAATGATATATATAACGAATTAGATAGTAAAATAAAAAATTTAGAATCACAATCAAAAACTTACAATAATACTAAAATTACATTTGTTTATATTGATTCTAATGAACTACAAGTTTTAAAATATAAACGGAAAATGTTATATATTTCTCAACAAAAAAAATTACAAAATTTCTTACATTATATAAAACAATTAAATTCTGATTATAATAAATATGTACCCGACATTAAAGATGATACATCTTCTATAAAATCAAATAAATCTAATAAATTTAAATTCAAATTTCCCAAATTTAAAAAATAATTGTTCACTGTGGTTTAAATTAAAATCATCAAATTGTTTATAATATTTTTTGATTTATCTTTATCATTTTCCAATTTATGTTTGTAATCATAACATGTTTTCAATTCTTCATTAATATTTTTTAATTTTTCTTCTAATAAATTTATTTTACTATTATGTGACTCCAATATAATTTTTGTTTTTGAATTATATTTTGAATGGGCAAACATTAATTCTTCTAATGACACTATCTTTCTACATTTTACACATTCTCTTGTATGTAAATACTCGCTATCTATAACATCAATTTTGTTTTTAAAATGTGTTTCTACCAAACAGTCGTTGTGATATATATGATTACAAGACAATATAATAAAAGAATCGTTTTTATCTACATCACATATAATACATTTCAAATTACTCTGTGATTTTATTGGTAAATATGAATCACTTGTATTATACGAATGTTTATAATTATAATTATAAAGTATATCACTATTTTCGCTTGTACTTTCACTAATACTCATTTATTAATATAAATATTATAACAAAATTCATTTTTTTTATATTTTTGTTGGATTTTCATATTCGTTATAAAATATATTGTTGGATCGTGATCTTCTCAAATCATTATGAAAAAGATTGTTTTTAACGTTGTTATCGTTATCGCTAGGTTTATATAACCAGTTTTTAAAATTTCCATCCATGTCTGGGATAAGTTCTGTATTAGCTGTATAAAATTGTCTTTGTGAATTATTTTTACCAAATAAATCATCAACGTCATTGTATAAATTATTATTAAATTTTTCATCAATATCTTTTTTCATATATTTTAAATCTTGGCATAACTCCCCAGGATTTATTATTTTACCATCTTTATCTGTATTTAAATAATCTCCCATAGTAGTATTCATAAATGGATTTGCTATAGATGGTGATTTACATTTTTTACGTAGTGTTTCTTGTGTGAAATTTTCAACGTTGTTATTACTAATATAATATGTTAGTACTAAAACACCTACGAATATATATAAAAATACATATTTCTTATGATATAAACATAACAATACAGAAATATACAAAGACAATCTAACAAACGCATTCATTCTTTCATTATTAGACATATCTTTTGATGGGAAAAATTCCATTGGGTGTTCAAGAATTATATTAAAATCATTATACCAAATATCATCTACTATTTTTGTCATACTTTATATTAATTATATATAAAAAAATTTTATTTCATTTTACCCATATTTGATAATAATGCTGATAAATCCATATTTTTAGTCATACTCATTATAGATTCTGCTTGGTTTTCTAAATCTTTTGTGTCCAATTCACCGTTTGTGATTTTTTCTTCTATTGCTTTTGTTATTTTAGTCAATGTAGGATTAGATTTCCCAGACATTAATGAACTAATTAAATTCATTGGGTTCACATTTTCTGCTTCTAAATCTTTTGATAAATCTTTTGCTATATTCATTATCGATGGATTATTTAATAATGTACTAAACATATTTTCCATTCCTCCATTTTCTTGTTTATTGTATTTTTGTTTGATTTTTGGTGTAATTATTTCTTCTTCGTATTTACTTGTGTTTAAAGTATTAAGCATTTTTTGAACATCCAAATTATCATATCCACAATTTTTAAATAATAATATAATATGTGTTGACGATAACATTGTATTTAAATATTCTACTAATGTTTTTTTTGTATTTTTATTCTCATCTTTAAATACATTAAATTTAAAATTCCCAAATAACACTATATTATCTAAAAATTGATAATCTTGTTTTTTAATCTTTCTTAATGTATTCATAATATTGTATATATCATTATTATATAATGACAATGACTCGTTTATTTTTTCCATTTCTTTATAAAATTTTTCATCACTTTTACTTATATTTCTAATATACTTATTTAATACATTAATTGTATCTTTATGTATATAATCAAATGATAATTCAAGATTATTAACAAAATCTGTTATAATTGTTATCATATTTTTACGTAATATTCCAAATATGTTTGTTTCTTGGGATTCTCCTATTACTTCTTGTATTTTTTCTTGTACTTTTTCTTGTACTTCTTCTTGTACTTCTTGTACTTCTTGTACTTCTTGTACTTCTTGTACTTCTTGTACTTCTTGTACTTCTTGTGTTTGGTGTTGAAATTCGTTAGAATATTTGTAGTCAAGTTCTTCTTGTAATTTTTCTTGGTAACTCATTAATATATTAATAAAATATATTAAATTATTAAATAAAGCGAACTCAAATATTTTCACCAGCTTTAATTAATTTTTGAAAATATAACCAAATGTTAGCTTTTTGTATATCTTGTATATTAGGAGATAACCACATATTTTTTATTTTCATACCGAATAAAATATTTTCAGAATTTAATTCAGATTTTGATAAATTTTTTTCAAAATTTAAAAAAAATTTTTCATTACAATTAAAAATTTCAGCTTTATAAGGATATATATAATATATAAATTGTTCTACTACTAATCTTGGATTATTTCTTCTAACAAAATCTACTGTTGTTTTAGTTAGAATCAAATCAGATTTGAATAATGGAAAATTTACTTCTAGATACTCAAAAAATTGATCTAATATATCGTTGAAAATTTTAATTTGTATAATCTTATTCATTTATAATAACTATATATTATTATTTTTAAATAAATACAAAATGCGTTTATATTAATAAATTATTTATAAAACAATATAATAATGCTATCTTTTGAACTTGTTAAAAAACAAAAAATTTTAAAAAACATTCGCAATGAAATTAAGAAAAAAAGACTTTTATTAGATGAATCTAAAGAATATTTTGGTGGTACAAGTATAAAACAATTATCAAAAGTTAAAAATACATCTGATGTTAAAGGATATCCGTTTAAAATAACTCATGATAATAAATTTGTTGAAGGTTTACAATTAGCATTAAAAATCACACCTATAGAAACAAAATTTGATAAAGAAAATCATCCTAGTAATATAGAATATATTATATTAAAAGATTTTACAGAAAATATCGTTTTAGAAAATATTTCACCACATATAACTTTTTTTTTAGGAGTTCAAAAAATATCTAATAGTGGTAGAGCTATCAAATTCCTAAATTTAAAAAGATTAGAAGTTGAAGAAAAAATAAAAAAACAATCATTAATGCTAATTTCCGAATATGTTAGTGGTGGTAGTATTGATAATTGGGTATGCGATACTTATGAAAACAATGATACAATTTCTGATTTACAATGGAAATTAATAGTTTTCCAATTAATTTATACATTAGCAGTTTTACAACATCATTATAAATTTATGCACAATGATTTCCATTATGGAAATATACTTATTGATGACAAAATAAAACCAGGAGGATATCACGTATATACTATTCAAGGTAAAACATATTATTTACCATGCACAGGAATTGTTAGCAAGCTATGGGATACAGAACTGAGTATGGTATATAGTGATAAAATTCCAGATTGTTATCATAATAAATATATTACCGGATTGTATAATTATGATAAAAAAAATCATAAAACTATTATTCCTCCCAAAAATTATGAGGAATCTGAAGAATCAAAATGTTCCAGTGATGAATCCACTGTTCCTTATAATTACAATACTGTATACGATTTACATTATTTTTTAACTAATTTTATAGATTTGTATATTTCTCAAGAATTATTCGATTGGATATTTGAAATATACCCCATAGAACTTATTCCTGATAAAAGTAGTTCTTATAGTACATCTAGTCGTTATTCAAGTCGTGATTCTGGTAGTTCAAGTAGTAATTCTGATGGTTCAAGTAGAAGTAGTGATAGTAATTCTGGTAGAAGTTCAAGTAAAAGTTCTGATGGTTCAAGTAGTGATTCTGGTAGAAGTAGTGATGGTGATTCTGATGGTGGTAGTGATGGTGGTAGTGATGGTGGTAGTGATGGTGGTAGTTCAAGCTATTATAATAAATATATAGTAAGAGGTAGAATGATTAACGGAATAGAAAATCAATTTCAATTACCATCACCTATAGATTTATTACAACATAAATTTTTTGAAAATTTTTTAATAAAACCAATAGATTTTGATGAAAAAACTGCAGTATATTTCAATGCTAGATTCTAACATGCTTCCTAGACAATTTTTAATTATTTAGGAATTCGTTCAAAATTTTATTTAAATATAAAAGTAATGATATAAACAAAATGGCAACACTTAATACTATGCTTATGAAATTTCCACAAGGTATATTTCAAGGGAAGGAACCTAGAATTACAAACGAATACGTGTCTGTTTATGATATAATAAAAGTAGCTGGTGGTCAAAAAAATCCAAGAGATGTATGGAATGAATTATTAAAAATCCACGAAGAAGAGGTTGTCGGCTCTGTCCGACAACTTAAATTTCCAGGTGCAGGTCAAAGAGAAACACCTTGTATTAATGCAAAAGGTCTTGTGAAATTATTAATGTGGATTCCTGGTAAATTAGCCCAAGAATTTAGAAATCAAGCTGCTGATATAATGATAAGATACCTTGGTGGTGATACATCACTTATTAATGAAATTAAACATACTGAGCAACTTCATATACAAAATGGAGAATCAAATATTTTTAGAAAAGTTGTTAAAAAGAAATTAAGTTATGATGAAAAATATCACATTTATATTCGTGTATTTTCACCATTTTTTGCAGAACAACAGAAAAATGATAAAATAGATGAAAAAGTTAGAAAATTAAATTGGAATATAATTAAATTTGGAATAGCTAAATATTTAGATGGAAGAGAAAGTGGATATTCATCAGATCATGGTTATTTTCAATATACAATAGAAGTATCAAGTAAAGAATGTGCTCAATTTATTGAAAAAATTAGTAGAAATATATTTAAAGAAATCACTATTGATAATACATATGAATATCTTGATAGTAAAAAATTAGCAAAACATTTTGGAATAATTGAAGATATATCTTTACTATTAGAAAAGAGAGATTATTATTTAACAGCGAAAAAATTATATACAAAAATATTAATTGATTTACATATGTATTATCCAGAACTTAAAGATAATTTCGGAATATTGAATCACCCGAAATGTTGTGAAGATGAAGATTTTAATACTATTATAACAAATTCTGTAATAGAATTAAATAAAGAAAAATTACCTGATTATATATTAAAAGAATGTATAATAATTGACGATAAAAAAACTGAAGTTGAAATAAAAGATGAAAATAATAAAATGGTTGAAATAAACGTAGATCAAGAAAAATTAATTGAAGAATTACGATTAGAAAAAGTAAAATCAAAAAACTTGTTAGATTTAATTAAAAAAGAATCACCAGAAATATTTGATAAATTTGTAGAAACAAATGTTAAAAACGAAGAACATCATACATTTTGGTCAAAAAATAAGATATTTCAATATACAATTGATGGTAAATTTGTAAAAAGTTTTGATTCTTTATCAGCAGTTGCTAAATTTAATAAATGTTCAACCAAAGCAATAAGAAATCGTATGAAACATAAAAAATGCCTTAATAATTTTTTATGGATATCATCAAATGATGTGAATGATAAAAATGATTTAACAATTAAAAAAATAAATCAATGTGATCCAATAGATTTTCATATAATAAAAACATTTAATAATTTTGAAGAAATTACAGAGTTTGATAAATATAAAGTACACGAAGCAATTATTTATGGGTTCGTATTTTCCGAATTCAGATGGAAATTTAACGAAGATGAAATAATAATTAATAAACAAATCGGAAGAACCGGAAAAGATAAGAGATTAGCTAAAATGAATGACGCAAAAAAAATTATAGAAATTTTTCCAAGTTTAAAATTAGCAAGTGAAACTATGAAAATGTCAAAAAGTTATATGTCTGAGTGTATTAAAAATAATAAAAAATGTGGAGGATTTTATTTGCAGTATGTTATTTAATTCATTTACATACATCAATATATTCTTTTGCCACATGAGTACCAATAATAGAAGACGCTTCTAATTGTGATAATTTTCCCTTTTGAATATCCGAAATTTTATTAAGCATTAGATCAATAGTTTTAATAAAAAAGTTTTGATTGTGATTTGGAGTAGTTTTAGAATTAGCATTATTAATTATAAATTTAAATAATGTTTTTGACGTATTGTATAAATGTGAAAATTGTTTAGACAATTCATATTCTCTTTCTTCGCTTAAACGTGGTGTTTGTTTTAATATAGTTATCAGTTCAAAAATCTCTTTACGAATTAAATCAATATCAGTATCAGCAATATTATTTGACATACCTTAGTTTTATATAAATATAATAAAAAAATAAATAATTATAAACAAATACGGAATAATCTACATTATGGATAATGATAAAATCAATCTTATAATTATAAGAATAAACAAATTAGCAAAAAAAGAAAAAATACATATATTAAATATTTTAAAGAAATATCAACCAAATTTTTCAAAAAATTTCAATGGTTATTTTTTCAATTTGGGATTATTAGACAAATCTGTTATTGATAAAATAGAAAATTGTCTAGATGTTATTGAAAATAACCGTGATTTAATTATTGAAATGGATACAAAACGTAATGATATGTTAATTTTTTATAAAACATTAATTGAAGAAAAAATTCAATTATATATTAATAATAATATAACTTTATATACAAATTTATTAACTATAAAACCTATATCAAACGTTTTTTATAATTTTAAAAAGATTACTAAAGATGTAAAAATAGTTGTAGATTATGATATTTTATTAAAAGAGTATAAGAAATCACATAAATATAACAAGAATTCCGTGTATTCTAGCATTTTATCAAAAATGAAATCATCAAAAACTCCAAATAGAAAAATAAACGAATCAAGACAAGATCAAGAAAATACAGATTTTGACACAGAATTCAATGAAGATATTGAAGAAGAAATTATGGACGATCATGTAGATATAGATGTAGATGTAGATGTAGATGTAGAAGACGACTTGGAAATTTTTGAAAAAAATAATAAAAAATTTTTACAAAAATTGGAAAATAATATACACATTGATATAGAAAGCGAAGACGAAGTTGAAGAAGTTATTGAAGAACATTTAGAAGATGAAATTGAAGCTGAAAATAACAAAATAGAATTTTCTAAAACTTTAATACAATACAAAAAAATATTATCAAGTCATAATTTTATATTTGACGAAGATTCTTGTTGTTTATTAGAATTTGAAGAATACATACACTAATTTAACTTACAAAATCACATATGCTAATTGAAGTCTTCCACTAATAGGAAGTACGGCATCAGCATTTCTTAAATTTACAGAGAATGAACCAGTAGTTACAGAATTTGTTGATAAAACTGGGAATCCACCAGTTGGCGCACTTACAATTGATGATAAAACAATTGAATCAGGTTGTACAAGCGCGTTAGTAACTGAAAATGATACTGATCCAAGAGTTGCTAAACTTCCTGAAGTATGAGTAATAATAATACCCGAACTAGTATCAATACTACATCCTGCAGTTAAAGACGTACCTTGAGTAATGGTCGTTTTAGTAATATCAAATTCAGCGGCATTGACTTTGTGCGATACAGTAAGATTTCTTACAGATAATTTTTCAGTAGGGCGTGGCATTTTATACTATATATATATATAATAATTTTTTTATTATTATATCAATTATTTTTGATAAAAAAAAATGAATATATTTGTATATTTAATATAATATATATTTTTTGTCTAAACTTTTTATAAAAGTTTAATTATGAATTGCGCAATTTGTTTAATTGATGAAAATGAAATTGATGTTCAAATGGAAAGAATGATTAGTAAATGTAATCATTTTTTTCACAAGCAATGTTTTTATCAGGCAAATCGTGAAAATGATATTAAAAAATGTCCAATTTGTAGAACTCCATGTCCAGAAGATTATACTATTAAAACTTATTCATACTCTGAAATTCCTAAAGAATATATGAGAATTTTCAAAAGACTTCTTCAATTATCTCATTTATATAAAAACGATTTTATAGTATCTGGTTCTTTTGCTGTTTATATGTATCATATTTTATATAATAAAAAAGTTCCTAAATGGAAATATAACGATATTGATATATATACACATTCTTCTATAAATGATGATATTTACTATACTATAAACAATACATTAATTATTAGCAATACTAATAATTCTAACGAATCTACTTCAAAATATTATAAAAATCTTAGTAATATCAAATCTGTTAATAAATTATCTTCATTTTCATTGAAAAATATTACAAAAGAAACTGATTTTATTCAAAAAATAGAAAATTATGATATAATTACTATAGATTCCAAGATAACTCCATTATACAACATTGTTGAAGATTTTGATTTGGATTGTTGTAAAATCGCAATACAATTCTCTCAAAATAATGGTATTGATCTTATTATACACAATTCTTTTTATGTTGATAGTTATACAATTCGTAAAAAATCTATTAAAAATACTATGAACAGAGTTTTGAAATACAGAGAACGCGGATTTCTAGTAAGAGAATTATCAGGATCAGTGAAATCTGATGACATTCCATTCATTATACGCAATTAAATAAATGAAAATATTTTTAAATTTGTATTAATTAAAATTATGATATTACTACAAATAGAAATTGATGAAAAATTTTATGATTTAGAAATAGGTCAAAACAAATATGAAAACGATACTTTATTAAAAAAAAGCAATCAAAATGATTTATGGTTTCATTTAGAAAATGATAGTAGTCCATTCATTATATTACATAATAATGGTGATAAAATTCATAAATCGCATCTGAATAAAATAGCAAGTATGTTTAGAGATTATAAAACAAATATTGGGTTTAAATTCAAAGTAATTTATACAAATGTCAAGAATATACAAAAAACAAATACCCCTGGAACTGTCATTTTGAAATGTAAACCAAATGTTATTAAAATATAAGTTAACTATGATTATCTTAAAAAATCCCGGAGAATATGAAAAAATGAATTATAAATCGTAATTTATTAAACAAATGGAATTAGAATTGGAATTGTTAAAAAAACAATTAATACAAAAAGATTTAGAAATTTTCAATTTAAAAGAACGAACTTATGACGAAATTGAAAAATATGGACATATTTATATTTTAAAAATCGGTGATTATTATAAAATTGGTAAAACTCGTGAAAGTGTAAAAAAACGCAAACAGCAATTAAATACGTCTTATCCAGAAGAAATTGAAATTATTTTTGATTTTAAAACAAGTAATTCAGATTTATTAGAAAAATTAGTTCATTATATTTTGGATAAGTATAGAATTACTAATAATAGAGAATTTTTTAGATGTAATGTTGATTATATGAAATTAGTCATTGAAAAATGTGGAAATAACTTGGATAGATTAAAATCTACAAATCATAATATTACACAAGAAGAATTAGAATGTATATTAAATAACAAATTTTATAATATAAATTTATACAGTGATATAAGTAAAAGTATTAACGAACAATTAAAAATTGTTGAAAATGAAAATATAAAATTATCAAATATGATAAATGAATATAAAAAAAATAACATTGTGAAAAATAATACAAGTGAATACTTTATACGCGAAATTAATAACAATATAAGTATATTGAAAAATTCTAAGAAATTATATAAATATGAAAAATCAACGGAAATAGAGAAATGTATATTAGAAAATTACGAAATAGGAGATAAAAAATCATTTGTTAAATTAAAAGATATTAAAACATTATTGAAAAAAAATAATATTAAAGAATTGGAAAATACAACATTAAAATACATGATTGAAAATTTATTTAATGGTGATGTTGAATATTATAATAGAAAACAAATCGAAAATAACCATTTTAGAAATATATTTTTAAATCTTAGAGTAAGCGCAACGACTTGAACTGAATAAATAATGTCATTTAAAAATGTAAACCAGATGTTATTATTATTAAAATATAATAATAAAAAAATGGTTAAAAAATTTTAATAAAATACTAAATAATTCTATAATTTATCAAGGTGAAATTGGATTGTAGAACATTAAGGAAAAAGTGAGGAAATAATGTGAATTTTGTGGAAACGATTTTTTCCACAAAATCAACTTTCAAACCATGTCTTCAAGTCAAGAATAATAATATATTCTTGAAATCGCTCTTTTTCCACGTTTTTAGACGTTTTTAAACTCTTTTCAGATATTTTTCAAATATATTTTTTTTTCGTATAATTTTTTTTTTTTTTTCTTAAATATTTATAATCATAAATATTTTTAATATATTTTAATTCTAATACATAATATCAAGATAAAAAATATACTAAAAAACGTAGGTGAGTAAATAGTGCCATAAAGTGAGGAAATAATGTCATAAAGTGAGGAAATAATGTGAAATTCTGGGAAATAACACGTATTTGGAGGAAATAATGAGATTATCGTGGAAACGCTTTTAAGCATATAATAACATTTCTTAATTTAATATAATTGAAACATTTAAATTCGCAGAAATCACATTCAGGAAATATGGTTTTAATAATATTCTTTATTGATTCTGTGTCAACTATGATATCGTTTGCTTTTAATAATTTTTTTATATCTCTTATCAACATAAGACGATAAATCGTGCTCAATATACAATTTTTATTTAATATTATTTTTTATAATTGTTAGTGTAGCGAACAATTTACGTAGTGTAAATTTATTTGGTGAGTGAGGAAAAAATGTTGGAATTGTGGAAATATTTGAATAATTTGAGGAAATGAAATTATAATGTTTTTACACCAATAATAACATTTCTTAATTTTTTATAATTGAAACATTTAAATTCGCAAAATTCACATTCGGGAAAAATCATTTTAATAATATTTATTAAAGTATTTGTATCCATATTTATATTCTTACTTTTTAATAATTCTTTTAAATCTTTTATCAAAATATAATTTTCAGTTGATCCAATCTCGTAATTTTCTAATAATAAATCAAGAATTTCGTTTGTATTTTCATTTGTATAAATATTTATTATATTTTTAATTTTTGTTGGAATATTAATATTATAATCATTATTTTTTATTTCTTTAAAATTTTTAATTATTAAATACATCAATCCTTTTTCTATATTTATTAAATCTTGTTGATTGAATTTTTTTAATAATTTATCATCTTTCTTTTTTGGATTTTCTACAAATCTGGTTTTATATTCTAATATATTAATTCTTCTATTAAATCCATTATCTTCATTATCTGGTTTTGGTAAAACATTGCAGCACATAAAAATATTATAAGTAGGTTTTATTAGAGTTTCATTTTTCTCGTATAATCCACGAGCTTTTATTGTATCACCTGTCAAAGTTTTAATTAAATTAATATTTAATTTTTGATTAGTTTCTGGTTCAGAACAATATAAAAATCTTTTATTTTTAAAATTTATTAATGTACTATTAGCATCACCAGCATTTTTATTTTTTGAAGTTAATAAATTTACATTAAAAATATCACCATAATCACCAAAAATATTTTTAAAACGTTCCATTAAAAATGATTTTCCATTAGATGCTGAGAATCCGTAATTCATTGTTATTTTTTGTTTAAAATTATTACCATAAAGACATAATGAAAAAATATTTAATGAATATATCATTTCTTCATTATCTTGGAAAATATCTTTTAATATACTTTTTGCCAATGATACGTCATAATCATCTTCGTACTTCATATTACACTTCATTGTAATATATTCTTCTTTCTCTGCTCTTCTAAATATATTCTTTTCTAAATCATATACTCCGTTTTCAAATCCTAATAAATACTCACGATCATCAAGTTTTTCTTCATTATAACAATATATTTTTAATTCTTTTATAATATTATCTTTATAACCAATTTTCTGCATCCAATTAATCCAATCTTCATTATTTTCTTCTAATTCTTTCATTTCATTAACTAACTTGTCAATTTCCAATCTAATTAATTCTTCAGCTTTCTTTTCATAAATTCCATTTGAAATATTATACAAATACCAAATACCGTTATTGTATATAATTCTATTTTCAAATTTTTCTTTAATAATCTTTACAACTTGAGTAGTATCTTTGTTATTGATATCTTCAGTTATATTATTTACAATAAGAGTATTATAAATTGTTGGAGCATTATTTTTATCAATACTTATACTTTTTTCAGGATATTGAAAGTTGCACTTTGTACAATGAGCAAAAACTCCATTTTTTGTACATATACTTCTTAAATCTGGATTTTTACAATTTTTACTTTGCATATCATG
>JACCDN010599829.1_pt1 | contig 15928 bp, 16 predicted proteins | sample 7441691 | NCBI WGS metagenome assembly JACCDN01 (sample SAMN15323439, study PRJNA562643) | freshwater metagenome | isolation source: river surface water | place: USA:Blue River Watershed | collected 2017-08-16
GCTATGTACACCAACTCCGCTGCAGCTAATTTTGCTATTAATGGTTTTTTGCGATACTGAGATCATGATTTTTCCTCTAAATTATTTTTCTTCTATTTTGCCCCAAGGAAACCTTGTTGCTGCTCTGCCTCTAACTAAAACCGTGTTGCAAATCATGTCGTAAATTGTGGTTTTTTTCTTGGTAAAAAGATGAATTTGCATCCAGATAATAAACAAAAACGTTAAAAACACGTTAAGTTCGGAAGCGGTAATTGCGCTGTAAAACGAAACTTGATTACGTGCTTTGAAGCTAAGTAAATAAGCTATAAAGACAAAGGGTAATATTGAAAGAAAGTAATGCGAAGTTGCGCGCAAAAAACTGATTTTTAAGCCGCTTTCTTTAAGGACCATAATTTTCATAATACGTTTGCCGATAGTGGCATTCCAAGCAGAAGAGTTGAAGTAGGCGTGATAAAGTGCGCCGACTAAAATTACGATCATAATAGAAATTGCTAAACAGAGAAAGGCGTCGCTGTTGATTATAAAATTAATGTGCTCAGGGGTGTTTTTTGGAGTGTCTGTGCCAAAATTTGTAACGAAATCTTGCTTTAAGGTGATGAATTTTGCTTCCAGCCAGAACTTGCCAAGCAAGTGCATTGTTGTGGCTCTTAAGAATATGACTATCCAAATGTCTATCAATGAAGCAGTGCTTCTGCAAAACGACCCAACATATTTAGGATCGTGAGTTTTTATGAGTTTTGAAAGTAGGGTGTTAATGTTCATAACCAAGTTTTTTTACTAAAATTTTATTTCTCTGAGAGTCTAATAGATTTACAGAGAAGTGTTTTTTTGAAGATTTTTTAAACTCTCCAATGCAAGTCAGATCAAGCTTTAAAGACTTTGATAAAGCCAGAATCTTTTTCTGATTATTGGGCGCAGAAGAAAATATGATTTCGTAATCATCTCCTCCGCTTAATAAATCCAAAGGATTTATTTTATAATTTGTTTCAAAAAATTTCTGAGCCGAGAGGGAAATTGGAATTTTATTTAAATGAATTTCGGCACTTAATTTAGAAGCCTGACAAATGTGATTTAAGTCAGCAAGCAAGCCATCTGAAACATCGGTTGCACAAGTGGATAAACTTTTTTTCAAAAGCATTTCCCCTAGTTTAATTCGTGGAGTTGGAAAGAAGTGGCGATCAATTGTATATTGGTCAAAAGCAGTTTCTCGACCAATAAAAGCATCTCCTATTGCTCCGGAAACAAAAATTAAATCTCCTTCTTTGGCGTTGCTGCGCAGTAATTTTTTTTCCTTTTGAGCCTCACCAAAAATTGTGACAGAAAAAAATAATTTGTCAGATTTAACGGTGTCGCCACCAATCAAATGCAAGCCAAATTCATCTTGAACCGATTTTAATCCACGAGAAAATTCGCGGCAGAATTTTTCGTTTGTGTCAGCATTTTTGCTAAATCCCAACATGTAATAAAGTGGCTTTGCTCCAGAAGATGCAATGTCAGAAAGGTTGGTGCGCAGAAGTTTTGAAGCGATTCTAAACCCGCCATCAGATTTTAAAAAATGCACATCTTCAACAGAAATATCTTTGCTAACGATTAGATCTTTATCTTTTTTTAAGGAAATTCTTGCAACATCGTCAGTAAGGTTTTGTGAAGCTGGGCAAGAGTTTGTTAGTGGTTTAAAGAATTTTTCAATGAGATGAAATTCATTCATAATTTACGATTGTTTTGTTTGAGATGAATTTCTGCAAAAGCTCACCAATATCCACAGATTTATTAAAATCTTTGCAGAGTTTGGCGTAAATATCAAAAAGTCCCCACCGCTTTAAAAGCAAAGAAAGGAAGGCAAATTCCACTTCTTTTAAAAGCAAAATATCATCAGATTTAATAAGAAGATGCTGCGTTTTTTGATATTTTTTTATCGAAGATTTTTTTTTCCAAATTGAAAAAATAGCAAATTTTGAGGCAAAGAGAGTGTGAGAATTATTAAGTGAAAAAGTTAGATTGTAGAAATTTTCTTTGGGTAATTCTTGCAGCTTTTTTATGTTAAATTTTTTATCAGATTTTGCTAGGAAGTAAGCTTTATGGTGCAGTAATTCAACTTGAGCTAAATCTTTTAAAAAAGATGGTTCTTGGCGAGTGAGAAATTTAGGAAAATTATCGCCAAATTGGTTTAGGTCACCGCTTTTTGATGGAAATCTCTCGCAATATTTTTTTAAAAGTGAGTCAAATTTCTCATCGCCGATAATGTTTTTTGTAATGGGAAAAATTGATGATAAAACCGATTCAAATCCTCCATAAACATTGTTGCGGTAAATATTTAAGCGCGCCAAAGCCTCTGTTTTTGAATAAGAAACTTCTCGTAAAATATTTTGATCAGAATCGGTTTGAAGATGTTTTGCAAAATCACGTTGTATTGATAGTAATTTCTCGCTCATTTGTGATAATTTTTTGCTCTTTGTGCTTCTAAAGTCAGTGTTTTAAACTCTGGAAAATCTTGATCCCATTCGATTAAGAATGGAACTGATCCAAATTTTTTCACCGCCATTTTATAAATTTCCCAAACTTCGTCACAAACCAAATCATTGTGAGTATCAATCAGAATCGGCTTATGTTTTTTGCCATCAAAAATTTCTGATTTTGAATGTCCGGCTAAGTGAATTTCTTTAACTATCTCTTTTTTAAGATTTTTTATATATGTCTTAGGATCAAAGGTGGAGCAGTTTTGCGAACTAACAAAAACATTATTTACATCAAGCAAGAAGCCGCAGCCGGTTTTTTGGGTAATTTTATTAATAAAATCAGCTTCTTCAAAATCTTGTTTTTTAAAAGATAGGTAAGCTGAAGGATTCTCGATTAGAATTTCGCATCCAAGAAAATCCTGCATTTTAGAAATGTTAGAGCAGATAATTTTTAGAGATTCTTTGGTGTAAGGCAGTGGCAAGAGATCATTCAGATGATCTGAGTCAACTTGACCCCAAGAAATATGGTCGGAAATTAGGAATGGCTCAATTGCGATTATAAGATTTTTGAGTTTTTTTAAGTGGTTAATATCTAGCCCTTGAGGCGATCCTAAAGAGTTTCCAACCGAATGTAAGCTAATTGGAAAATTTTTTCTAATTTGTGCTAAATTTTTAAAAGGCTGCCCAGCAATGTCGTGATAATTTTCGCTGTGAACTTCGAGCCAACCAACTTTTTTGGAAATTATTTTGTGGTTTTTTAGAATGTGGGAAATGTGAGGTGATCTAAGACCAACCCCAGCGATATTGCTGGGGTTGGCTATTTCATATGATCTCATGTGAGATTATTTTTTCTTAGTTTCGCTTTTTTTAGAAGAGCATTTATTTGCAGAACATTTGTTAGCTTCTGATTTTTTAGCTTCTTTTTTAGAAGAGCATTTATTGGCTTCAGATTTTTTAGCAGAACATTTGTGAGCTTCGTCTTTTTTAGCAGAGCAACCATTTTCCGCTCCGCAGAAGTTAGCTTCTTTTTTTGCTGAAGAGCAAGAAGTGGCAAGGCTAAGACCCATAATACCAACAACAACTGATTGTAAGAATTTTTTGTTCATTTGAAATACCTTAATTAATTATTGAAAAGATGGTTTGCCAGGTGGAATTAGGTTAAAAGTTATGTAGTGAAATTGACTTGTCAATTTACTTACTGAGAATTTTTGATGGGCTGCTCTTTCTTACAAAATTTGATATTTATGAAAAAGAATTTTTTGGTTTTTTGTGCTACCTTGTTTTTGTCATCTTGCTTTGGAAATTTGAGCTTAGATGAAAAAGTGCAAAAAGATTTAAGCCCAATTTGGGCTGAATATTTTCAAGATCGTTTTGATGAAACTAAGGCCGTTGAGGTAATAGTTGCAACCAATCGTAAATCTAAAAATGGTTCTTTTGGATGTGGTGAAAATAGCTTTTCTGTAATGGCTGATAGCGTTACAAAATTTGGAGTTTGTAAAATCAATGTTCCTAAAAATCGCGCTGTAGGAGAAATAACTTTGGCTAAAGATAGTCGCCAATCTTCTAGGGATTACTTTAAAACCCTAGAATCCAGCTCTTTGGAATTCAAAGATCTAATAACAAAAATTCAAACCTCAAAACGTACTCCATTGGTTTTTGTTCATGGTTTTAATGTTCGTTTTGAAGAGGCTGTTTTGCGTGCTGCGCAAATTGCTTATGATTTAAAATATCAGGCTCCAATTATTCTATTTACTTGGCCAGCAGGATCTGGAGATGGTTTTTTTGAGCAAAGCTTTTTGAACAAAACTTATGAAAATAATTTACTTACAGCCAAGGCTTCGGTTTCTGTTTTTAAAAAATTTTTAAGCGACTTAAGCGCCAAAGATATAAAAATTAATCTGATGGTTCATTCAATGGGTCATCAAGTTGTTTTGCCGGCTTTGAAAGAGATTTCAGAAACCGAAATGAAAAAAACCGCGATTAATCAATTGATATTGAACGCCCCAGATTTTGCCGTGAATGATTTTGGGAAGATGGTTAAAAATATTAAAAAAGTTAGTGACAAAACTACGCTTTATTGTTCGTACAACGACAAAGCGATGCTTGCCTCCAGGGCATTCAATAATAACGAAAGGCTAGGAGCTTGTGCTTTGTTTGATGATGTTGATGTGATTAATGTTGGCGCAATTGATGATTCATCTTTTGGTTTGGGTCATGGATATTATTCATCTCGCGCCATATTGGGAGACATTAAACAAGCCATGCTTGGAATCGACGCAAGTCACAGGTTATTCATTGTGAAAAGCGAAATTAACAGCACCGAAGGATATTTATTGAGAAAATAAAATGATAAATTTTGAGTTAGCGTCTTACGCAGTTGATGAAGAAAAATCACGCGGAAGACTTTATTTGGAAAATTATGATGACGCAAAATATCGCTCGGTTTTTGGGCGCGACCGCGACAGAATTATTAACTCTTCCGCCTTCCGCCGTTTGCAATATAAGACGCAGGTTTTTGTAAATCATGAGGGCGATCATTACCGTACTCGACTTACTCACTCTTTAGAAGTTGCCCAAATTGCACGTTGGATTGCTGGTGCTTTGAAGGTAAATAAAGATTTGGCAGAAATTGTTTCTCTCGCTCATGATCTTGGTCACACGGCTTTTGGGCATGCTGGAGAAGATGCTTTAAACGAGAAGATGTTGGAGTTTGGTGGATTTTCTCATAATGCGCACACGCTAAAAATTATTACCAAAATCGAAACGCGTTTTATCGAATTTGAAGGCTTGAATTTATCTTGGGAAATGTTGGAGGGCGTGGTAAAGCATAATGGTCCAATATCCGATGATTCAAAGATGCATCGCTATATTGCGGAATATAACAATAAGCATGATTTAGATTTAAAAAACTTTCCATCCCTAGAGTCGCAAATTTCAGCAATTTCTGATGATATTGCTTACAATAATCATGATATTGAAGACGGATTAAGAGCTAATTTATTTGAAGCAAAAGATCTGCTAGATTTGCCTTTGATTGGAGATATTTATCGCGAAATTCTAACAAAATATCCAAATATAAAAAGAGAATTGTTAGTTGGTGAAGCTAAGAAACGCTTCACTTTAGCAATGGTTATGGATGTTATTTCTGCCACGCAAAAAAATCTTTCTGAAAATAAAATTCAAAGCGAATCAGACATCAGAAATGCTGGAAAATTTCTAGTACATTTTTCAATGCAAATGGAAGTTGCTCATCAGGCTTTAAAAAAGTTTTTGATGCAAAACATGTATCGTCATTCAACGGTGAATCGCATGACTGCAAGCGCAAAAAAAGTGGTTGGTGGACTTTTTGATTTTTATTTAGAAAACCCAAGCTGCCTACCAGAAGAGCGCGCCGAAATTGCTGTTAAAATTTCTGATAAAAAAAGTTTGGCGATTTTCATTTCTGATTATATCGCTGGAATGACTGATCGTTACGCCATCAAAGAATTTGAAGACCTTGTTCAACTTTAAAAGTTAATGAAAATGAAAAATATTATTTCTTATCGCAACATTCTTCCACAAATTGATTCATCTGCTTTTATAGCGCCAAACGCTATTCTTTCTGGCAATGTTAAAGTTGGAAAAAATTCTGGAATTTGGTATGGCTGTGTTTTGCGTGGCGATGTTACTAAAATTGTGATTGGCGACAATACCAACGTTCAAGATAATTGTGTTTTTCATGGCACGCGACCAAATCATGCACAAAATAAAACTGGCGCAGAAGGCGCGCCAGTAATAGTTGGAGATAATGTTACAATTGGTCATGGCGCAATTATTCATGCTTGCGTGATTGAAGATTTTGCTTTTGTGGGCATGGGTTCGGTTGTTATGGATTTGGCTCGTGTTGAAAAATATGGCATGCTTGCCGCTGGCGCGGTTTTGACTCCGAAAAAAGTTGTAAAAACGGGGCAAATTTGGGCTGGAAATCCAGCGAAATATTTTCGTGATATGACGGAAGAAGAGAAAGCCTACATTAAAATTTCTGCAGATAATTACGCTGAATTAGCAAGAGAATATTCAGGCTCTTAGAACTTGTCCTAAGTCTTTTTTAACCTCATATTTCGTCCTGTTTTTGCTTATTTTTTTACAAAATCTGATGTTAAAAAAGGTTCTTAGGCGCTAAATTGATAATTATAAATCGGAATAAATCAGAAAGTGACCTCAAATAAAAATCAAAAAAGTTTTTACGAAATAATTTTAATAGTTTTAACGACCGCCTTTGTTTCGGCTTTGGTTCTAAAATATGGCGATGTTTTTTTTGATTTGGAAATCGCAGCTCAAACCAGATTATTAGAAGATCCAAAATTAGTGTTTATCATTACCCCAATTTTTTTCTGGTTGTCGGCATATATTTGTCGTAAATTTGCTCGCAGCTCTTCCGGAAATACCGCTAATCACATTGATGCTTCGTTGCTTCGTTTAAAGAAAAATCCTGAATCTTTAGGGAAGTTATCGAGTAAATTAAATTCACGCTCAGTAATCGTAAATATTATAAGCTCATTGCTTGCAACATTTGGCGGCGGAGCTCTTGGAAGGGAGGCTCCTTCGGTTTATATGTCGGCTAGCATTTTTGCAGTTGTGGCGCAGAAACTTAAAAATTTTTTACCTAAAATAAATTTTGAATCATGGATTTTTGCGGGCAGTGCAGTTGGTTTTGCAATTGCTTTTCACGCGCCAATCGCAGGCTTTATCTATGTTGTAGAAAAATTATTTTTGGCAAAAACTAAGAATTTTCTAAATGATATTTTTTGGACTGTGATTGTGCTTTTTGTGGTGATTTTTGTCTTGCATCAAGCTGAGCCAATTTTCTTTGTGTATAATTTGCAATTCTGGTTTGGATATGAAGTTTTTATAATAGCTATGCTTGCAGTTTTGTGCGGAGTTTTAGCTTTGTCATTTAAGCATATTAGCATTCTTCTTTATGGCAAAATTGACAGCATAAAATCAAAGTCTTGGCATTTGGTTCCAATTTTAGCTGGAGTCATTGTGGCGTCGGTAAGTTTTTACGGCGGAGTTTATTCTTTTAGTGGAGGAATTCAAACCGCCAGAGATGCACTTTCTGGTGATGGAATTGTTCTTTCCTACAGCGAAGTTATTGCTCGAGTAATAAACACCGGCGTAACTTTTATCTCGGGTTGTGCTGGTGGATTAGTTGCTCCAGCAATTGGAATTGGAGCTGGAATTGGTTCAATTTTTAGTAGTTTGCTGACAACGGCAGATCCAAGAATATTTATTTTAAGTGGCATGGCTGCATTTTTAAGCCCAGTTCTTGGAATGCCATTTGCAACAGCGATGGTAATTCTTGAAACCTCAGATCAACCAATTTTAGCTTTTCCGTTTTTATTTTTTGCTGCAGCAATATCATTTTTTGCAGGCAAGATTATAACAAAATCTATCTTTAAAGTAAGGTTCAATCTACTTCGTAACCTAAAGTAATGTCAGGATTTTTTAATTTAGAACAAAGCAAAAAAATAGTTTCCATTGCCCTTCAAGCTGGCGAAATAGCGGCTATAGCTTTTAAAGAAAAAAAATTCACAGTCTCTAGAAAAACCGACACTTCGCAAGTTACATCAGCAGATATTGCGGTTAGTAAATTTCTCCACAAGGAACTAACCAGAGAGTTTCCTAAAATTCCGGTGATTTGCGAAGAGGGTGAATTACGCGATATTTCTGGGGAATTATTTTTTTTGATAGATCCTATAGATGGCACGTCCAGCTTTATTTCAGATAGTCCAGAATTTGCGGTTAATATTGCTCTTGTTCAAAATTCTACTGCAATATTTGGTTTAATTTATGCTCCTGTTTTAGATGGAGGAAAAATGGTTTTTTCTAATCATGAAAACCGCGTTATATTGCGTCATTCTTGCGGCAAGGAGGAAGAAATAAATTCAGCTAATTACGATATGTCGTCACTACGCATTGTTACTAGCGCTCGTACCAAAGAATCTAGCATTAATAAATATATCGCTCAAATTTATCCCAATCTTCAGAAAAATTTCTCAGTGGAGAGAATTTCTTCGGCAATCAAATTCATGCATTTAATTGAAGGTAAATCTAACCTTTATTTACATTTTCGTCCTTCAATGGAATGGGACACGGCTGCAGGTCAGGCTCTTGTTGAACTTATAAATGGCAAAGTAAAAACCTTAAATTTTAATCACGAAGAAATAAGTTTCGGTGAAAGTTTGAATTATAGAAAAGAGAGCTTTACCAATGGTGGTTTTGTGGCAACAATTTTTGACTTTTAATTATGGTAAAAAAATTTACGGCAAATTGTGATTTTGGAGGTCAAAAATCTCCCGTAACTCTTTACGTTGGAGATCCTGCTCCTAACTCGTCACACCCTCTAGGCTTTCAAAGTAAATGGTTGAGTCAAACTAAGGGTGGAAGTATTCCTGCTGACATCATGGATTCATTTGCAAAGTTGGCAGATATTGCTCTTAAAAACCGCGTTTCATTTGAAGATCTTTGCGCTTATGTCATTGAAGAATTGAAGTCTTCTGGCAGTTTAGAAAAAGATTTAAAACAGGGAAATTCACTTGCTGAGAAGGCGGACGATAAAAATAAATAAAAGAAAAAATGAAAAACAAACATATTGCTATTCTGCTTGGTGGCTGGAATTCGGAAAGAGAAGTCTCTCTTCGCTCTGGAGAAGCTGTTTATCAGGCTCTTATTAGCCTTGGATATAAAGCGACAAAAATTGATTTTTCTCGCAAAATTTTTGAGCAATTACAAGAAGTAAAGCCAGACATAGTTTTTAACGCTCTTCACGGACAATTTGGTGAAGATGGCAGAATTCAGAGTGTTTGTGATATTTTAGAGATTCCTTACACGCACTCGGGAGTTTTGGCTTCGGCATTGTGTATGGACAAAGTTTTGACCAAAAAAGTTTGTTCAACAGTTGGGGTAAAATCTCCAATTCATGAAATCTTAAAAAAAGGTGAAGATTTTAAAAATGCAGAAAAGCTTGCAACAATCGGAAGCTCTTTTGTGATCAAGCCAATCAATGAAGGATCAAGTGTTGGACTTGAAGTAATATTGCCCGATACAAATTTCGATTTTGGCAAATATGAGTGGAAATATGGCGATGAAATTATTGTAGAAAAGTATTTAGCAGGGCAAGAAATTCAGGTTGCAGTGATGGGTGGAAAGTCTTTGGGCGCAATTGAAATTAGACCGCACGGTCTTTTTTATAGTTATGAATGTAAATACACAGCGGGCATGACCGACTACATTATGCCAGCTGAAATTAGCAAAGAAAAATATGCCGAAATCTTAGAGTTGGCGGAAAAATGTTATAAGGTTGTTGGGTGTGAGGGAGTCAGCAGAATTGATTTTATTTTAAATAACAAAAATGGCGGTGATAATAATTTTTACTTGCTGGAAATAAATACACTTCCCGGTTTCACAGCAACTTCATTAGTGCCAAAAATTGCCAAACATGTCGGAATTTCTTTTGAAGAAATTGTTGAATTTTTGATTAAAGAAGCGCGTATCGGATGAGCGAAAAAATCAGAAATTTCTTTATCACTAATCATTTCATTAAAAAAATCAGAAGCTTTCTGCATAATATTTGCATGCCTATTGCGATCAGGTTTTTATTGATTCTAATAACAATTCTGGTTCTGGTTTTTATGGTTTTGAAGTTCTTCAAACCAATTTATTTGGAAAAAGCTTCTAAAAAAGCGAGCTTCTATTTTCTGCATTATTTACATCTCGATAACCGAAATTTTGCAGAAGTTAATGTCAGTGGCAATAATCACGTATCTCGCGAAAGAGTTTTAGAAATAGTAGAAAATGTTCAGGGGCAAATTACCAAAAATGATTCTGAAGATTATCAGCCGCTAATTAAAATGCTGGCAAAGCGCATAAAGTCAGAAATAGCGTGGGTACAAGATGTCACGGTGACTCGCAATATGCCAAATACTCTAAATATTATTATTTCAGAATATATACCAATAGCAATTTGGCAAAATGATGGTGAAAAATATTTAACCGACAAAGAAGGTAATCTCATACCTTTTGAAGACTTGGAAGAGTTTAAACATATGGTGATTTTATCTGGAAAAAATGCGAATTTTAATGCAAAATCTTTGATTAATATTTTTGCCGCCGACCCAGATTTAAGTGCGCAAGTTTATTCGGCAACTTGGGTTTCTAACAGAAGATGGGACATTAGATTTGAAAGCGGTCTTCTAATTAAGTTGCCGGAAAAAAATATCTCAAATGCTTGGAATAGTTTGATAAAAATTTACAATATGCCGGGATCAATTTTGGGACTAAAAATAATCGATTTGCGAATCGCTGATAAAGTTTATCTTGAATATGATGATTCGGTGATAAAAGAGTTAAAAAGCCTTTAAAAATCCCGTAATACCAAATTTTCTCATTAACCTTCTCCATGTCTAAAAACTTTAAAAAAGGAAAAATAGTTGCATGCCTTGACATGGGTTCGTCAAAATTGGTTTGCATGATTGCGTCTATTTTAGGTGAGGATGTAAAAATTGTTGGCTATGGACACAAAGAATCTCGGGGCATTACGGCAAGCGCAATTTCCGATATGCGTTTAGCGCAAAAATCAATTACCAATGTTGTTTCTGAAGCTGAAAGAATGGCGGGTTTTAACATTGATCGTTTATTGATTGGAATCTCGGGAAGTCAAGTTACATCAACTCGTAAAGAGGTTAGCACTAAAATTTCTTCAGATGTTGTAAAGGCTTCAGATATTGCAAGCCTTGCTGCTAAAGTTAGGGCGGAATTTAAAAAAAATAATCGCGAGATAATTCACTTAATTCCGCTGCAATATCGTATCGATGATTCTTCTCCGGTTGTGAATCCGCGCTATATGTCTGGCGAAACTCTTTATGCCAGATTTCACGTTGTTTCAACTTCACAAACTACAATTCGTAATATTGAAAATTGTTTAAAGAGATGTCAGCTTTCAGTTAATAATTATGTCGTTGAGCCTTACGCTTCTGGCTTATCATGCCTTTCTGACAATGAAATGAATTTAAGTGCATTGTTAATTGACATTGGCGGCAGCTCAACTTCTTTCTCGGTTATTCTTGAAGGAAAATTAATTCATGTTGGCAACTCACCTCTTGGTGGAGTTCATATTACAAAAGATATCTCAACCATTTTAAACATTAATTTTGATGCGGCAGAAAAAATTAAAAACCTAAATGGCTCATTGCTTATAACGCCAATTGAAGAGCGCGAATTAATTAAAATGAAATTCATCGACAGTGAAGGTCAGGAGTTAATTCAAATTACTCGTGCAGAGCTGCGCGACATTATTCAATCGCGTCTCGAAGAAATTTTTGAATCAGTGAAAACCGTGTTGGAGAAATCGGGAATTCCGATCTATAAATTAGGAAATATAGTTCTAACCGGAGGCGTTACTTCGATTATCGGAATTGATAAATTGGCGTCAGAAATTTTTGAAAAAAACGTAAGAATCGGATATCCAAATCGCTTGGATGGCGTGGCGTCAGAAATTCTAAACCCAACTCACTCATGTTCTTTAGGTATGCTGGTGTTTTTGTATAACCTGCATTTGAAAGAAAAAATCAAAGACGGATTTGAAACCAAGAGCAGTTTTTTTGCTAAGTTGATCGAAAAATTAGCGGCGATTTAAATCGCAAATTTTGAAGTTAGAGCTGCTCCTTCTCATAAATTATGGCGCTGTCGCGTAAATCAAGTTTTTCTAAGAAATTTAGAATTGCGAAAAGTTCGACGAAAAAGTTGATTTACGACAGCGCCATCATTTTTTAATTTAATTCTCATCTAATTTTAAAGCCGCTAAAAACGCGCTTTGGGGAATTTCTACATTGCCGATTTCGCGCATTTTCTTCTTACCTTTTTTCTGCTTATCCAAAAGCTTTCTTTTTCTGGAAATATCTCCGCCGTAGCATTTTGCAGTTACGTCTTTTCTCATTGCGGTCACTGTTTCACGAGCCACAATTTTTCCACCAATTGCCGCTTGAATGGCAATGTTAAACATTTGCTTTGGAATTAAATCTTTCAATTTGGCGCAAATTGCTCGCCCTCTACTTTCGGCGCGAGTTTTGTGAGTGATAAATGAAAGTGCGTCAACTGGCTCGCCATTTACCATGATGGTTAATTTTACTAACTGGCTTTCTTCGTAGCCGTCCATTGCCCAGTCAAAACTGGCATAGCCGCGCGAGCAAGATTTTAAGCGGTCGTAAAAGTCATAAACAATTTCATTTAACGGCAGTCGATAAACCAACATGGCGCGATCTCCAACGTAAGAAAGCTCTTTTTGAATACCGCGTTTTTGAGTGCATAAATCTAAAACTGATCCAAGATATTCATCGGGAGTCATGATTGTGGCTTTAATCCAAGGCTCTTCCATGAAATCAATTTTCACTGGATCAGGCATTTCAGCTGGTGAATGAATATGCATTATTTCACCATTATTTAGGTGAATATTGTAAATAACGGAAGGTGCGGTGGTGATTAAATCGAGGTCGAATTCGCGCTCTAAGCGCTCTTGAATAATTTCTAAATGCAGTAATCCCAGAAATCCGCAGCGAAATCCATAACCTAGAGCCGAAGAGGTTTCGGCTTCATATTCAAAACTGGCATCATTTAGGTGAAGCCTGCCTAAAGCGTCACGAAATTTTTCAAAATCAGAAGCGTCAATTGGGTAAATTCCGCAAAAAACCACAGGTTGATTTTGCTTAAAGCCAGTTAGAGGTGTGGCGGTATCGTTGCTTGACAAAACTAAAGTGTCTCCAACTTTACAATCGGAAACTTGTTTGATTTGAGCATTTAAAAACCCAACTTCTCCAGCTTTTAAATCTTCGCAAAAAATCTTTTTTGGTGTAAAAAAACCAACTGAATCAACTTGATAAACAGCATTTGCTGCCATCATTTTAATTTTTTGTCCTTTTTTAATTGAACCATCAATTACTCGAATAAGAACAATTACGCCAAGATAGGGATCATACCAACTATCAATCAAAAGAGCTTTAAAATCACCATTTGGATTTCCTTTTGGTGCGGGAAGTTTTTTAACGACGGCTTCTAATGTTTCGTGAATTCCAACACCGGTTTTGGCGGAAACTAAAATTGCTTCAGAAGTGTCGATGCCAATTACATCTTCAATTTGTTTTTTAACGCTTTCGGGATCGGAAGCGGGAAGGTCAATTTTATTTAGAACTGGAACGATCTCATGGTTATTATCAATTGCTTGATAAACATTGGCGAGAGTTTGCGCTTCAACACCTTGAGTTGAATCAACCACCAAAATTGAACCTTCGCATGCAGCCAAACAGCGACTCACTTCATAAGCGAAATCGACGTGTCCGGGAGTATCCATTAAGTTCAGCATGTAAGTTTTTCCGTCATCGGCTTTGTAAGAAAGGCGAACGGTTTGAGCTTTAATTGTGATGCCGCGCTCTTTTTCAATGTCCATTGAGTCAAGAATTTGGGCAGTCATTTCTCTGGCTTCAATAGCTCCGCATTCTTGAATTAAGCGGTCGGAAAGCGTTGATTTTCCATGGTCAATATGGGCAACAATTGAAAAGTTGCGGATGTGCGAAAGGTCGGACATTTCTAAGGATTAATGATTTTCTAGGGGAATTGCGCCTACACTAATTAGCGATTCTGAATCGTAAATTAAAAAGTTGATTTGTGACATACTCCAAAGAGGTTATTTTTTTAAAAATAGAATCGAGGGTTGTATAATTTTTTAAGTCTAAATATTTTTCTCATTCTATCGCTGTCGCGTAAATCAATTTTTTCGTCGAATTTTTCGTAATTCTAATTTTTTTCAAACGCACATACATCTATACCAAATAAACTATCTTTTGATAGCTTTTGGCAAAGGATTTTTGAGAAAAAATTGATTTACGCGACAGCGTCATTCTGCAAATTTAAAATTAATAAAAGCTCGCTCATGAAAAAGAAGATTATCCTATCTTTGGCATCAATTTTAGTGTTGATGGTGGCTGGTTATACAGGCTTTTGGTTTTTCAAAGCTAATCAAATTAAAAAACAAATTATTCTCTTTTCTCAAAAAGAAGGTTCAAAATTTTCGGTTGGAGAAGTTAGTGTTGAAGGCTTTCCATTGGCGCAGAGAGTTATTATTAAAAATTTTAGACTTACCGAGTCCGAAGGTTCGTATATTACTATTAAAAATATTCAAGTTGAGTCAGAAGCTCTTTCCAACACCTATTTTGTAAAAAATTTAGATCCGATAGAAGTAGAAAATTTAGAGCATAATATCAGCTCTAAAATTGAGCTAAGCCCAGATACAATAATATCACTTGTAACTGATGAGAACGAAGTGTCGCAGATTAAAATTACTGGCTCGGGATATAAAATTTTAGACAAAGAGCAAGATAAGGTAGTGCTTATTTGGGAAGCGCAAAATTCCGAAATTGAACTTTCAATTGGCGATAATTTTAGATATAAATATAAAGATTCTGGATCAAAAATTTTAGATGAAAAAAATAATCCAGTTTTCACTGCTGCATCTTCTATGTTCGATATTACCTATTCAGTTGATGATAACGATGTGATTTCTTTTAAATCTAACATAAGCTTAAAGGATTTCGAATATTCTTCATTGTTATATTCGGCTTTAATAAAAGCAGATGTTGCTTCGCCAGAAGATAATCCAGGATCCGCTTCAACTGAAGTTGCTTTTTCGGGTAAAAGTAATTTTGCAATTTCTTCTGATTTTATTTTGACCCCAAATAAACAGGATATTGTCGATTTACTTCCTGCCGAACAAATGGCGCAAATTCCAGATGATTTAAAATCACAATATCAGAAAAAGCCTTCGCCTTATTCATATAAATTAGATTTGCAGAACTTAGAATTCTCTAATTCGCTTTATAAAATTTTAGTTAATGGTTTATTGAACTCTACGCCTGAAAATATTGAGCCTGTAGGATTCGTTGTTTTGAAGGTTGAGAACATCGACAATCTTGCTAAAAGTATTGTTGATGGATTCAAAAATTTCTCTAGCAAATATTATTCGGTTGAACACTTGGTAAATGAAGATTCTGAAGTGTTTAACAAATCGTTATCTATTATTAAGGAATTAGCGACAAAAAATCCCCTTAGTCACGACAACTCTTTGGTATTTGAGTTTAAAAATGAGAAAGTTGGCATGGGCGCCGGTCTTAAAATTAACGACACAGCTTTCCTAGAAATTGTGACGAATTTTTTAGAGCAAAATAAGGCGCAAGATTCTTCAAATAAAGGTTCAAAAATTCCTAAGGCGCATTTGAATAAGAAGAAAATAAATTGAACCCAGATCCGTCGTTAGAATCATTTCAGAGTTTCGCTAAGCCTTGATTCTCATGGTCTCGAGCGAGCACCGCACCGGAAAGCGTAGCATGCATACGGTGACGGAGCGGAGCGCAGAACGAGGTCATGAGAATCAAGGGTTAGTAGAA
>JACCDN010062024.1_pt1 | contig 15917 bp, 9 predicted proteins | sample 7441691 | NCBI WGS metagenome assembly JACCDN01 (sample SAMN15323439, study PRJNA562643) | freshwater metagenome | isolation source: river surface water | place: USA:Blue River Watershed | collected 2017-08-16
CATATATATCAATTATAACTGGAGCTTTACTGTTTAAAATAAAATTATTTAAACTTTCTACATCCTCTGTTACAAATTGATTAATATTATTATTTTTAATATAAGCTGATTTATTATTATATAAAAAATTATTATATTTTAACCCATATACTATAGATATTAATCCTATAATTAACATAATAATCGGTATTACTTTGTGAATTACCATATCTAAACTACCTGCTCTAATATGTTTAATAATTAAAAATATTATAGCAAAAATTAAAAATAACAATCCAACACTTACATAACTATTTACTATATTTATAAAAGGAATAGCAATATAAACACTATCAGTAATTAGGATTACTCCTAAAAAGTATTTAATAATATTCATCCAATGACCTGATTTAGGCAATATTTTATTTCCAACTGTTGCTAAAACTAAAATTGGCATTCCTATTCCTAAAGCTATTGAATATAGCGCTAGTACTCCTATTAATACACTTCCCTCACTAGCAACTATTCCAATAACGGCAATCAATGGCGGAGTAATACAAGGACCAAGCAATAAAGAAGATAAAATTCCAATAATAAAAGCCGACACATATTTACCGCCTTGTACGTTTGACACTTTATTAGCTAAATAACCTTGCAATTTATTTGGTAATTTAATCTCAATTAAATCAAACATTGCCATGCCTAAAATCAATAAAATAAACGCACAAAATAGCATAAATGGTGCAGTTTGTACAAAAGTTATTAAAAATCTACCGGTAAACCCAGCAATAACCCCCATAGATACATAAATTAATGCTATACCATGAATATAGCATAATACTAATTTTATAGTAGATTGCTTAGTGTTACTAGAAAAGTTATTATCGTTTGATGTTCCCATAATAGTAGTTAAGGCAATTGGATATAATGGATACATACATGGAGTTAACGATATAGCAATTCCTGCTAAAAAAAATAAAAGAACAATCCAAAATATATTTAATTTAACTATTTGTTTGCTACCAATACCACCTTTATATAAACTATAAAAATATGATTTTGCTTGTTTTATTTTTGTAAGAAAATTAGGTGCAGTTTCTTTAACAATATCTTTTTTCAAACTTTGATTACTATTAGCAAATTCAAAATTATATTGATAAGGGGGATAACAAATATTTTTAATATCACACCCTTGAATCTTTACAATAAGTTTAAGGGGATAAGAAATTGGCGTATTTAAAGGCAATTTTATAATAAAAGTATCTGATAAAATTCCAACTATACGCCCATTCTTTAATTTCTTTTGCATACCTGAGGGTAAAACTAAAGGAGTTTTAATCGCTACTTTAGGAAATAAAGAGATTTTTAATTTATCTTTATAAAGAAAATGATTCTTAGCAATCTTAAAATCTACCCAAATTTCCTCATGATTTTGATAGGCAGAAACATCAAATGCTTCTCTTGGAGAAAGTATTTTTCTATAAGAATCTTGAAATTTAGACTTTGTATCTTCGTTCTTTTGATACCACAATGCTAATGTAGCCATAATGAAAATTGCAAAAACCGTACTTAACGTTATTTTTGTTTTCATTTATCTCTCCAAAAGGATTAAATAAATTTTATTTCCGTTTCAAAATATAATAAACCTTTTTATCAATTGGTCTTTTTGCTTGCCATTGAATACGCCATAACTCTTTATTAATTTCATTACTATTTTCAGTAGCAACAATTGCCTGATTACATAAACTATAATCTATATTAATAAAACTAGGAATTAAATTGATATCTGCATAATAATACCACAACGCCGCCTGAGTTGTACTTGAACCAGCAGTAGTAACGCATTTTTCACTATTTATATATCTTAAACTACTATCAATAATTGGCTTAAAAGTTAGTACTGAATCAAACCAAGGCAACATCAAGGCAATGAATAATGATAATGCAAAAGTTGTACCACTTGCCCAATTTGTTACCATCTCTCGCCCCCGAATATGGCGACGAGTTATCATAAATAACCAAATTAATGTAATAATAATAGCCAGAATTAGTTGCCAAATATTAAATTTAAAATAATAATTTTGACTAAAAGTAAACATAGTTTGTATAATAGACTTAGGCATGCCGGTATTAAAAGAAATATAAATAAACCAAATTATTGCTCCTAAAATTCCAAATAAAAATAAACTGAACCAATTTAATAAAGAAACAATAGAAATTCTAATAGAGTCTACTTCAATAGATGCAATAAAAGTAAAGGGTAAAATTATCGGAAAAATCATATTATCTATTGATTTTCCACTAATAACAGTAAAAATAAATAGTAAAATAGCTAACAAAATATTTACTTGTATAATTTTATCTTTAAATAAATTAAGCCTACGCTTGTATATTGTCCAAATAACTAAAATCCAACTTGGTAAAACATACCAAGAAAGTAAACTTATAGTATCTAATAAATTTCGCCAAAAATTATAATTATTTCTACTAATTAAAGAAGTATAACGGTTTTTCCATTGTAAAAAAAATTCATTATCTACTTGCTGCAATTGATAACAATATAAGTAAAATATTATTGTAAACAATAAAATACCAATTGTAGTTGTAAATAAGTAAGGTTTATTTCTCCATTTCTTATCAATTAAGGGTAATAAAAATAAAATGAAAATAGCAATAACAACAAATTCGCAAGTAAAATTAATCGAAATTAAAATTAAACCAATAAATAATAACCAACTAGAAAATCCAGGAAGCTCGCGATATAGCTGTAAAGAATATAAATAAAAACAGAAACCAAGTAGTATCAATATATTAGGAGAGATTTGATAAGCATTATTTATAAAACCGATGCTACTTATTAAAATTAGTATTACGCTACGTCCATTTTTATAAGCTTTTAAATTTGAGCCGATTCTTGCGGAAATTATAATTACCGCAAATATAATTAACGTATTAATTATTCTTACACTTTTGCCAATACCTTCAATACTACTAATATTAAAAAGTTTTATAATAGATGAATAAATCCAAAAGTAAAATGGTTGTATATCCGGATATGGAACTCCTGATACAACAGGAACTAGCCAAGAATGATTGTATATAATACCTTTAACAACAGCAAAAACAAATAACTCATATGGTTCCCAAGGTGAATGAAAAAAAGCTGTTCCTAACACCCATATAAAAACCAACATAACCAATAACCAAGGAAGATCCATTCTTTTTAGTTTAATGTTTTTACTATAAGTTAACATTAAATATACCCTAGAAGATTATTTGTTTTAATAAAAATAGGTAGCTTTTAGCTACCTATTTTAACAGAATTATATGAGCCCTAAGCTCAAATTACTTATTAGTTGTTTTACTAAAAGCTGCATATTTTTGCCGGAATTTATCAACCCGTCCTGCACTGTCTACTAATCTTTGCTTACCTGAATAAAAAGGGTGACATTGAGAACAAACTTCAATATGCAATTTCTTTTTAGTTAAAGATGATTGTGTAACAAACTTATTACCACAACTACAAGTAACTTCTAATTCTTCATATGTTGGATGAATACCGGATTTCATAATATTGCCTAAAAATAATTAATATACGTTATTATATCATAAAACATATACATCACTCAAGTCGTTATATATTTCAAACCATCCTTACCTCTTCATATACCTGACTTTCTTTATCGCCTGTCATTTTATACATTACATCAAATATATTATTATTTTTATATAATACCCCACTTCCACATGGACAATCATTTTTAAATTCACCTACATATGTATGTTGAGTATCTTTCCAAAAAATTTTTCCTCTACCGTGCATTTCGCCATTTTCATTCATCTCACCTTCATATTTAAATTTATCATTTTCTGTAATTATATATTTTGTATGTTCATATGAAAAAGCTACAATTCTTTTATTTTGTGTTTCTGTAGCTATGTCAGAAATTTTTATAATTTTATCGTCATTACACTCATACCATTGATCATTTTTTTTAATATAAGTAAAATAATGTCCACTATTAACTGTGCCTCCACGATGAATTACTATAGCATTTATATTTTCATTATTGCGAATTTCATTCCATTTTAAAGGATCTCCTAAAACAGTTTCCATTTTTTTATTTAATGTAGCTCCATAATTTGATGAGTCAAACCATAAAAACTGGCTACCATTTATTTTCTGCTGAAATTCTTCATGATATAATAATTGTTGCAATAAACGTAAATCTGCATCATTCATTATATCCATCTTAAATTCATCAATTGTTTTATTATCAAATAATTTTTTAAATAGCATAAAATACTGGTTATTTAATACAAAATTTCTTAAATTATCATATCCCTCATTACATAAAATATTAGGTATAACTTCTTTTAATAAATTAATATCCTTTTTATTAGCATTAAGCTGTGTAAAAATATCATATTCATTTAAAATAAGCTCTTCTTTTTTATAAATAGATTTTGATAATATAAACTTATTATTATTAAATAATCTATTTAAAACCAAGCATGTTGAATCTTGCACTCCTAGTGCTATTTCTGCTATTTCTCTAATTCTTTTCATCAATAATTCATGCTTTTTTTCTCCCCTAGTTAAAATCATTTCTTTAAAATAATCCTTTATGTTTTTATCAGGATGATTTAAAATAGCATTTAATAAAATTTCATTATTTAAAATAAATTGAATAGCAGAAATTATAAAACAATCATTTTCAAAGTTTTTTAATCCAAATGGCTCTGAATTTACTTGTGGTTCATCTATTTTAGAGTCATCGTCTTTTTCTTTATCCATACTTTGAATAACTAATTCATTGTTATCTTCTTCTAATTCAGAAATCAATTCAGAGCTCTCTTCTTCAATTTCATGATTAATTTTTGGTTCTAAATTTAGAAATCCAAAATTATTTCTACCGCCTTTACCACTATATACATCATTTATATCAACTAACCCTTTAATAGCAGGTAACTGATCATAGTCTCTATTTTTAATTATTGCTTGTCTAATTTTTTCATGTGTATCAGTTCTAATATTGTGTTTTCTTGAATAACCTGCAAACCATCGTGTTTTTGTATTAGAATTATTCCAAAAACCATCAGTGTTTTTATGAGTAACAATTATTTTTAAATTTTTTAAAAGTTTTTTGGGTTTACTCCCGTCACTCTCGATAAAATTGCCAGTTAAATTATTATAAACATTTTCATTTAGTTGATTTTTTATTTCTTCTTCTAAATCATCAAATGCTAGGAATGATTCTACCAAACCTCTATTAAATGATTTTTGTAATTTATCTAAAACATATTCTAGCGTAAACTTTATTTTTTTTATGCATGCAGTTTTTTCCTTTTTAGTTTTTAGTGTATTTTTTTTATCATTTATGCTATATTCTTTTAATTCTTTATTCATATAATTATAAATTGATAAAGTAGCTTTTTGTTTATTTTCTTTCCAAGTTAAATTTTTAGTACTTTTATGAGTTTCTAAATGATTTTTTACTAATTTTATACTTTTCATCGTATCATCATGTGTAAAATTATATTCATTACTATCATCCAAATTATTATATTCTTTTTCATCATCTAGTAAAGACTGAAATTCTCCTGTATATTCATTATATATAAAATATTTTTCTTTGGGCTGCAATTTTTCAGGATATTCTATAGCATATTCACCCAGAACTATTGTTTTATTTAAATATATTTTTGCTGTATATTTTGATTTAGCATTTTTCATTTGCTTTATATATTTAATAATTTGATTAATATGATGTTTAGATAACTCCAAACCCTTTAAGCTGTTTTCAATAAAAGTATCATCTAAATTAGTAGATTTTTTTATTTTACTTAAATGATAAATTATTGCAACTGTTATAGATGCAGTTATACCAATATCATACCCACAGCTTGTTATAAGTACTCTAATACTTTTTTGAATTAAATTATTTTTTTCTTGAGTTTTATCTTTTGATGCCATAAGCTTATTAAATTCTATGAAAAATTTTTTGCTATCTTCATTGCATAAATCATTTAATATTTTTTGTTTATCATCTACATCAATAGCTCGTGAGGGAGATAAAACTCTTTGAAAAAAAGAATTTTTTACAATAGATATATTACTCATTACATTCACCTTAGATATAAAAAAATTGATTTTATTATAAGAAATAATGAATGTTATCATAATTATTTATAAAATTTATAGTAACAAAAATGCCACTTTCCTATTGAAAATTATTTTTTTATTTAGTTAAGTAAAGATAATAAAAATTAAGAAGTATTGATAAATATTGTAAAAGTTTATCCAAATAAAAAGAAAACAGGAAACAAAGATATAATTTATATTTTAAAGGTTTTCAATATGTTCTTTAAAACTAAAATCACTTAATCTAAAACCTAATAAAAATAAACTTATAAAATAAGCACATCCAGCAATAAATAATAAAATTAATAAAGAAATTATACGAACTGATGTAGCAGCAATAAAATCAAACGGTAAAAATACTAAAGCTAGTTTCAATATAATTGCCATAATAGCATTAGCAATTATTAACTTAATAGAAAAACTTAACCATCCTTTTTGTGGTTGATAAATCTCTTTTTTAATTAATTGATAACATAAGTTAGCAGCATTAATACATGCCCCTAAACTAACTGCTAGCGCAAGACCTGCATGTTTAAAAGGTCCTATAAAAATTATATTCATAATTTGAGTACAAATAAGTGAAAAAATAGCTATTTTAACAGGTGTCATAATATTTTGATTTGCATAAAAACCTGGAGCAAAAACTTTAACTAAAATTAAACCGAGTAAGCCAACTGAATAAGCAATTAAGGCATGCTCAGTCATTATTGCATCAAACATTGTAAATTTACCATGCATAAATAAAGTCATGGTTAATTGTTTAGCAATAAGAGCCAAACCAATTGTGGCGGGTAATGCTAACAATAAACATAATCTAACCCCCCAATCTAAGGTTTTGGAAAATAATTCCGGATTTTTATCACTTGCATGTTTTGATAAATTAGGTAATAAAATAGTTCCTAATGCTACTCCTAAAATACCGGTAGGAAACTCCATAATCCTATCAGCAAAATTCATCCATGATATACTTCCATTCGGTAAAAAAGATGCAAATATTGTATTTATTATTATGCTAACTTGTGAGATTGATGTTGCAAATATTGCTGGAATCATTAACACAAGTACTCTTTTTACAGCTTTATCTTTAAAATTCAAGCGTGGCCATGTCAACATACCAATCTTTTTTAAAGATGGTAATTGAAATAATAGCTGCAAAAACCCACCAATAAACACTCCCCAAGCAATAGCAATTATTGGTTGATCAAAATAATGTCGCAAAAATAATATAGCAATAATCCAACAAATATTAAGTATGGTAGGAGTAAATGCTGTAATAGCAAAAATGCCCCAAGTATTTAATATACTTCCCACTAAAGAGGTTAACGATATAAATAAAATATAAGGAAATGTTATTTTCAATAAGGTTGCTGCAAGCATAAACTTTGTTGGGTCACTTGAAAACCCAGGAGCAGTAATTAAAATTATAGCTCCTGAAAATATTATACCAAGAGCAGTAAATATTATTAATATTAAAGATAACAATCCCGATATATCAGCAATAAAATTTTTGGTTTCATATATGGATTGTCTATTTTTATATTCAGCTAGAATTGGAACAAAAGCTTGAGAAAAAGCACCTTCAGCAAATATGCGTCTTAATAAATTTGGCAAACGAAAAGCAATATAAAAAGCATCAGTAACTATACCGGCACCAAAAGCACTTGCCATTAAAGTATCTCGAACAAAACCTAAGACGCGAGATATTAAAGTCATACCACTTATATTAGCTAAAGAACGTAATAAGTTTGTATTTGCCATAAATTTTTTCTAATTAAATGAGCCAAATTCGGCTGAATTTATTAATTGTTTAGAGTAATCTAATATACCTACTCCAAATTTCTTAGCTATTCTCTCAAATGGATCTTGATCCGGTGTATAATCAACGACATTATCGCTTTTATATTTATCTCGTGCTAATGAATCAACTGAAGCAATACCATCTATTAGACCTAATTTTAGACCATCTGCACCTAGCCAATAACGCCCTGAAAATAACTCTGTATTATTTAATAATAAACGCTTTCCTCTTCCTTTTTTTACTGCATTAATAAATTGGTCGTGAATTTCATTTAACATTTTTTGTTGCATAATTTCTTGATCTTTATTTACTGGAATAAATGGGTAACCCATTGCTTTATTTTTACCTGCTATTAGTAAACGACTATCAACTCCAACTTTTTGCATTAACCCAGTCAAACCAAAACCAGTATAAATTACTCCTATAGAACCAACAATACTTGAAGGATTTGCATATATTTTATCAGCTGCTGCTGCAATATAATAACAGCCTGATGCGCAAACCTCTTCTATAACTACATCAATTGGTTTATTGGGATATAATTTTCTAAAACGTAAAATTTCATTAAAAAGCATATTTGAATAAACTGGTGAACCTCCGGGTGAGTTAGCTTTTATAATAACAGCTACAACATGTTTATCTTTTAATGCTTGTTCTATACCTTTATATATTGTATTATAAATATTTGAATCATCACTTATAATGCCCTTTAAATTGATAACTGCAACTTTTTTTTCAGACTTATCAAGTCCCTTTGCAGTTGGCAAAAATAAATAGATTAATGAAATAGTAATTATTAACCATATTAAGCGAAAAAATATTCGCCACCTTCTATTAAGTCGCTGTTCTTTTACAGTTTCTAATAAAACTTTTTCAAGCGCACTTTTTTCCCAATCTTCCTTTTCCATATATACCCCTCATCACAAAACCAACACACTTATTTTATAAAGTCTTCCTTTACTCCGCTATTATATTACAACATTGTGTTCATAGGAGTTTATTTTAAGATTGCCATTTTATTATTAAATATGTTATAATACTAGAATTATGAGTTTAAATGTAAATAAAACTAATCAAATTGGATTAATTGCAGCAGTTATCTTAGTAGCAAGTAATATGTTAGGTTCTGGTATTTATATGTTACCTGCAATTCTTGCTAATGTAGGAAGTATTAGCATTATTGCGTGGGGAATTACCTTAATTGGTATTTTTGCATTAGCGTTAGTATTTGCCAAATTAGCACTATTAGTCCCATCAGGTTCTGGCATCTATGCCTATGTAAAGGAAGCTTTTGGAAATTTTACCGGCTTTCAAATAAACTTTATTTATTCTATTGCTAATTGGGTAGCACTTGTGAGCTTACTTATTGTAGTAACTGGATATTTAGGCAAAATATTTCCAATTTTTAATCAACAATCAATTGCCACATTGACTCAATTAATAATCATTTGGATTTTTATATTCTTAAATTTATGCGGTGCTCGATATGTCGGCATAGTCCAATCTATCACTTTTATATTTGGCTTGATCCCCATTTTATTTGTTGCTATTTTTGGTTGGAAATGGTTTAGCATCAATACTTTTATACAAAGCTGGCAAGTTGCCCATGTTTCAAGTGCGAGTGCAATTAATATGTGTTTTAATACAATTATATGGTCTTTTATTGGTATTGAATCAGCATGTGTAGTATCCAAAGTAATATCAAACCCTAAACGTAACGTTCCACTTGCAACTATTTTTGGTGTTTCTTTAGGGGCAGCTATTTGTATGTCTACTTGTACTGTGATGATGGGAGTTATTCCTAATCAAGTTTTAGCTAAATCGAATGCTCCATTTGCGGATTTTTTAGTAACAATTTTTAATTTTAAATATTTAATGTTTTTTCTATGCATTATTGCAATTACCAACTGCTGTGGTGCTATTAGTGGCTGGATATTAGTAACTGTACAAACCATAAAAGCTGCTAGCGAAGATAATTTATTTCCAAATTTTTTAGCAAAAACCAATAAAAATGGCATTCCTAGTCGCGCTTTACTACTAATTGGTATTGTTATGAGTATTATTGTAATACTTACTAGCTCTCCAAATGCTCAAACTCAGTTTAATAAAATAATTAACATTTCCGTAATATTATATCTAATTCCTTATATTTGTTCTGCTTTTGCTATAATTCAAATAGGTAAAAATAGAATAATACCTAAGTCACAATATATATCTTATGTAATACTGGGTATAATTTCAGGATTATTTTGCATATGGTCAATTATAAATGCAGATTTATCCGTTTCTCTAAGTGCATTTATTTTAACCTTAATTAGTATGATTTTTTATTCAGATAAACCTACAATTGCCATAAAAACAAATTAATTATTGATAAATTATCCAACCTTGATTTGTACATATACCCACTTGTTCGTAATTTAATAATATTTATTTTAAGTATCTATTTAACCTATTTTAAGATTTTCAATTCTAGTTGCTTGTCCATTAATAAATTTTATTAAAACACCTTTATAATAAAAATTAAGACTACATAAACTTGTTACCTAAATTAATTAAATCATAGATATTAATTTACAAGAATAATCGGGTGAATCTAAATCTATATGAATTAAATTTGCATTAAAACCTTTTTTTATTTTCCCAATATTTTTAACCTGCATAACTTCTGCTGGGATAGTTGTAGCCATCTTTAATGCATCAATTAATTTAATATTACAACTATTAACACAATTATAAACTGCTTTATTCATAGTAAGATTAGCCCCACCTAAAATACCTAATTCATTTATACACTTGCCTTCTTTAACTAATAATTTTTTTCCAGCTATAATAAATTCTTTCATATCAGTACCAACAGGAGTTACCGCATCTGTAATTAAATAAACCTTTCCATTCTTTACCTTATGCAAAAAGTTTATATTTGCTAAATCAACATGAATTAAATCCGCTATAATTCCAGCATAAACATCATTATTTAAAACTGCACAAATTACCCCAGGGTTTCTACTTGTCATACCACTCATCGCATTAAATAAATGCGTAGCATTAGTAATACCATAATTAAAACTATTAACTGTTTGCTCATATGTTGCATTTGAATGGCCTATAGATATGATAACACCATTATTTTTTAAATATAGAATTTGTTCATTAGTAAACCGCTCAACTGCAATTGTCATTTTAATAGGAAAATATTTACAATATCCTACTATTTGCTCTAATAATTCTTGCTGTGGTGCAATAATATATTCTTCTGGATGAATGCCTTTTTTATCTTTAGAAATAAATGGTCCTTCAAGATGGATGCCCAAAACACCCCTATTATTTCCATACAGATTAAACCATTCTTTTACTATATTGAGACTTTGTAAAATATCATTAAAATTACAAGTAATTAAGGTTGGTAAAAAATAAGTAGTACCAAAACGAATGCAAGTTTGATATATTTTTTCTAACGTAGCTAAACTAATATCCTCATTAAATAATACTCCGCCGCCACCATTAACTTGCAAATCTATAAATCCTGCAGAAATAACTCCAGTACCATAATCTACCACTAATTTTGGATCTATTGTTTCAGATTCAACAATATCAATAATTACATTATTTTTAATTAATATAACTTTTTTTTCCAGAAAATTATTGCCATCAAAAATAAGCTTGGCTGTTACTCCTTGCATATTTATCCCATTTTAAAATCTGCAACTAGAGAAAATGCTTTTTCAGCTTTAAATAAAGTTTCCTCAATAACAGCTAATTCATGTTTAATACACAAAAAGTTAGCTTCATACATACTGGGTGCAAAATATACCCCTTGTTCAAGCATTTTATGAAAAAATATTTTAAATTGATCATTATTTGCTGTTTTAACTTCTTTGAAATTCATTGGAATATTTGGCATAAAATAGAAACCAAACATCCCACCAATATAATCTGCAGAAAGCTCAACATCATATTTTTTAGCTAAATTTAATAAACCATCAGTTAAAAATTTTGCCATATTTATTAAATGATCATAAAAACCTCCAATTCTAATTAAATCCAAATTAGCTAAACCGCATGTAAGCGCAATTGGATTTCCTGATAATGTTCCTGCTTGATAAACTGACCCTAATGGTGAGAGGAAATCCATAATATCAGCTCTACCGCCAAAACCTGCTAAAGGCATACCTCCACCAATTATCTTGCCTAGTATTGTTATATCCGCTTTAATATTTAACAACTCTCTAGCTCCGCCTAAAGCTACTCTAAAACCAGTCATTACTTCATCAAAAATTAATAAAGTTTTGTAATCTTCACATAAAGTTTTTAATGTATTAATAAATTCAGTTGTTGGTTTAACTAAATTCATATTTCCCGCAAATGGCTCAATAATAATACAAGCTATATCCCTACCATAGTTTTCAAATACCTTAAATAAGCCCTCTATATCATTATAGTCTAAAATTAATGTATTCTCTATTGAAGAAAGACAAATCCCTTTACTACTAGGATTACCAAAAGTTGCAAGACCTGAACCTGCACTTACTAATAAATTATCGCTATGCCCATGATAACAACCTTCAAATTTAACAATATATTTTCTATTTGTATAACCACGAGCTAAGCGAATAGCAGACATTACTGCTTCAGTCCCGGAACTAACCACTCTAAATTTTTCAATTTGAGGCATTAACTTATTAATTCTTTTTGCAAATTCAATTTCAAGTTCCGTTGGGGTACCAAAAGAAAAACCTTTTTTAATAGCTTCCATTACTTTATCAATAACATATCCATTTGCATGACCTACAATATTAGCGCCCCAAGAACTGACATAATCAATATAAGATTTATTCTCCATATCAACTAAGTAACAATCATGGGCTATTTTAGTAAAAAATGGCTCTCCTCCCACACCTTTAAATGAGCGAACAGGCGAGTTTACTCCTCCAGGAATATATTGTTTTGCTATTTTAAAAAGCTCTTTATTTGAATTTAATAACACTACTAAACTTTCTTTATTCTTGCAATATTTAAATCTAAGGTCTTTTTCCCAGCTATAATAAAAATTATTTCTGCTATTAATTTTTTGCCTTCTACATTAAAACGAGCTATCCTACCCATGCCAAACTTTTCATGTTTTACCATATCACCAATTTTTAAAGTTAAATTTTGGTTGGATATATTAACTCTTGATGTTCTATTTTCTGGGTTTGAAATATTTTCCTCTATAAAATCAACAATTTCATTGCCAGATTCTTTTGCATAATCTAACAAACTACTATTACCAATTTTACTGATCCCTGATAAATTACTAATCAAATCTCCTGGTATTTCATCTACAAAGCGAGATATGGGGCCAGATTGGCGCTTACCCCATAACAAACGACTACAGGCCCGAAGTAAATATAATACCTCCCTTGCTCTAGTAACCGCTACATACATTAATCTTCGCTCTTCTTCCAAATCACTATTACTAGCTAAACAATTTTCATGAGGAAAAAGCCCATCTTCTAACCCTACAATAAATACTACTTTAAATTCTAAACCCTTGGCTGCATGAACTGTCATTAATTGCACAGCTTGATCATAGTTTTGTGCTTGATTTTCACCTGATTCTAATACTGCATGCATTAAAAAGGAAACTACTGGGTCTGAGCCTTCTTCAAAACGGAAATTAGTTACCGCGCTTACTAATTCATTTAAATTTTCTAATCTCTCAATTCCATTTTTTTTATCTGTAGAATAATGTTCCCTTAATCCACTAGCATCAATTAAATAATTTATGACTTCAGGTAAAGTTAATTCTTTGCTCTCTTTTTTCATTAAATTAATTAATTGAGTAAATTTATTTAAAACTGCTTTTGCTTTACCCTCTAAAAATTCACATGCTTGAAATAAAGAAATATTATTAGCATGAGCTATACTTTGTAAATTTTCTAAAGTTTTAGCACCAACACCTCGCACTGGAAAATTTACTACACGTAAAAAAGCTTCGTTATCATTGTGATTGACTACAAGCCTTAAGTAAGAAAGTAAATGCTTTATTTCTTGACGATCAAAAAAACGTAAGCCACCATATACTCGATAAGCAATACGTCGATTATAAAAGAATTGTTCAAATACTCTAGACTGTGCGTTTGAACGATATAATATAGCAATATCGTTTAAATTAACCCCCTTAGCTTCTAATGATTTTATTTCATCCGCTACAAAATACGCCTCATCTTCCTCTGTATATCCTTCATATAACTTAATTTTTTCGCCTAAATCTTTATTAGTCCACAAAGTTTTACCAATTCGGTTCTTATTATTTCCAATTACCGCATTTGCGGCATTTAAAATATGCGGAGTTGAGCGATAATTTTGTTCTAATCTAATTGGTTTTGCAATATTAAAATCTTTTAAGAAAGCTTGCATATTAGCAACTTTTGCACCACGAAAGGAATAAATCGATTGATCATCATCGCCAACTGCAAATATTTGACTAGATTTTCCACATAATGTTTTTAACCATAAATATTGCAAGTGGTTAGTATCTTGAAACTCATCAACTAAAATATGTTTAAATTGCTGTTGATAAAAATTTAATAAATCCTTATGCTTTAAAAACATTTCATAACTTCTAAGAAGCAATTCTGTAAAATCAACTAATCCGTCACGATTACAAACTTTTTCATAGTCTAAGTATAATTTTACCCAAAGTTCTTGCCTTAATCCATCTGGAATTAAAGTATCGGCCCTAACGCACTGCTCTTTCTGGCTGTTAATAAATTTTTGTAATTCACGAGGTGAATAGCGTTCCTCTTCTAAATTAGCTTCTTTAATTATTCTTCTTAATAGATTTAACTGATCTTGTGCATCAATAACGTGAAAGTATGCAGGCAAACCAGCTTCAACATGATGCTTACTTAGTAATCTTAAAGCAATAGAGTGAAAAGTTCCTATCCACATGCTTCTAGTATCTTGCTCCAATAAACTAGAAACTCTATTTAACATTTCCTTAGCAGCTTTATTTGTAAAAGTAACTGCTAAAATTTCCGGCAAATTAACATTATGCTCTCTAATTAACCAGGCAATTCTAGTTGTCAAAACTTTTGTTTTACCACTACCTGCCCCTGCTAAAACTAACATTGAACCTGTGAAATGTTTAACAGAACTTAATTGTTCAGAATTTAAGTTAGATAAAATTTTTTACACCTTTAATACTTTAATTTTAAGAATCGTTATTTTATCATATATTGCTTTTTAATAAGTATATTCATAATCTTAAAGTACACAAATATCTAATATGGTACAATATACCTCTTAAAATATGGTCATTTTATATATTTCCTATATAGAAAGTATTAATAATATGCAAAAATATCAATTTGATAATTTTTACCAAATTATAGAAGAAAACAACAGGAAAGCACCTAATCACAATATTATATTTGAGCATGAATTAAAATTTACCAATAAAGAATTAAAAAAACATATAGATGTAATTGCTAGTTTTCTACATAAAAATAATATCAAAAAAAAAGATAAAGTTGCACTTGTTATGACAAACTGTTGGCAATTTGTTGTTAGTTTATTTGCTATCAGTAAAATAGGGGCAATTGCAGTTCCCATTAACAATTTTTTAAAAGAAGATGAATTAGCATATATTTTAAATGACTCACAAACAAAGTTATTATTTTCTTCTAATAAATTTGCCAATGAAACAAAAAAATTATTAATAAAAACAAGTGTAGAAAAAATTATTTGGGTTGATGGCTTTCCTATTGAAAATGAAAGAAATTTTGATTTTACTAAGATAATTACTAATAATATAAGCCTAACCCCTGCATATAATGCTAATCAAGATGAAGATGCTTTAATAGTTTATACCTCAGGAACTACTGGAAAACCTAAAGGAGCTATCCTTTCTTTTAAAAACATATTATCAAATTGTTTTGGCTCAAAAACTCTTATGAAAGCAAATGATGGGGAAATAAAAATGATTTGTTATTTACCTATGTTTCATGC
>JACCDN011013215.1_pt1 | contig 15917 bp, 15 predicted proteins | sample 7441691 | NCBI WGS metagenome assembly JACCDN01 (sample SAMN15323439, study PRJNA562643) | freshwater metagenome | isolation source: river surface water | place: USA:Blue River Watershed | collected 2017-08-16
CCAACTGCGATCTTTCAACAAAGAGATGGTGATTACCTAGACGTTATCATTCCCAAAATTGGCTTTATGGATAAAAAAGCCTAAGCCCTGAATCCTGAAACGCATCTTGCTTATACTCAAATCTAGCATCTTTACCAAATCTTCGTCTCATTCCGTAACTATCTTTAGAATTTATTGATTTTGAGTATATACCGGTATATACTCAAAATATGTTTCTTATTAAAATTATCGAACAATGTGAAAAACATAAAATTCAGTACGCATTGGTTGGCGGATATGCTTTGGCGCTGCACGGGGCTGTTCGCGCCACAGTTGATGTCGATCTGGTTTTAAAGCTGGATAAAATTCAGTTTTCGAAATTTGCTGATGCCATGAATGAACTTGGTCTTTCTTCAAGATTACCCCTGGTTCCAGAGCAAATTATAGAGTTCCGCCAAGAGTATATTGAAAAACGAAACCTTATCGCGTGGTCTTTTATTAACTTAAAAAACCCCTTAGAAATTGTTGATGTGATTATCACAGAAGATCTTAAGACGATGAAAACCATTAAAATTCACTTAGGCAAACACCTTGTACGCGTAGCCTCTGTGGAAGATTTGATACGAATGAAAAAAACGTCTGGACGCCCGCAAGATTTGGTCGACATCGAAAGGCTTAAACAAATATATGAAAAATCAAAAAAATAGCTCTCGCCCGAATGCTAAATCCAAAGTTAAATCGAAAAAACCTACGGCCAATGAAAATCTTATGGCCGTTCAATTTATTGAAGACATGCAAAAATTAAGCAACCAAGTCAGCGATAAAAGCAAACTGATCAGCATAAAGATACCAGAAAATTTATTACGTTCATTCAAATTTGAATGTGAAGCCAAAAACATACCTTATCAAACTCAAATTAAAAAAATAATGTGGGAATGGCTCGAAGCCAATCATAAAACCCACCAGCCTAAGCGCTAATCCATACATTAATCTTCTATAACTGAGGATTGCTTATATTTCTGCGATAATAAAATTTCGCTGATTGGCACTGCCAGTTCAATACCCGATTCACGCAACCTGTGAATGGTTTTGGTGATAATATGATCCCCGACTCGGTAATGAATGCCATAATCATCCAATGAGAAAAAGATTTTCACAGTCATCCAGGATTCGTTTGTTTCAGTCACCAGCACTCGCGGTGGGGGATCCTTCAGCACATGCTCAGTATCAGCAGCCACCTCTAATAAAATCTGTCTGACGGCATCAATAGGAGCCGAGAATGGCAAACGAAATCCACGATTGCATCTAGCTGGACGGTAAGAGTTGGAAAAAACCACGATTTCACTTTGCGCAACGACTTTATTTGGAATCACAATCAATTCATCAGAAAAACCAATCAACAAGGTCGAACGCCAATTGATTTCTTGAATCTGACCAACCCATTTTTGGGCCCCGTGGTGGACTTCGATCCAATCACCAATGCTAAATGGCTTTTCAAATTGCAAACTGAGACCTGAAAATAAATGCCCCAAGGTATCCTGCAAGGCCAAACCCAAAATAACGGTAAACACCGCAGAGGTGGCAAGTAATGGCGCGATTTTAAATCCAAATACATAAGAAAAAATAAAACAGACTACTATGGTTGCAAAAATCAACGTAAACATATTTGCAACCAAACGAGGAACACCTTTTTTTAAATTATTAAAAAACAAATACAGATACAAATAAATTTGCGCCAATTGAATAATCAGCAGAGCTTCAAAAAACAAGGCAAACAAGGCACAGTAGGCAGCGATCACGGGCCAGGATTCAACTCCCCTACAGACCTCAAAAGAGAAATACAAAATAACTGTCGTGACCGAAAAACCAATAAATCGCAAAAATCTACGCTGCTGATCCAAATGCCTTTGTGTCGAAATATCTCGAAGAAAAATTTTGTAAAACAACCAGCCGAAAAAGCCAAGACCTGTAAATAGAAAAAAAAGATCGGTCTCTAAAAATACCAATACTCGATCTAACGGAATCCAATTCACAGAACCCCCTCAAATAAATTCAAATGCCAACGCTGTGAAAGCTCTTTAAATACCAAGGAGCCTCTGACGCTATGACCGTATTCGTCTAATAAGGGCGAGGTCACCGCAACACCCATCACTCCAGGAATAACGCCAATGATACCACCACTGACACCACTTTTTGCTGGGATGCCAACCGTATACGCCCACTCGCCAGACGAATCATACATACCGCAGGTAAACATCAGGCTGAGCAAATCTTTGATATATTCAGAGTTAAAGGCTTTAACATGAGTCTGCGGATTGACACCCTTGTTAGCCAAGGTTGCAGCCATTGCCGCCATATCTTGAGTGTTCATCAAAATCGAACACTGTTGAAAATAAAGATCCAAGGTTTCTTCAATATCCTGATCAATTTTGCCAAAATGTTTCAACAAATAAGCAATGGCTCGGTTGCGATCAGCAGTGCTTCGTTCTGATTTAAAAACAGACTCATCCATTGTTACTGGGCGACCACAAAATTGAGAAAACATTTCTAAGATGCGTTGAAATTTGTGAACAGAGTTCTCGCCAGCAATCAATCCCGAAACCGCAATCGCACCAGAGTTGACCATCGGATTGTAAGGGCGATGAGAAATTTCTTCGAGTTCGATAATAGAATTAAAGGCCTCACCCGTTGGCTCAACGCCTACATAACGACGCATTTTTTCTCGCCCAATATCTTCTAGCGCTAAACCGTAGACAAAAGGCTTAGAAATCGACTGCAGAGTGAGCAAATGATCAGCAGCACCAACTGAATATTTTTTGCCATCAACAGTCATCACTGAAATTGAAAAATGCGCAGGATTTTGTTTGGCCAGCTCTGGGATATAAGAAGCCAGTTGGCCATCGTGAATAGATTCGAATTGTTCAAACAATTGCAGCAAATCACTTTGAATTGAATGTTGCAGAGTAGAATTTTGCATGGAAAGATGTCTTTTCTCTATTGGCATAGAACAATCTTTTACAACCAAGAGAGCTAGACATCAATCAGGTTTTAGTCAGCATTGTCTTGTTTCGGCATTGGAAATACCAAGACACATAACAAATACAAGGGCCAGCCAATAATTGGCAGCGAAAGGCTAAGCTTAATAATTGCATTTTTAAAATCTGAACTCAAAGTATGTTTGTATTTTGCCGCTTGATGAAACTGGAATGACCAAGTCAAAGGCAACAGCTTAAAAGACTGCAAACCTAATTGCCTCACTTTTGCAAAAAAACTTGGCATATCAAATGGCTTTTGACCATACAAGGCAACATTTTCATCCAAACCCAGCTGCATTCGCTGCTGAACATTTTTGGTGATTTCACGAATCTCTTCTACTGACAGGTCTTCATACTTTTTATCTGTAAAATCTTTTAGAAAAAGAGCTTTATCGACAATGTAATGTAAGTTTGCTGGCAAACTCATATAAAAAACAAATGGAAACACTAACAACGGAAAAATCATTGGACTGATTGGTAAAAATGGAATTCCAAATTGATTGATCACTTTGTTTAGCGAATTGATTTTATACGCAAAGGGATTTAGATATTCGCCGTTGACAATATAGACTGGCACAATCGGCAAATTATATTGAAGACTGACTCGAATCATTGAGCTCGAAAATTTCTGTAGTTTATATTTGTTGTTAAATCCCTTACCTATGCCTGCAACACCCTCTGGGTGAATAAAAATATTATTTTTTTTCCAAGCTTGTTGTTCGAAATTTTTTGTTGAAGCAGGTGTACAAAAATAACTCCAAACAATATCTAAACCATATGGCGACATTAAACGTGAAGACATAAGGGCCGGCGCTAGCAACGCAACTAATTTACGTTTATTTCCTAATAATGCCGTCAATTCAATTTGCAAAATAAAACTATCCCATGGAAAACTCATTCCTGAATGATTTGCAGCAAAAATAATATTTTTTCGCGCATTTAATTCGTGTATTTCATCTTCTTTGCAAATAAATTTTGTTCTAAAATAATTTTTTGATAAGAAGTAGCCAAGTTTTAAAATTCTATTTGCAACACTATCTGCGTCATTATCAAAATACAAATTATTCTGAATTTTAGAGTCTAAATTAGAATCTATCTTTACAAGACTATTTCGACAAGCATTCATGTTCCAACCTTTTTGATTGTCTGCTCATTGACCTTCTTCGTTGCTTGCGAGATCAAACTAATTGAAACCCCAGAACGATTATTTACAACAAATTTTTTAAGGCCTGGAATATGAACCTGTCCTAAATAATGTTTCCAATCTAAGTTCGCCAAACTAACAGGAAACATTAATTGATCCTGTTGTGTCATCCTGCCTAGCAAATCCAAAAGATTTTTATTATCAAAACGACACTGAATATTTGTGTATGGTTGATAAATACGCGCCAGCTGCAACATTCTTTGTACACTTTTAATATTATTTTTTACTTTAATTCCAAAAATTGATAATATTTTATCACTCATTTTTTTTGCTGAAATTAAACTATACGTGATAGACCAAAACAACACAGAGGGCAACATCACACGATGAAAAATTGGCTTTGCATCAAAAGCAGAGCGCACAATATCTGTAATTAAACCAAGATTTAATGGCTTTTGACCACCGCTGCAGACTTGGTAAATTGATATACCTGGTTGTTCTTTTTGTGCTACCTCAATAAGTCCTAAAAACATTGCGTTACTAACAACATCCACTGGGACTAAATCTAAAACTGTGGAGTGCGATCCTGGGAAAAATGGAATCTTGTTCATGCCGACTCCATAAATCAACGGATCCGCAACTTTTAAACCTTCGATCCATCCCGCAAATGGCTCATATAAACAACTTTCAACAATCGACGGACGGATGACTGAACAATATATTGAATCCTTGTTTTCCTGCAATACAGACTCACCCAACCACTTTGTAAAAGTGTAAATATTAAACCAACCATGAGCTTGTGCAAAGTTATACCCAGCCTGTACGAAAGCTTCTCGCCTGTCGCCCTTTAATTGATATGTCCTTTTATTTAAGGATTGAACGAGCTCATTTAGATTTGATAGAATTTTTCCTGTATCAATCTGTCCGTTTTCACTTAAAGATAGTTTACCCATACCCTGCTTCGGAACTTGCGGCGAGTGTTCAGACACCAGGTCTTTTTTTGATTCATGTATATAGCAAGTAGACACGTGCAACAAACGAGCTTTTGAACTTGCTTTTAAAAATTGAACAATATTTTTCACAGATAAGGTATTAGTCGAAACTGCTTCATCTAAAGGACTCATAAAATCTGTTGATGCAGCTGAATTGACAATATAATCAACTTTAGATAATAACATTAAATAATCTTGAGTAGACAAACCCATTCTAGGCTTTGAAGTATCCCCAGAAACAAATCTGATTTTATCCCGAAGCAACTGCAAAAATTGACTTTGACCATCATTTTCTAACTGACTATATAAAGTTGCAAACAATGGAGATGAAAAAATATCATTTTCTAATCTAGACAATGAGTGCTCATAATCTTTTGAACGAATGAGTAAATAAATTTTATCAACGTTCGGTCCAACACGAAGAATTTTTTCTAAAAACACTTTGGCCAAAAAACCAGTGGCTCCTGTTAGAAGTATTGATTTACCACTGATTACTTGCGAAAAAGAAGATTTTAAAGTTTCCATTTTACCCACCATTAAACTATATAAAACTAGCTAGACTTTTTGATTTTCCTAATTTGTTCTAATGTCGACGAACCTTTATCTAACAACATTAAACCGTAACGATATTCATCGTTTGATTTATTTACAGAGCGAATTTTTGCTTTATGTTTATGCAATACCTCTTTGCCAAATACATTTCGATAAAATGATAACTCAATCACATCATCAATTTGCATAAGCTGTTTAGATACAATCGAAGCGCCATGCTCAGAAAAATCAAACAATTGAGCTTCCGCGTGAAAATCAGTAGAGTTGACATATGCCGTACTGACATTTAGATCACTAAACCGCTGTTCTCTTCGTTGAAAATAAAATGCCTGTTCTTTTTCTATTTCAAATATTTGAATATCAGGTAAGTTATGCATTTCTAAAATAATATTTTCTTTAATTGAAAAACAAACGTCAGAAGACTTGAGTATTTCATTTTTTTTCATTACTAAAATATCAGTCCAAGCTAACGGCCCAAACAAATTAAGGTTATCTTTTCGATACACAAACCATTGTTTTACAGATGCTTCAAGATATGAAAAGTTAACATTTTTTTGTACAATGGAATCTGTATTTCTAATTAATAAATCATTTAACCAAAGCTGTACAGCTGGAATCTGATATGCATATATGTGTTCAAACGCATTCATCCAAAAGACCTGCATCAAATGAGTTCTGAATGATTGTATTTCTAATAATATATTCTCGCCTGTCAGCTTACAAGTAAGCTCTTCTGTTGGTTGACTTACAAAATAAGTTACACTTTGATTCATTTACATCCTCCATAAATTAACTTACTTTCTCAATTAGATCTGAGTTTCTTTTATTTATAATATTATGATATTCTCGAACCTTTGAATCCATTATATGAAACCATGCTGGAGGATATAATGCTATTAACACCATTATCGCATATCCCCAAGGCAACTGAGGTGAATCATCAAAATGACGTAATGATTGATACGGCCTCAAAGGATGTGCATGATGATCAGCATGTCTTTGCAATTGATAAAGAAAAATATTCGACATTAAACTGTTGCTATTCCATGAATGATGAATTCCGCAACTTTCATATCTACCATTTTCTAATTTTTTTCTTTCTAAACCATAGTGTTCAACATAATTAACAACCTCTAACATAGCTATTCCGTAAAAAGATTGAATTAATAAGAACGGCAACATTTTCCAACCACCTAAAAACAATACCGCTCCCCACAAAGAGATGGACAACAACCATGAATGTAAAACTTCATTATGGTGGCTGAACACTAATTTATTCTTTTTCTTTAACCGATTAGCTTCAATTTTTAAAGCTGAGATTATTCCACCGATTACCGAACGAGGAATAAATCTCCATACATTCTCACCTAATCTTGATGTTGCTGGATCTTCATATGTAGCAACACGAACATGATGACCACGATTGTGTTCTACATAGAAATGACCGTAAAAGACAGGAGCCAAGTTTAACTTTGCAGTCCATTTCGCAGCAGCCTGATATTTATGTCCTAATTCATGCGAAAGATTAATTGCCATACCCATTGATTCACCAGTCGATAAAGACAATGCTAAATATGACATTAAGCCCAAATCATGATTGATAACGTAATAAACGACAATGGTAAAACTTGATAAAAAACAAGCAGAAGAAAAAAAAAGTAAACGCATATAGTAAGGGTCTAAACTCATTTTGTTGAAATCTTCCTCACTTGGATTGCTATAATCATGGCCCATTACAAACTCTAAAGATGGAGCTAATACAAAATGCATCGCTGGCCCAAGCCAAAAAAATAATTCACTCCCTGTCAATTCTTTTAATATAATCGCGATTAGAGGCGTAATTAAGACTCCAATTCCGGCCAACCAATAATATTTCTTACTATCCATTTTTATATTTGAAACCACTGCTAAATTCTCCCTTTAAAAAAAAATAAAATATTATGTAATTAAAACTAAGCCACAATTTTCATGCCCTCTGAATATTGTTTACGAACATCTTCTGCCATTTTAATTACTTTTCCACGTAACTCTTCAATTTGAACGCTATTGTCATGTTGCCATGGATGAAATCCTGGCTTAAAATAACTTAAATATGCCTTCCATTGTTTGCGCAAATAACCTGCTTTTTCTCCGAAACCGAATAGTAACCACAAACCTTTAAATATACTTTTCACATTGAAAAATGATTTATCTTTAGACATCAAACGCAATAAAGAATATGAAACAAACATTACAAACATTACAGTAGCCATACACATATGATAACTTCTGCGAAAATAACTTCCATCTACTAACTGAAATAGATCAAATGCTACACCCTTGTGTTCAGCTTCTTCAATATTGTGCCATAACCAAACGGGACGAACCGTTGGGTGAAGTGCTTCGTAAACTTCTGGACAAGAAAAAAATATATCCGCAAACATTGCTGTCATATGTTCTAATGCACAAGTAAATGCCAACTGCCCTTTAGGCGATGTAACATGACGAATAACATTAAAAATTACTTTCAAATGATTTTCTAAACTTTGTCGTGGATATTTTCGCAACTCCAACAAGTTATTTAATTGGCTGTGCTCAATACTATGCATAGTTTCTTGACCGATAAAACCTGAGATATCAGCTAATTGCTCTTTATCGATAACTTTATGTTTAAAATAAAGAACAGAATCTACAAAAAATTTCTCTCCTTGCGGGAAAGTGATAGAAAGAGCTTCCATAAAGTGTGTAGCAACAGGATCATTATAGTACCAATAGAGAGGTGTGAACTTATCATAATGAAGAGAAAGCTTCGAAGCTTTGATAACAACTTGTTCTGGCTTTTTATTTGAATACTTATCTGAACTATTCATAAATGCTCCAAAATTCATTTAGCTAACTTGCAAATCTCAATAGCATACTTTCTCTGGCAATTATTCATCGGATGTAGATCCAGTTAACTAAAGATAAACCCCCACAACTTTTTGTTTCATTATGAGAAATTGTTGAATTAAATTTGATTTAGATGATGTAGGCGTTTCTTGTTTAAGCTTAACGTCTTGAGTTATGGCTCAGAAAAAAACACTGACTAACATCAAGGTAATTAGTAGAAGAATTTCATAAAGCTTTTGCGACTTTGCATTTAATCTTCATTCGCAAAAAACAACTCAAAAACATCAGGTGATATTTCTTCATCAAACATTAGAACGTATTTTTTTAAAACAATCTTACTCTCAATTGCCTCAATCTTTGATATTGCAAAAACCTTTGCATCAAACTGATGTTGTTTTTGCTTCTTATCTACTATTGTGCAAACCAACTCGTCCTCGCGAAAGAAGTAATCTTCAACCGAAAAAAAAGATAATGATACCGGAGAGAGGTCATACAATTGAACTATTTTACAGTCAGTATCACTGTACACAAGTATTAATTCTTCACTCTCTAGACGAGCATGATGTCTTTTGTTTTTTTGTCCTGAAAACTTTGACGTTACTTTTTTATTCTTTAATTTCGTATATTTCTCAACATCTTCGTTTTTAAAAAAAATATTTGCTGGAACTCCAGATTGGTTTGTATCTTCACAAATTAAATGAGTAGACTCAATTCCCCCCTGGTTCCAAAGACTGAGTAAACTCAGGTAATGATATGGGCCCAAAACAAAATGGTTTTCTTTAACCCACCATCTCTGCACTGTCTTTTTTGTAATATCAGAAATCTTTGATTCAACTTCTATGCCGGACCCAAGGTTATCCAGAAAGTTTTGATTCAAGGACACAACATCAGGCTCTAAACCCAAGACAATTACAGAATCACTTGGTAATTTGTTTCCAACAGACTTTTTTAAATTATCAATAAAAGAAAAAACCTTAGTCCAGACCTTGGTCTGACTGTCGTATACAAAGTCTGTTACTGACACTTGCCCATCAGCAATTAGCTCTGACAATTCAATCTGGTCAAACGGACCAAATTGAAAAACACCATCAGAAACGTAATATTCTCCTAGAGAAACAACACTCTTTGAATAGAAATTCATCGAAATTCCACCTTGTTGATTCTAAATTGTGACATGAAACTTAAAACATAACAATATGGCGCAAATAATTCACTAACACTGATAAGCAATTATTAGATAGAATTTCGGTGCATGAAAAATAAACTCCAAGTAAACAAACAAGACCAGCATTTGATCGAAACAGTTATCGACTCAAAAATTGTATACCCAGGCCAATATCTAAAAATATGGCGTGACGAGGTCGAGCTTTCAAACGGACACAAATCATATCGCGAATACATCAAACATCCCGGCGCCGCGATGGCCATTCCGTTGCTAGACAACAATACAGTGCTAATGGTCAAACAGTATCGACACGCAGTCGGCCAAGTTTTTCTTGAGTTCCCTGCTGGAAAAAAGGATGAAAATGAAAACAGCGAGCAAACTGCCGCTCGAGAATTGCAAGAAGAAATCGGGTATCAAAGCAACAAACTGACATACCTCACCCGCATTCACCCCGTGATTGGCTACGCCAATGAACACATTGATTTATTTTTGGCAGAACAACTGAGCAAAACAAAAGACAATCGAGATCACGATGAAATACTAGATGTCATCAAAGTATCCATTGATGAATTAGAGCAAGCCGTCTGGCAAGGCCAAGTATCCGACGTCAAAACCCAAATTGGCTTTTTTTGGTTGAAAAAACATTTTCAATCTAAAACATAACCTCTTGTACGAATAAATCATTCACTGATTTCATAGATAATCCTCTAACTAATAACTAATTCTCTATCGGAAAATCAATCCAAGCTTCACCCTCAGGAAAGCTCTTTGGTTTTGCCTGAGTTTGCTTTTGAAATTTCAAAAAAGCAGTGTATGCACAAATCAAAGCTTCAAAGGCATGGTAATTATCAATCATGCTTTTCATGTCTTGTTGGTAAATAAACAAACCATACTTATCTGCCATAGCCTGTAAAAACAATCGACGGCTTTCATCACCACCGACCGAGTGTCGATAATGGCGCAAATGACTTTTTGCAACTTTCAATTCCAAACCCAATCGCCAAACTGATAATTTGGGGAAAACCTCGATCGCTTCAACTTGTAAACGACGTTTAATAAAGGCCGCACGCGCCAACAGCGGAGCTTGATTAGCACCTAAAGCATGATGAATTTCAAAAGTCTCCTCTAAGCCATGGGCAACAAAGGCTTCGATACATCTTTGTGTGTAAGGCGTAAACAATTTATTAGGTCTTTTGTTTTGATTCACTTTTTGATAAAAATTTCGAAGCCAAACAATCTCCGCCTCTTCACAGCTCTCATATCCAGGACATTGCAAACGACAGTTGATACATTTTGGCATTGATAGCGGCACATCAAAAGCAACGGACTCTAGACGATCCTGATATTGAGTGACAATTTCATGGATTTTAAGATCAGCCGAAATAAATTCTTCAGTTTTAATTTTTTCATACAATCGAGATAAAAAAATCTTTTTCTGATCAGTAAAATAATCCAAAACAACCAAACAGGATTTGTCGGCCTTGCCACCAGATAAAGACAAACCAATAAACCGAATTGGCTGTGACAGCTTATTATCGAGCTCATCTGCTAATAATATTTTGTTTACAGCAACTGAAGCTTTGTCAGAGACTTTGCCTTTTGATTTAACAACTGCATTATCTAAAAACTTTTTAGCTGTAGCTTTCTTATTAGCTTTGTTTTTAGCTTTATCTTTGGCAGCATATTTAGCTTTAGCCGCAGATTGAGCCGCGAATTTACCCGTAGTTTTTGTTACAGTTTTTACTGAATTTTTGCGACTGGTTTTGCGTCGAGAACTTGAAACCCTGCTGTTTGACAAGCGTGTACCACCTTTTCTCGGCTCGTTGGCGAAACCCAAACTAAAACACAACCTCCACCACCGGCTCCACAAATTTTAACAGCTTCTGCACCCGCTTGCAAAGACACTTCCGCTAATTTTTCAATCTCAGGGCTAGAAAATGCTTTGGCCAAAGCCACCCGCGCTTTAAATTCTTGTTGAAATAATTTTGGCAACTCTTGCCATTGATGATCATGACATGCATGAAATGTTGCTTCTGCAATTTTTTTCAAATCATGCAAAGCCTGCATCGTCTGCGGATGTTTTTGCACAGCATGAGTTAAAACCTCAAAATTATTCAAACCCGAATGATGAGCTTTCCCTGTGTACACTAAAAGAAAATGTTTTGCTAATTCCGAAGTTTCGCGATCCAAGACTTCTTGTTCAATACCGTTTGCTGAATAATGCAAAACATTAATCCCCCCGCTGGCTGCTGGATAATAATCTTGCGTTCCAGTCGGAGTATTTAAAACCTGAGCTTCTAAATGATGTGCCACTTGTACCATTTGATGAACGCTGGCAAAAGGTTTTTCACAAAAAATAGAAAAAGCTTTCAACAAACTGATAGTTAAACTGGAGCTGCCGCCGAGACCACCACCCACAGGACTTTGCGAACGCGTGCGTAAGCTAAAACCCTTTTGCGGATGCCAATATGACAATTGAGCTTTCAATAAATCCAAATGACGATCTTTATCTTGCAAACACTGCTCAAGATTATCAAATTCTCGTTGATATTTTAAATCTTCAGATATCAGTTCAATTCGGGTGGAATCTACAAACGGAGTCAGCTCCACCTCGGTATAAATATCAATGGCGACATTGATGGTCGATGCTCCTCCTAAAAAATTATACAGCGGCCATAAATCCAAAGTTCCACCAGCCAGATCCACCCGAGTCGGAGATTTAGTTTTTATCGTTTTCATTTTTTCACCTTCCCGGAATCTAATAATTTATTATTATTTGGAACTTTTGAAGAATCTGCTGAGCTATCTTTTACATTCTCATTTGTTTTTGTTTTATCAGTCAGAAAAATCGACATATCAGATTCAGCCACTTGAATAATCAAGGGAAATTTAGAACTCTTCACGTTGTAAAATCCATTTTGCACAGCCGACCAACTCAATTGCAAAACAATCTCATTTTTATCGTCTTTGAAATCCAATTGCCCAACTTTTTTTGTATTAAGCTCTGCTAGCTCTGTGAATCGAGCCAGATTTAAAGATTTCACATGAACAATCCATTTTTGCGCAAGCTCTTCTGTCGATGCTAAATTTTCTGATCTTCCATTGGCACCCAATATTTGCAACTCGACCGTTTTAACTTTAGATGAGTCCAACTCAAAAGGCTCGTGACGATCACGATAAGCATCCGCATTGAATGCAATCAGCTTTTGCACATCAGCCGGGGATATTTTTACAACCTTGCCAGTGGCTTCTAACCAAACGCGGTGAACCTGATCTTTTCCAGCCGCAAAAACTCCATGCCAATCTTTTTGTCCCTTTAAAGAATCTTTCATCGTCACCGTCAACTCAAGCTCAGGATGATCAAAACCCCAGGTCTTCATTTCTGCAGAGGTCGGCTTGCTTTCAGTTATAAATTCAATCGCTTCTAATGAACCAATAAAACTGATCGTATCACGGACTTTATTTTGATCGATCTTCCAAGTGTTATGACCAGCAACTTGCCATAAATCCAACTCAGCATCCGTTTGTTGCTCTGTTTTTTTTGCAACTTCATTTTCCGTTTTTGTATCTGCAGTTTTGACTTTATCCACAGTCGCCTTGAACTGCTTCTTATTCAATTCATAGTTGTATTCAACTCCACGACTATTTTTAAATTTAACAGATAAAATTGCCGACAACGGAAAATCTGCATTAGGTACTTGGATCAGGTGCTTGTCTCTAAAATCAATAGCTTTACTCTCTATTTTTTTTAACCAAGTCGAGCTTACTAAATAAACTTTTTTCTCATCACCTTTTCGCAAAAAAGCATCACCTTGAAAATTCTTAATTGAACCCACTGTAAACACAGAAACTTCACCTAAATTATTTTTCAAAGTCACTTGTCCCAATGGTTTGTCTAAACCAAAAGCTGTCCAATCAGGCTCTGTCAATTGAGGTTTATCTTCTGGATTGTTTTTTGAAATCTCTTTCCTTTTGGAAATTTCTTTAGCTTCGACAACTGTCTCAATCGATTTTTCTGTCACAATACCCTCGACAAAATCATCAACGGCTTGTCCACGAGCACGCTCTACCAATGGTGTTTTTAAAAACCAACCTGGCAATTCAGGGGCCTGCGCATCTTTCTTTTCAAGCTCAACCACTGTTTCTAAATCTGCCTTATCAGCTTGTTGTATTTCTATTTTAACAGAACGTATTTGATCCTTGTTCCAATTCAACAACACAGCCTTTTCTTGCATCTTTAAATTTTGTGAAATCTCATTGCGGTAATCATAAATGGCATAACCAACTACTAGCGAAACCATGATTGCTAAAAATAACAGTTTATCTTTTTTCATTATGCAAACCTTCTTCTATACCAAATAAAAGTACTTGTACCGATCAACAACAATGGCAACGGAATAATAAAAGCAAAAATAAAAATATAAAACTGAGTGTCAGTCATCTGCAACTGAGTCACATTCACTTCTTTAGGCGAAATACTAATAATATTTTCTTCTTTTGCTAAATAAGAAACCGTATTCAATGCCAAATCACGATTTAAATTTTTGTATAACAATTGATTGGAAGCGAACTCGGCATCAGAATATACAATCATCTGAAATTCTTTTGCCCCAGAAACCAAAGGTCCCTTTAATAATGCACCCGTCACAAATGGTCCAGCCACTGCCGCGCCCTTGAAACCTAAATCTTGGTAAGCCAAAGAGGCTTTATCTGTTTTCAATATTTCTTCATAACTGATTCCATTCGGCAACGAGCCCTTCATAATTGCAGCCGGCATTCGCATCAATACAAATTGCCCCTGACCGAAAGGTTTCGTTATCAAATTTGAACTCGAAAATTCAGTTACAGGTGTTGCCTGCGGATTGACAACCTTGCCCAATGGCGTATCCAAAACCTGCACAATGTGATTGGCTTGAAAACTCACACCTAATTTTTCTAACAACTTACTCAACCCAGTTTCTTTTACGTATTTCACTGCAAAGAAAACATTTCCGCCTTTTTTCAAATAATCTTCAATCGCCGTCAGCTCATGATCCATATAAGCTTGTTCTGCGCCCAAAATCATCAAAACATCGGTATCATCTGGAATCACTGGATTCTGATTCAAATGCAATGCTTGCACGCTGTAACGATTGCCCTCTAATAATTTTTTTAATAAATTTGCACCCGTGAGTTCACGGCTGTCTTCTAGATCACGTTCACCGTGACCAATCACATAATAGATTTTTTTATCTTTTTCTCGCGTTACTTTAACAATGGCACCAGTTAACTCTTGTTCATCAATTTTTTGAATTTTATTTCGACGGCCTTGATAATCAACAAAAACGACGCCGCCACCTTGATTGACCGAGTACTCTTGCGCCAATTTCGGATTTTCATTAACCTCGACAAACTGTAATTTTACTTTTGAGGATTCATCTTGATATTTTTTTAATAACAATACAAATTGCGCTCGCGCATCTTCAACACCTTCGGCACCTTTTTTATAAAAATATAAAACTTGAATTTCAGATTTCAAATTTTTCAGAATCAACCTGGTCTGATCGGACAATGAGTTCACCTGAGCAGCTGAATAATCAAATGTCTTATAATTTCTGGCCCCTAAAAAATTCACGGCAATCAATAACACAAGCGTCAGCAAAATGCTGGCCCCCATACTGAGACCTTCTTTGGTAGTTTTAACCTGCCAGAACTCGCGATATAAATTACGGAACGACCAAAGTCCCAACCCCAAAAAGACGACAAAAAATCCCAATGGGATCCACAGATAATCCACCCAGCCGCCCAGCAAAAATCTGGTGATCAATAAACAAATAAATGAAACGCCTGACAAAAGAAAAAATATAACACCTTGTTTTTTCATATTACCTCCAACGCGAACTTTCAACGACTCGCTCACACAGAAAACAAAATAAAAAAATCACACTGGCAAAAAATATCAAACTGCTGCTACGTATGGTGCCCTCAACCAAGGAAACCAAATGTTGATTCAATGATAAGTGTTCAAATATTTGCCTTGATAATGGCGAATCAACAACCTCAACACCAATGCCAACAAACCACACAGACATATTAAACATAACAGCCATCACATAAGCCACCACTGCTGACTGAGTCAGTGATGAAGCAAAAACATCCATCGCAGCATAAACCGCACCGACTATGAAAATTCCAAAAAATGA
>JACCDN010685131.1_pt1 | contig 15916 bp, 21 predicted proteins | sample 7441691 | NCBI WGS metagenome assembly JACCDN01 (sample SAMN15323439, study PRJNA562643) | freshwater metagenome | isolation source: river surface water | place: USA:Blue River Watershed | collected 2017-08-16
ACCATTCCACCACTCGCCCGGACTTGCTCTATTTTAACACTTTAAAATGTACGATTCAAACTGGAGGCACCTACGGGTAACGCTCCCGTCTACGCGGTTTTGCAGACCGCTGCCTAACTTCTCGGCCAAGGCGCCATTTCCTGCCTATTTTAGCAGATATAGCGACTGTTTCCATCTAATATCAGGAAAGTTTTGCAGCTGCCCAGATACCGGCGAGTCCACCTATGGTCGATCCGAGGATACTCCAGGCACCTATGCCACTCGCACCAAAAAGTACAGGTATATAGCCACCAATCATACCGCCAATACTTATAAACAAATACATTACCGTTTTATTCATAACTTCAGTATGACATTTTCTGCTTAAACTTGTCACTTTCTCAGTTCATTTTCAGTCAAAATGCTATTATACATAGTAATGAATGTAAGAGAAGTGCAGCAGCCGAAAGGTCGCCGTGGTGGGGCGTTTGCAACAATTATTCTAATAGTATTGCTTGCTGGAAGTGCTTATGCGGGTTACCATTTTTATTTCAAAAAAACTCGCCTTGGACGCTTTATTATCCCCCAGAATCTGATTCTTTATGATTCGACATTAACTGCGCAAGAACAAAAAACGATACAAGAAAAGATTGATCAGCAGAAATTGAGCGCTTCAAACGACACCACCATAAAAGCGACGATTACCAGTAAGCCCACCGAAACAAAACACATAGTCGCCGTATATGTACCGGTGACCAACTTTAACGCCGTACGTCAAAAAACCACCACAGATGAACTCAAAACGACAGGTTTCTTGCTACCGGAAGGAACTGAGCAATACGTAAAGGATTCATTCGCTACATTTATTGGCGTGCCTGAAACTTCCATAGGCAGTTTTTCTACTTTGGAAACGATTACCGAGGATCAAATTGCGCTCGTCCCAGTGTCCCAACTCGACGCATCGGTCAAACTACTCACCTACGATGATGGTTACTATCTCGACACCTTTTCATCTGGCGCTCTTTTCCGCGTTATAACATTTGATGGAGCTAGCGATCAGGACTTTGCATCACTTGATTTAAACCAGACCTTTTCAAAGGAAGATATTTTCAAAATAAACATGACCGGTGTCACTGCGTTGACGCGCGTTATGATGAAAAAGCTCGCAGACGTACAAGACCCAACCTATTTTAGTGAAAAAATAGCTGACTTTCTCGCCGATGCGGATATAACTCATGTATCAAATGAGGTTTCATTCAAAACTGGCTGTACCTATAGCAATACATCATTTTGTGCTCCACCAGATTTTATAGAAACATTGAAAGCAAGTGGCGTAGATTTGGTAGAGCTCACGGGCAATCACAACAATGACGTCGGGAGCGAATATAATACTGAAACCATTAACCTCTATAAAGAGCTGGGCTGGAACACGGTCGGTGGCGGGCTCAATAGCACCGAAGCTGCTAAGCCATTCAATAGCGACGCCAAAGGGAATAAAGTGACGATTCTTGCCTATAATTATGCAGATTCACCAAGTGGCGGTGCGATTGCCGGACCAAATAAAGCAGGTGCTAACAGTTTTAATTACACAAAAATCGAGCAAGATATCAAAACGGCGAAAGATGCAGGAAATTTTGTCATTGTCGATATTCAGTATTGGGAATGTTACTCATACCCTGATGGGTTTAAAGAATTTCCTGAGTGCGATATACCAATTGGTAAGCAAGAAGAAGACTTCAAGAAAGTGGCATCGCTCGGTGCAGACATGGTTATCGGCACGCAAGCTCATCAGCCCCAAACCTATGAGCGTGTAAACGGTGTGCCGATTTACTATGGTTTAGGTAATCTATATTTCGAGCAAACGAGCTGGCCCGGGACGGAACGTGGTATCATCTTGTCTCACTATTTCAAAGACGGCAAACTCTTGCAAACCAAGTTAACCCCGACAGTGTATGACAAAGCCTTGCAAACTCGTATTATGACTGACGAGGAAGCAGACTACTTACTGACGCGCTTGCATGATGCCCGCTAGAAGATCATCAGATAAAACAAAATAAGTACCGCGAGCGTCATGAGTAGCGTAGCAAGACGTACAAAAGTATTCGAGAGAACACCATTTTTATAGTCACCCATTATTGATGCGTCGTTTCCAACTTTTGCAATCATGAAGAGAAGCGGTACGGCAGCGATACCATTAAAAACTGCCGTAAAGACGAGGGCTTTGATTGGATCGATACCAAGAAAATTAATCATGAGCCCCGCAAATGTCGCAATGATGATAACTGCATAAAACCCAAAAGCTCTTTTCACTTTTCGATACAACCCTTCACGCCACCCGAATGCTTCGCTTATCGCATAAGATGAGGAGCCTGCTAGCACAGGTACTGCGAGCAAACCGAGGCCGATGATTCCAGTTGAAAAGATGAGTTTCGCGATGAGTCCCGCGTTCGGAAAGCCCTCCACGAGCGGCTCAAGGGCTCGTGCAGCGTCCGCGGCCGTGTTTATCTCAGTTATACCACTCACATGCAAAGTCGAGGCACAGGCTATCACAATGAACCACGCCGTCACACTGGCAAGTGTCATGCCCACGAAGTTATCGAGGCGGAGATGATGCAGATAGCGTCTTGTTGCGACGGGCACTTCGCCAATTTTTGCCATATTGTGTTTTGCCACTTCTTCTTCAACTTGCTCAGAGGTATCCCAAAAGAACAGATAAGGCGAAATCGTCGTGCCTAACATGCCCACAAAAATATACATCGTGTCCGCGTCCATCGTTGGATGCAGGGTGAAAGTGTGTCGCAATATTTCACCCCAATCTTGCCCCACGAGCAGTGCAGTTAACGGATACGCAAGCAGTGTCACAGCGAGCCATTTTAAAATTTTTGCATAGGTACGATAGCGTACGAAAATAACGAGCAAAACAACAGCAGTTGCATACAGCATCGCGAGAAGCGCAAACGGCAAATGAACAAAAAGCTGCGTTGTGGCAGCCATGGCTCCCAAATCTGCACCGATATTAATCGTATTTGCTACCACGACTAACCCAACAGCAAGATAGAGCAACTTTCGACTATAGTGTTCTTTTAAAACAGCTGCTAAGCCCTTCCCGGTGATTGCACCAATACGAGCACAGCTTTCTTGTACGGCGAGCAAAAGTGGGTACATAAAAGGAAATGCCCAGAGCAAGCTAAAACCACGCATTGCGCCAGCTTGCGAATACGTCGCAATACCTGATGGGTCATCATCGGCAGCACCAGTAACGAGCCCCGGCCCCAAAATATGTAGTGCACGATTAAATCGTTTGCGCTTTACGAGACTTTTTGACAATGCAAACAGTTGGTGTTCAGTTTTAGAAAATTTTCGCTGTGCGCGCGAAAACCGTGTTGTATGTGCCATATACGTATTTCTGTTCCATTCAGATAATACACCACTAAAGCACAAGCGCTATAACGTTGTTATCGCAATACCTATGATTGGATTGATCGTTTATAATCGACCAGCGATGTAATACTTGCACCGAATACTTCTAGTTGGTTCGGGGCAATATGGAGTGTTACATCACTCACGGTTGTGGATTCATTAGGAGTAGACCAATATACACCCGTTTCTACCCGGACTGGAGGTTTATCGATTACCATGAGACAGTCCCACGACCCTTGGCTAGGCTGTATTTCGGGAATTTTGTCAACTTTTACAAGTGTCTGGATACTGATAGTCCTTTCAATATCTCTACAGAACTCAGGATATTTACTCTTTCGTCGCGTTTTCATACTACGATCGCGTGAATCATGCATTTCGTCAACGAGTTTAATCGTTCCCATGGCTGGTACCCGGATGTATTCCTTAGATGTTTTCAGCACTTCTACCCATCGGCCATTTTCCTCAAAACTACTATCTTGGTCTGTCACGGTTGTGGCAGAGGCTACATAGACAATTTCGGTCGGATAACGAAATGTTGCTTCGCGTTTTCGTTGCCACCATGTATTTGGTTTTGTTCCAATTCTTTGCAGTTGCCAATCTCCGAGTTCTCGTCCAAAAAGCTCATCCAACATTGCTTCGCGCGATAGTTCTGCAGGCATAGTTTCATAGTAGTTCATAAAGCTATACATGACAACCTTTTTAGGACTGCTTTATTTGATACGTTAATACTACTGAGGGTAAGGTTAATGGCTGGAAATACGGAGCCGATGATGAAGAAGAGTCAAACTTCCGAAATCAAGGTGACTGTGTGAGCCATTTTGAGCATAATGAACATCACCACATGAACATGAGATTCCGAGACTAAATAAAATCTGTAAATACATAAGATGCTCCAACAAATAGGAGCATCTTATTTTTATTGTCCAAAGTCTGCTTCGAATCGTGCTCGTTCTTCTTGTGCTCGTGTCTGCATGTTAGCTAACATTCCAGCTCCAAAAAGTCGTTCTATCTGTCGTTGACGCTCTTCTACGAGCTCAAACGTTTCGTGCGAGTTGAGCGTTTCTTCCTCTATTTGACGATCAATTTCCCGAACAGCATCAATATGCGCCTGCAGTTCCCCTCGAAGATCTCGCCCCATGAGGGATTCAGTAAATTCATAACGAGCTACTTCGCTACTTTGAGCAATACCAGCACCATCTGGTGGTAAGTTATTAATCATAATTTAAATATATTATACCATTTTTTTACCTTTTTACACAATTTCCTGATCTCAAACATTTTCCATAGCCCATATTGTCTAAGCACGCATTTTTTGCTACTATCTACGGAGTTAATTAACAATTCACAATCAGTAGCGTGCCTACTCGTTCAAAGAGAGGATTCTTTGAACGAAAGACCGCGAAAATTTACTTACAATGATTGTAAACAAAAAAGTATCGTCTTTTGTTTACATAAAAGTAACTAAATTTTCGCGGATGTAGCTCTCCGCCAGCTGGCGGATGTTTAGAGTGAGATATGCCAAAAGCGCATATCGCAAGGCAATCTTCACATGAAACTTGTTTCATAGCAGAAGTTGCGGGTGAGATGATCCTGTGAATCGTCGCAAGGAGACTTTCTTCATCAATCTTGTTTGATAGAATGAAATCTCGGGGTCGCTAAAAGTGACCGCGGAACGTGACCTACCTTGCCAGGCCAAGGAAGCGTTGATAAAACGACGCACCGTACATTACAATCGTTCCAATACATCATGCGGGTGTAGCTCAGTTGTTTAGAGCGCTTCCTTGCCAAGGAAGAGGTCGAGAGTTAGAGTCTCTTCACCCGCACCAACTAAAGTACCGTCCGTGAGGGCGGTTTTTTAGTTGGCCTGGTGGAGACTCTAGGGCTCGACCGACAGAGGTCGAGAGTGAGACAGTCCCGTGGACTGTCGCAAGGAAACTTACTGGTGAAAAATTGTTTTCAATCATGTAATTTCGGGCCCGCGGAACGTGGGAGAGTCTCTTCACCCGCACCAAAGAAAGAACGTCCCGCTTGGGGCGTTTTTTCTTTGACTCGTGTTTCAAGAAGAGACTCTAACTCGCGAGAGCGAAGAAGTTCTGTGAACTTCTGAGTTTTCCTTGCTTGCCAAGCGAGCGTGCTTGCACGTTGCCGAGCGTATCTTCAATGGAACAGTCTCTTCACCTCCAGCTGGCGGACACACCACGAAAGCTTACAGAGGTGCCGAAATGCAAATTTCGGCGCTTTTCTTATTTTTGTCATATTCTCCCCTGTTAATTAAGTTAGAGTCCTTTATGACCTATTAGCAAAATCCGGACATATTTAGAAAATTACTCGTGCTATTATTGATTGTAAGTATGGCAACGCTACCATCACGATTTACGGCCGTAAAAGCATCCGGAAATATATCCGCTACATCACTTTCGGAGGATTATAATAATTCAGCTTCCCCAGAACGAAAAGCTGCTTTTATTGACGCTTTGCGAGAGATTGACGAAGGGCAACAAGAAGCGTTAGCTAGAGACAGAAATATAAGGCTTGGCAGTGGTGTTGTTGAGGCCATTGATCTTCTCCCGGTAGTCTCCGAAGATAAGTCTTCATTGAACATCTGTTATTTCTGACCCCTATAAAAGTTAGATAAGCGTTCTGTATCTCGCACCAAAAAGTAAGCAAAAATTAATAACAGAGGCCAACTGCCTCTGTTATTAATTCACGCAACACGGATTGCGGACACTACATAATATATCGATCTGCCCGCACATTATGAGGCTAAGGATTGACTATTATAATTTTTTGTTGTACAATATATAAATGTCATTATTCCCTGTTTTTTCACGAGATGATTTTCCGTTTAGCGTCGATTCTGCTGAATCGGAGAGTGCTTTAGATGCTCTAAGGACTATATCTGACCCAGATACAGACATGAAACTCTACATGGTAAGCAGACCTGATATTGTCATGAATGCGGGTAGACTCCTAACAGCAGCGGTTCGTCCATATATGAATGCCACAGACGGCTCACAACTTGCTAACTTCGAAGATGAATCACCAGTACCTGACTCCAGAATGCACAGAGTAGTTGACGGGGAGCATGTCATGGTAAGGCCGATTGCTAGAAATGGATGTACTCAACTCATGGTGATGCGCGATGAAAGCGTGAGAGGTAATTTTAGAATCAATGCGGCACTACCTTTTAATGAGCACGGACTTAAGTACGGTACGGCAGGGTCATTTTTTATCGTGAACCACGACCTTGAAGGCGAGATCTATGTAAGGCCAGACGACCAGAGGTTTCCTCAACAGCTTCAGGTCGCATTCTCACCCGTTGTTGCTGCGATTGATCGAGGCACTGCGGTGCTACCCGACTACAGCTAACATGCTCATATACTGCCTGGAGAGGGAGTAAAACTTAGAGGGGGGACTAATCATGTGAGAGTATTGATGTGCCCCTTGTGCGCAACTTCCAGTATCTGCTCCCAAAGATCTATCTCATCCCTAATTTCGTGTAAAAATAACTCTAGATATTGCACCAATTTAAAACCTCGCGTAAGCGGTGTTTTAAATTGGTATTTGTCAACAGAATCTCAAATTCTTGAAAGTCTGGCTTCATTGCACCTGTCGCACTAATCTATATATCTTCCTCTTTGTTTGCTCTCCGCGCGAGTCTCAAATGTATCTGGCTTTGACAGTGCACTAATAGTGCCTCCGGCGCGAGACTACTACAAAGTGAAACTCGCTCGCTGCTGCCCCTCAGTTTTCTGAACCTTTGCTTTTTTGCGGGCAAGCTTACATCGAACTCGAGTACACCATCAGCGCATGCATTGGTGAGTTTGCTTACGAGATTTGTCGCATCAGATAATTGATCTAATGCCATATTCCCAGCAGTATGGGCAACTCTAGAAAAACCTTCGGGGTTACTTTCTGATCTTTCTCCGTTTTCTATATCGAGCGCCGTGCCCCCAATATGGGCCACGAAATCAAGACTATCAGAAATATTTTTTGCTATAGTTTCTATCCCTTGACATTCTTGACATCGCTCAGGTAAGTCTGGGAAAAGTTCACGAACTAAATTTGACATGATTTTACTCCTTCTTCTACTTCTTTCATTGTTAATGCACGATTCTGCGCAGTTTTTAACTGAATCACAGACCACAGTGCTGTCTTTGCAAGTACCCTCGCGTGAGGGTCATCACTCTCAATATGAGCACCCCATCGCTGTCGTAGGGTATCGAACTGAGCAGTATGCCAATCATTCTCAAAAAATGATTTAAATTCTCGCTCCTTTTCGATATCGCAGCTGATGTTCCTGCCCTCATTAAAGGCGAGGATATCGGGGTCAATCCAATTTGTAAAAACGGTGGCTTGTTCTGGATTTAGATGCGTATTCATAGCTCTTCTCCTTAAATGTGACAACTATCATTCGGTCGAACGATAGTGTTGTTTCTCGTTACGTTCTGATGAATAGCACCAAGTACTTTTATTATTTCGAGCCCTTCTGAAAATGAGATGTTCGGGTCGGTTTTTTTGTGTTCTGCTAAGCTGATGTCACTCGTTTCCAACATGAGACCAACAACAGATGGCACTTCGCGACGCGCTATGAGCTCTAATGCATGGTGAGCAGCGCGCAACTGCCCTACGGGTGTTCTTTCTGTCGCCTCTTTCGGCCTATGCGCAAACTCAGCACCGTGAGAAGCATCAATAAAGAAACCCTGACGTGGCTCTTTGCTATTTTGCGCATGTGACCAATGCATTTCGTTAGCTACGCGAATGCTATGCTCCCATTGTTTAGGGTTAGCCGAAGCGCCAGCTCGATGCATCATCATAACTGGAGCACCACTTCCAAGCGTAGTTCTTCGCGTGCGACTTAACGACGTGCAAAGTTTAAATGCGTGATCGATATCTTCATCCACTCCGTTTTTTATGAGCATCGGCACGTCACTATTACCAACTACCATGTCATGCAGGCTTGTATCTGCAATCGACCGAGCACCTATCCAAGCAATACTCGCAAAACTAAGTAGCTTCTGATGCTGTACAGAACCTACTTCTAAAGCTATGGGCATTGGCCCGAGTCTCCGTTCATGCAAAAAATTAATCGCTACTGATGGGTTAGACTGAAGCAATCCACGCCAACTTTGAACATTTGTTCGCGGTTTCCACACTGGCAAGCGATGAAATATAGGCATATCGAACTGTCGTGACAATTCATCTAACTGCTGTGCCTCCTCCTGTAGAATTCTAGGCACTTTGTCATCGGCTCCGAAATGTCCTACAGCATCTACTGCGCAGGGGCCTGCAATAACCATTAACCCATGGGTAGTTGGATGAGTTTGCAAGCTCCTGTTTATATTTTCAAATTCCATGCGTCCTCTTTCAAACGACGCTATTTCTCTAGATATCATTTTATTCTCCTAAATGATTTGATTAGTGATTTTCGCATTAAAAAAAGCCGCTCTTTTGGTGAGCGGCTTGTCATGCGTTACTTCTGGCTTTTTGAATTATTTCAAAACAGAGCAAATCAAACCACTCGAGCGGCTGATATAGTAGGCAAAATGATTATTATGATTTGCTATCATGCATATGATTATAACATATTAATATATTAAGTAAAGCAGTATCGTATACGCTCACTATTTTATATTCGACATGACCCAATCAATAATTTGATCTATCTTCGGGTCGTATTCATCGTCAGTTCGAACGGTGAGTTGCGGACATTCTAAATCAAGCAGGTTGACGACGTCAGGATAAATTTTATCGAGCGTCTTCATGTGGTCATCGAGCCAATCGGGCACCTTGCCATCGTTCAATCTTATTTCTCTATTTCGAAAACGATTTTTTACGAATTCACAGTCGCTTGCTATACAGTGAATATTGAGCAATTTCGCATCAGTTGCGAGAGATTTTATATCAACTTCGCTTTTATTCTTGTATAACGTGGCATCCATGATCACACTAATTTTTTGTTGCAATAGTGTTACAACGACTGCGTATGCACGCGGTATCCCTACTCGCTCGACATTGTAGTTCGGATCATTCTTTTCCTGCTGATAAATCTGTTCGAGTAAAACATCGCGCTCGATGTGCAATAGACGCAATTTCTCACTCAACAATTTCGCCAAAGTAGATTTTCCTGAACCAGGAGCCCCACTCACAACTATAAATATTGGCCCTTTTTCTAATAGCTGTGTAGTTTTTCTCATAAGCCCATCTTAGCAAATCTTTTCGCAACACATTCCGCTACACTTTTTGTCCAAAAATCACTTGGTCAAAGTGACGCCCCAATAATTAGGTATTTGTACGGCGGAGTACTTATAACAGAAGTAAAGGGCGACTACCCCCCTAGTTTGCCTCATTCGGCACGCCTGTATAAAAGGGTAGTAGATCTTCCAGATACTCTTTGCTCGTAGCATAGGCATAGTCTTTAGACCAACGCACAAGCAGTAGATTGCTCTGAATTATCATTTCATCATCTGTTATGGCGTGTCGTTTTTGCTTCTTACCAGATTTTAGGGGGTCAATAAGTTCGATGAGTATTTCAGGTGTCAAGGCGAAGTAGTGCCGTCTTTGGGCGATATGATTGCTGTACATTTTTTCAACCATTGTTTTGCCAGTCTTATTGAATACCTCAACCACTGGTGTGTCTGTAGTTATGAACTTCATTGATCCTTTGGCTAGGTAGAACCGCCACTTTTTTATAACAAACCACCTATGAAACTCTTCGCATTTGGCAATAAGTTGTAGATGGTTGATGTTATTATCAAAAGTTAAGTCATATTCACCACTTTCAAACGTCTTTCTTGCGTCTTCAATCTGTTCATCGGTTACTTTATGCCCTTTTTTTTCCAGAGCCTCTTTAGCTCCGTCAGTAATATTCGGGTGCGACGCCATTAGCGTTGTCATCTGCTTCATACCATCAGCCATAGTCTTATTTACTTGATTACGCATACGAGGGCTTCTAATCCAAAGAGAAGCCATAAACCACGCCAAAATATCTAGCTGATGGTCTGTTAATGGTTTGTAATTCCAGATTGCGTCAACTATATTGTCATACCCATTGGCGAACCTATCTTCAATTTCGCTAAAGAACTGTTCAAATGCTTGGCTCACTTCATCTTCTTTTCCAGTTTCAACGGCGTAGTAAAAATCGGCGTAACAAACACCACTGTAAGGTTGTGCTTTTATAATTTTGCCTTTTTGAATATCTAAAGTCTGTAAAAAATTATCTACAGCAAATCGCTTGAAGTAAAAACGAGGTGCGAAGTGTTGTTTCTTTGTCATCTGCTTTGTCATATTGTTATTTTACAGCTGCATGAGTATATGTTGAAAGTAATGTTCAAGTGCCAACAACATTTGCTAGATTAGACTGCCCGGTAGTTGGAATTGCTCGGCTAGAAGTTTTAACCTATAATCATCCTGTCCATCAATAGCAGAAGTTTGTAATACGTCAACTATGCTGCACCAAATAAAGAACATCCCGTTTGGGGCGTTTTTTGCTTTGACTCGTGTTTTAAGGAAGAGACTCTAACTCGCGAGAGCGAAGAAGTTCTGTGCACTTCTGAGTTATCCATGCTAGCGATGCTGCTCGTGCTTGCAATAGCGAACTAGATCCTTAAAATAGACCGTATGTCAAACACAACATATGGAGACATTGCTTTTTATGTAAACAGGGGCGGTTTTGAAGTTGACAGAAGTATTGACTTTCACCCGAAAGAACTAGAGAAAGATTGGGTTGACTTGGATCATGTTCTTGCAGAGAGCGAGTTTGACTTAGAAGCATATCGGAATCTTTGTCGCACAGCAATTGGGATTACGACAAGAATATTATTCTTACCTGAGCAACACTGCCCTGTTCGTGCAATAGGAGTCGGTGGATCATTCAAACCAACGGGGGGATTTGTAAGATTCACAGGCAGGAATTTCGCAGGCGATTTAAGTATGGGCGATCTTGATTTTGCAGAGCACGGACTTCGATACTGTGGTAATGAAAGTGAGGTATTTGAATTAGGGAATCACGCATCGGTCGATGGTCATATAAATATTGATGGTAGATATTACAGTGCATCTATGGGCTTAAATGCCTGCTTAGTTGACCGTGGCTCCCAAGCGCGCACACAGGTAGCTAGCCCAGAATTCGTCCAAGAATGGACAGAAAAAATTCTCAAGCCCTTAGAATATGATATTAAATCTGGAGCTTACGTTTGGACGGGAAGCCCAAAAACTGATTTAAACAATCCACAAAGGGTCGTCTATTCTCTTTAAAAAGTATTATTTAATTTAGCAGTATTTTTCTACTGGGTTCTTTACCGTTCTGTGCGACTGTTATAATCGATTCGTAGCAATAATGAGTTTCTGTTTCTGATAAGTAAGTTCATTTTAGGAATTAAGAGTAGAATCAGGAAGATATAAAGGAAAAATAATATGGCTAAATACATGATTTTGTTTAAGTCGACATTTTCAGCAAGTGAGCTAATGGCAAACGCGACACCCGAACAAATGCAAGATAGTATGCAAGAATGGATGACCTGGAAAGACAATTTAGATTCATCAATAGGATTTGAGTGGGGTTTACCTTTGCAAACAGTTGCAGAAGTTGCTCCAGGCGAAGTTACACAAGGCAATAGTCCTGTATCTGGATACGCAATCATGCAGGGCGATGAACAGGCGATTACAGATATTCTTAAGTCACACCCACATCTAAAAAGAGATGGCGCTAGTATAGATGTTCTTGAAATGATGTCTATGCCAGGAATGTAAAGGCTACACACTTTCTTTTAGCTTTCCCTACTCTTTGCTAAAGACCTTTAAAGACGAAAGCTTGAAGACGAGCTACACCGACGAATTGATGAAATTGCTTTTAGTAATGAATTTCAACTGCATGCGCGGATTATACCGAAAGAGCTTCACTTTGATAAAATAGGGGCGTGAAATACATTGATAAACTCTCGATTAGAATAGTTACTGCAGTCGTCATTGGGATTTTACTTGCTGGTGCATGGACAAATATTCAGTACCAATGCGATACACTGGAAAACAAAGGGTGCGTTGCATTTGAAAGTGCGATACTTCATCCTAATGATTTAATTAAAAATGAACAGGACAGTTTAGTTACATTTTCAAGATATATGGTGTACTCTTCAGCTGTTTGCCTAGCTATTCTTACAATAATAAATGCGTCGCAAAAAAGAAGGTCTGATTAAGGACTCGTTCGGTTGCATAGGTAAAAACCATGAAAGAATCGTTCGTAGATGTGCTCAGCGTAGGCGGTAAAAGCAATTCACTTGGTAGAGCCCATGAAGTAGTCGAAGCGGTATTACACAACGAAACTCGTCTCGAAGAGCTTTACCAGTGCATGTTCGACGAAAATTCGTGGACGCGTATGCGCGCAGCTGACAGCTTAGAAAAAGTCTGCCGAGTACACCCAGAATGGCTCACATCATATATAGACAGACTGCAAAAGGATTTTGCCGGAACAGCACAACCGTCAATCCAGTGGCATATTGCACAAATATATCAGCAGGTGGACCTAATGCCAGCTCAGAAAGAGATCGCAATCCATTGGCTCAAGGATTTACTATCAACTGCAGACGTAGATTGGATAGTCGCAGCAAACTCGATGGATACGCTTGCACAGTTTGTGCTAGACGGCTCAGTAGCAAGCACAGATTTTAAACAATTACTTGCCGTGCAACTCAATCACAAATCACCAGCCGTCGTAAAGCGCGCAAATAAATATCTCAATCAGATTAAATAAATCCCTGTATTGTTAAAACCATTCACTTCTCCGCTCTCGTGCAGACGCGCTGAATAAAAATCTTGCCAAACTAACGGTGTTTTTCATAGACCGCACGAGGGGCATATACTAGATAACATGAGGGAACTAGAAATGCGAGCGGAAGCATGTCTGTCAATCGCTGAAGAAGCATTGTGTAGACCAGATTATGTACAAGTACATCGCCAAAAACTAGTTCCACTCGAAGACGGGTATGATTTAAGGCTGAATTCACATGCTCGTTACGTCCGACCGAATGCTCCTCATACTTTTTATGGCTCTTCTGAAGTGTCAAACTATCTCTACATCACAGGTGGAAATACTCCCAAATTTTCGCTTGATATTAGCTCGTTAGATAATGGTGAGGTCAACGGCCTGACTGACGATACCGGCCTACTCAACAACGCGTACCGGATAACGAATGGTGAAACACAGGCGCAACTTGGGTTTGTCCGTCGGCTCATTGCTGGAGTATTTGACGAAGCGTCGTTAAAACGAATGCATATTTGGTTTACGACCATGCTTGAATCAGGCATAACCCAAACATATTCTTTTCGTAGTGCCGAGAGTGAAACGCTAGAAGTGTACGCCACTCAATATGAAGACTCCGAAAAGCGCTGGGATGTTAGTCCCTACGGCGCCCCGACGTCGATTTCTGTACGTTTGAAAAACGAAGAGCGCGCCACGATTCTAGATAGGACTCCCAATAGCACTACTGAATCCTACGAGAAATATAAAGACGACAGAGAGTTAATTGAAGCAGCAAGCGAAACAGACCTACTACGATCTGACGAAGGTCGAGTGATTGGTATGAAAAACGCGCATCATTTAGAAGCGGTAATCGGTGAAGTTGACCGTGTACTAGGTAGACGAGCATTGACTCACGCCAAGTTAGAGCGAATCGAACAAGGTACCGCAGTGCTTAGTGAAGCCATGGTTTCCGATACATTTTATACTCGCTAAACATATAAGTTTCAGATGGACTGCGCACCTTATCTTCGCGTTATTCGCAAACTGCCGATGAGCAATAGTGCAATAAAAATTGAGACTACTGCCGCAATCAAAAATGGTGCCTCAACTCCGAACCATGCAAATAACAATCCAAACGCTAATTGACCCAACATGCTACCACTATCCCCTGCGACAACATGAAGTGCTGTCCCACGCTTAATTTGCGAGTCGGATAAACTATCAAATGATAAAGCTTTTATTGCTGGAGATGTTCCCCTAGCAAACATCCCTAGTAAATAACTCAAGAAATATAAGATGATTGCAGAATCTACAATTAATAACAACGTGATACTCATGGCCATGCCAAGCTCGGCAAATGCAATTGCAATTGGACCGGAACGTCGAGAAGCAAGTTGGCCTATTAGCCATCGTCCACATAAATAACCTAGGAATATCGCCGTCTGTAGAAGGAGGCTATTTTCGATTGAAAAGCCCTTAGCATAGAATACCAGCGGGAGAAAAACAAACAGCTGAGAGCTAGAGAATGAGTCAAGGAATTCTACAAATAGAATTGACTGAAACCGCCGGTTATGTCTGAGAAGTGACACACTAGTATAATTCGGTATTCTTTTCTTACTTTTAAAATGCGGTGTTCGATGCGTATACAGAATAAAAATCAATGATGTAAGAATCGCAATACCGATAACACTCTCCAAAGACCCTATAGCTAGAGCGCCCGCCACTACAATTGGCATTGCAATTCTGACGACGTCTGTAAGCATTCCAAGTTTTGCAAGCGTGTGAAACCGCTTCCCTTTTTTTGTTATATTTGCTGCTACTGCATTAGCACCTGACATAGCGATACCAACTGAAAGACCCATCAATAAATACGCCAAATACAGCGACCTTAGAGAATCATAATGAATACTACATAATAAGAACGTACTCGCAATAAGTGACGTACATGCAGATAAGATAAGGATAGAACGAGTTTGCTGTTGGTGAAGCCATCTTGCGACAATAGCCGCCCCGGCAATAACAAGCACAATAAAAACTGCACCAATAGAACCAACCTGTGCATCACTAATCATGCCTTGAGCGTAGAGGACGGGCAACAAGATGAAATAGAACACAGAAAATCCTTTGCCGATTGCATGCAGGATAGAGAGTTTTGCAGTAGAAAATTGTTTATGTTTCACGTTAAAACAATAGTAGCGAAATTGTATATAAAAATACAAACTGAGTGTACTAATACTAAAGGCAGTGTCACGATTACTTTTGATGCCCGTATGAGCATACTCAATAGTGAGAAATTAATAGATAAAATTGCTAATCCACTCTCTGCTATGATAAAAGCATGAGATTCCTACGATTTCTTACAAAAACCAAACAAGCTCTCACAGAAGAAGAAATGTTAAGTTGAAAGCATTCTGAATTTATTGCTAATATGCCGAAACTACTTTTCGAAGCACACCAACATACCAACAATAAAGAAGAAATTTCTAGTAGTACCGAATGCGCATGTTTTTATTGTTTTGAGAGATTTAGCCCTGATAAAATCACATGGGCTGGACGAGATGGTGCAGTGGGACTCTGTCCGAACTGTAAGGTCGATGCAATATTGGGAGACAAGTCTGGTTATAATTTGAGTGATAATTTTCTGAAAGATATGCATAAACACTGGTTCGAGAAAAGTGTTAAAATTTAATAATGAAAACACCCCTAACAACATCGGACGCGCCGGACGCGCCATTTTTATCGCAAGCAATCGTCAGTAACGGTACGATTTATGTATCGGGG
>JACCDN010880665.1_pt1 | contig 15915 bp, 13 predicted proteins | sample 7441691 | NCBI WGS metagenome assembly JACCDN01 (sample SAMN15323439, study PRJNA562643) | freshwater metagenome | isolation source: river surface water | place: USA:Blue River Watershed | collected 2017-08-16
ATTCAAAGGCTTTAATTTTATCTTCAGTAACTCCATCACCTTTATCATAGCAAATAGCTAAACTATACATTGCTTTTACATAACCATTTTCAGCAGCTTTTTTAAACAATTCAAAGGCTTTAATTTTATCTTTAGTAACTCCATCACCTTTAGAATAGCAAATAGCTAAATTATACATTGCTTTTACATAACCATTTTCAGCAGCTTTTTTAAACAATTCAAAAGTATTAATTTTAATTGAGCTTACTGTTCTTTTAGCCAATAAGGGGTCGCTATCATCTTTAGTTGATTCACTATCATTAAAATAACTCATATTTGATTTATTTTCGGGTTTTAAATTTAAATTATCTTTAAAGATATTTTGATTAGCATTAGTAGGAGTTTCCTTTATTTTTTTCATTATTTTATCCAGTCTTTAAAAAATTGTAATAATACTTGATTAGGGGGTTCGTAGAATAGCAAATTATTTATTAAATCCCCCCCCCAAAAAAAATAAAGCTAGCATTATAACTCTAAATTAATAATATTAAAAGTAACATTTTTGTCTTTGTAGGTAGATTCTAAAATGAAAGGAAACTAAAATTTAATTAAGTAGATTAGTTTAATTTAAATTTAAGATTTGTAATTTGATAAGAGAGTAAGATATTTAGTTTATAATCCTGTTCACTACAACAAGGAGTTATAATGGCTAAACACCTCACTCAGGAGCAACGATACTACATCTGTCTACAAATAGCAAATTTTATTCCACAAAAAGAAATAGCACGTCGTATTGGAGTAAGTAAATTAACAATTTCAAAAGAATTAAAACGTAACAGTCGTAATATTGGTGACTATGATTCAGATTATGCAGGGAAAAAAGCTGCACTAACTCGCTCAAAAGCTAGTAAAGCAAAAGTATTTAGTAAACTATTAGCACATCATGGTAAAACATATAAGGCAAAGCAAGCATTAGCAAATATAATTACAAATGGAGTTGATATAAGTCAACGTCCAAAGATTGTTGAATGAAAAACAAGGATAGAAAAACTAAAATGATTTTTATCCGTAAATCAGTAGATAAAAGTGCATTACAAATACAATTGGCAATTGAAAACATATATATAAAAAGTACTGTGCCTATAATGACATTAACGTCAGATAATGGATCTGAATTTGCAAACCATATTTCCATTAGTCAAAATATTTGATGTAGCTTCTATTTTGCAAGACCATACCATTCATGTGACAGAGCTCTTAATGAAAATACTAATGGATTAATTCGTCGTTATTTGCCAAAAGGAACCAATTTTGATACAATCTCTGAAACAGAGATTGAGCATATTCAGGATTGCTTAAATAATAGACCAAGAAAAGTGCTTAAATATAAAACCCCGAATGAGGTTATGAACAAGTATTTGCAACGAATTCAATACAACAAAGCTAAAAATTTTAAACTGTAAGTTTCCTTTGATCCTTGAATCCACCCTCTTAAAATACTTAAATTACTTTGTTATCAGTGCCATATATGTTAAAATAAGGATCTTTATTATCATATGATATATGATATTTTTATAAGGGGTTAAATTATGCCATCATTTGATATTGCATCAGAAGTAAATAAGGTAGAACTAGCAAATAGTATTGATCAAGCAAATAAAGAAATTACTAATAGGTTTGATTTTAAAGGTAGTGATTCTCGAGTAGAAATTAAGGATCTTGAACTGACAATTTATGCTGATGATGAATTTAAGTTAGGGCAAGTTCGTGATGTATTAACTTCTAAAATGTCAAAACGTGGAATAGATACACGAGTGTTAGATGAAGGTAAAAAAGAGAAAGTAAGCGGTAATAAATTGAAAGAAATAATAAAAGTTAAAAACGGAATTAGTCAAGAAATAGGTAAAAAAATTCAACGATTAATAAAAGATAGCAAACTTAAAGTTCAAGCAAGTATTCAAGGTGAAGAAGTGAGAGTAACTGGTGCTAAAAGAGATGATTTGCAAGAAACAATGCAATTAGTAAAAAAAGATATTACGGAACTACCGCTACAGTTTATTAATTTTAGAGATTAAAATTTAATGATAAAAATTGAAAACTTAACAAAATCTTTTGGTAAATCATTAGTATTAGATAATATTAATTTTGAAGTGGCGCCTGGTGAAGTATTTGGCATAATTGGCAAGTCAGGAGCAGGTAAATCAACATTAATAAAATGTTTAAATTTATTGGAGCGTCCGGGTCAAGGAAAAGTTATTATTAATGGTGATGATTTAACAGCAATGAGTAAAGAGCAATTACGCTTAATACGACAAAAAATTGGTGTTATTTTTCAAGGGTTTAATCTTCTTACTTCAAAAAATGTTTTTGAAAATGTTGCACTACCGCTTTTATTGCATGGTAGATACTCTAAAGTAGAGATAAAAAATAAAGTTAATAAATTACTAGATTTAGTAGGTTTGAGTCAATTTGCTAATAAATATCCAGCTAGTTTATCTGGTGGGCAAAAACAAAGAGTGGGGATTGCAAGAGCATTAGCAACTGATCCAATAGTATTGTTAAGTGATGAAGCAACTTCAGCACTAGATCCACAAACCACTAATAGTATTTTAGAATTACTTTTAGATATTAATGAAAAACTAGGTCTTACTATAATATTAATTACGCATGAAATTGAAGTTGTAAGAAAAATTTGTGATAGGGTTGCAGTTATTGATGAAGGAAGAATTATTGAGTCAGGGAAAACTGTAGATATAATATTGCATCCAAAAGAGGAATTAACAAGGAAGTTGATTTTAGAAGAAGAAGGTAGTAAATATTTAGAGCAGGTTTCTGATTATTATCGCTTTGAAAAAACAGATAATAATCACTTGGTCGTTTTATCGTTTATTGGGGACAATACATTTGAACCAATTTTAAATACAATATTTAAAGAATCGGGTATTGGCTTTAGTATATTAAGGGGAGAGCTGGGGCGTATTAAAAAAATGCCATTTGGACAACTGTTATTGGAAATATCAGGGCAAGAACAGCAATTAAAAAAAGCATTTGAGGTGATTAATAGACTCGGTATTCATTATGAAATAATAAGTTAGGAAATAAAATTAATGAGTAAAAGTAATATAAGAAATTTTTCAATAATTGCACATATTGATCATGGGAAATCAACTTTAGCTGATAGGTTTATTGAGTTTTGTGGTGGGTTAGACAAAAGAGAAATGAATTCTCAAGTTTTAGATTCTATGGATATTGAAAAAGAGCGTGGAATAACTATTAAAGCACAAACAGCTGCACTAAATTATAAAGCACGTGATGGTAATATTTATAATTTGAATTTAATTGATACGCCAGGCCATGTAGATTTTTCTTATGAAGTATCGCGTTCATTATCTGCGTGTGAGGGTGCTTTATTGGTGGTTGATGCTTCTCAAGGGGTTGAAGCGCAAACTGTAGCTAATTGTTATACTGCAATTGAACTAGGGGTAGAGGTATTACCTGTTTTAAATAAGATAGATTTACCCTCAGCTGAACCAGAGCGTGTTATTCAGGAAATTGAAGATATAATTGGCTTGGAGGCAACTGGCGCAATTTATTGTTCAGCTAAAACTGGTGAAGGGGTAGAAGATGTATTAGAATTAGTGGTTAATAAAATCCCACCACCTAGGGGTGATATTAAAAAGCCTTTAAAAGCTTTAATCATTGACTCTTGGTTTGATAATTATGTTGGTGTAGTTATGCTAGTTCGGGTGGTTGATGGTATTTTAAAACCTAAAGATAAAATTAAGTTTATGAGTAATAAAGAAGTATTTTTATGTGAGCAGGTGGGGGTTTTTACACCCAAAGCTATACAAAGAAGTAGCCTTAATTCAGGTGAAGTGGGCTTTATTATTGCTGGAATAAAAGAACTTCATTCAGCAAAAGTTGGTGATACTGTAACATTAGAGGCTAATTCGGCTAGTGAAAGTTTACCTGGTTTCAAGGAGATACAGCCAAAAGTATTTGCAGGCTTATATCCGGTTGAATCACATGATTATGAAAGTTTACGCGATTCATTAGAAAAATTAAAATTAAATGATGCTTCGTTAAATTATGAACCAGAAGTATCTCAAGCTTTAGGTTTTGGTTTTCGTTGTGGATTTCTTGGGCTTTTACACATGGAAATTGTGCAGGAAAGATTAGAGCGTGAGTTTAATATGGATCTAATTACAACAGCACCAACGGTTGTATATCAGGTTGTGGAAAAAGGTGGAAATATAATTGAAATTGAAAATCCAGCAAAATTACCTGAACAAAATAAAATTGAGGAGATAAGAGAACCTATTATTAATGCAAATATTTTAGTACCTAGTGAGTATTTAGGTAATGTAATAACATTATGCAATCAAAAACGAGGAGTGCAATTAAATATGCAATATATGGGGCGACAAGTAATGTTAACCTATGAAATGCCGTTGAATGAAGTAGTTTTGGATTTTTTTGATAAATTGAAATCTGTTTCTCGAGGCTATGCTTCATTTGATTATGAATTTAAAAGTTTTGAGCCTTCAGATTTAGTAAAATTAGATATTTTGGTAAATGGTGAAAAAGTTGATGCATTATCATTAATTGTTCATAGATCAAATGCCCAGTATAGGGGTCGTGAATTAGCGGCAAAATTAAGAGAGTTAATTCCAAGGCAAATGTTTGATATTGCTGTTCAAGCGGCATTAGGTGCACATATTATTGCCAGAGAAACTATAAAAGCCATGAGGAAAAATGTTTTAGCTAAATGTTATGGTGGTGATATTTCTCGTAAAAAGAAATTATTAGAAAAACAAAAGGCGGGAAAAAAGAGAATGAAACAAGTAGGAAATGTAGAAATTCCTCAATCTGCATTTTTAGCAATATTACAAGTTGATTAATGGAAATTAAAATGAATAGTAAAATTCGTTTAATTGTAGGTTTAGGAAATCCTGGTAGTGAATATGCCGAAACCCGTCATAATGCAGGTTTCTGGTTTATTGATGCTATTAGTAGAAAATATGAATTAAAACTTCAGCTGGAAAAAAAGTTTTTTGGTTTAATGGGGAAAATTGGTAATGATACTTTATTATTAGAGCCTCAAACTTTTATAAATATATCAGGAAAATCTGTTTTGGCAATAGCTTCGTTTTATAGGATTTTACCCAATCAAATTTTAGTAGTACATGATGAATTAGATTTTGAACCTGGAATTATTAAATTAAAACAAGGCGGTGGTGATGGTGGGCATAATGGGTTAAGGGATATTGATAAAGTTATTAGTAAAAATTATTGGCGTTTAAGATTAGGAATAGGGCATCCTGGAGACAAAAATAAGGTTGCAGATTATGTCCTTAAAAAACCAAGTATAGAAGATTTAATTGATATTAATAATGCAATTGATAAGGGGCTATCTGTACTAGATTTATTATTATCTGATAATTTTGATGACTTTAATATGGCAATGAAAAAATTACATACAAAATAGAATAAAAGTTATAAAGAAAGATTAAGGTTATGTCGTTGAAATGTGGAATTGTTGGGTTACCTAATGTAGGTAAATCAACTTTATTTAATGCTTTAACTAAGAGTGGAATTGCTGCTGAAAATTATCCATTTTGTACTATTGAACCTAATATTGGTATAGTTGAAGTTCCAGATTTAAGGCTTAAAGCTTTAAGTAAAATTGTAAACCCACAGAAAGTTCAACCAGCAATAGTTGAATTTGTGGATATAGCGGGATTAGTGGAAGGTGCAAGTAAAGGTGAAGGATTAGGGAACCAATTTTTAGCAAATATTCGAGAGACGGATGCCATTATTAACGTGGTACGATGTTTTGAAGACGATAACATAATTCATGTTGGTGGTAAAGTTGATCCTATTAGTGATATTGAAGTTATAACTGCTGAATTAGCATTAGCAGATATGGCAACAATTGAAAAAGTAATTCAAAGAGAAAATAAAAAAGCTAGAGCTCTTGATAAAGAAGCGATAAATTTAGTCGCATTACTTGAAAAATTATTGCCTCATTTAAATGAAGGAAAGCCAGCTAGAACTTTTAATTTATCTAAAGAAGAATTATTTTTAATTAAACCGTTATGCTTATTAACAATAAAACCAGCAATGTATGTTGCTAATGTTAGTGAAAATGGATTTATTGATAATATACATTTAGATAAACTAATAGAATATGCAAAATTAGAAAAAGCACAAGTAGTGGCAATATGTGCAGCTATGGAAGCAGAAATTGCACAGTTAGAGGATGCTGATAAAATTGAGTTTTTAAAAGATATGGGTTTAGAAGAGCCTGGGCTTAATAGATTAATATGTGCAGGATATAAATTATTGGGGTTACAAACATATTTTACAGCAGGAGTAAAAGAAGTTAGAGCCTGGACTATTCCCATTGGTGCTACAGCTTCGCAAGCTGCTGGAGTTATTCATACTGATTTTGAGCGTGGATTTATTAGAGCAGAAGTAATTATGTATGATGATTTTATAAATTATAAAGGGGAGCAGGGTGCAGCTTCAGCTGGTAAAATGCGTTTAGAAGGAAAAGATTATATAGTTAAAGATGGTGATGTAATGCACTTTAGATTTAATGTTTAATATAGAAATAAAATCTAAAATGTATGTAGCAATTTCACTATATAATTTGGAAGGAATATCAACTTATGCGACTAGTTAAAATTAAGTTTATTAGCTATTTCATCTTTATATGGGGCGATATTCAGGCTGAATGCTTGGTATTTAAACCAGTTTTTAAATTAATGAACTATCGTGCTATTTTACTAAAAGATGTAGCAGCTAATAAATATAAAAATCAGCAAAGTGTTTTTGATGCAGCACAAGAATTAAAAATTTTACAACAAGTATATATTTATGCAAATGAATTAAACATAGAAAATTATAGCTTAATGCAATATGCACAAATACAAATGGATTTATCTAAGCAAATTGAACAATATTGGTTGAATCTATGGCAAAGTAATCCGTTACTTGCACCTAAAGATGGTCAATATAAAAACTTAAAATATATAAGACAGCAAATCCAAATATTAGATAAGCAAATATATCCGAGTTTAGCCAGATCTATTAAGCTAAATTCTTGTACTAATGCTGATATCCAAGATGAATTTGTTGCAAGCTTTAAAGCAATAAAAGGTATACCAATAGCACCAGATTTTTCTAGATTAATGGTAAATGCTATTTTATCGATAAAACTCAAAGTAAAAAAGAATCAGTGACATTGGTTAGAGTTATAGCTAAAGAAATGGGAAAATTTAAGTATTTTACATGATTATACTAATAAATATTATTCAAAAAATATTTTAATATTGGAGCAAAACAAATAATGCAGGTAAATGAAATTCGGAAAAAGTTTTTAGATTATTTTCATAATCTAGGTCATACGATCGTAAAATCAAGTTCATTGATTCCGCATAATGATCCTACTTTGTTATTTACAAATGCTGGAATGAATCAGTTTAAAGATATTTTTTTAGGATTAGAGAAACCATCATATGTTCAAGCAGCTTCAGTACAAAAATGTGTGCGAGCAGGCGGTAAACATAATGATTTAGAAAATGTAGGTTATACGGCAAGGCATCATACTTTTTTTGAAATGATGGGCAATTTTAGTTTTGGTGATTATTTTAAAGAATTGGCTATAAAATATGCTTGGGAATTTTTAACAGATGTTTTAAAAATTCCTAAAGATAAGTTATATGTTACTATTTACCAAACTGATGATGAAGCATTTACAATTTGGAATAAGCATATAAAATTACCTATAGATAGAATTATTCGTATTGGTGATAAAGAAGATGGAAGCTCAGATAATTTTTGGCAAATGGGTGATACAGGGCCATGTGGACCTTGTACAGAAATTTTTTATGATCATGGGGCTGAAGTTTTAGGTGGATTACCTGGAAGTGAAGGTGAGGATTGCGATAGGTATATAGAAATTTGGAACTGCGTATTTATGCAGTTTAATCGTGATGAAAAGGGAGTTTTACATAATTTACCTAAACCATCAGTAGATACAGGTTTAGGTTTAGAACGTATTGCTGCGGTTATGCAAAATGTTCATAGTAATTATGAAATTGATTTATTTGTACATCTTATTAATAAAGCTTCACAAATTACAGATTGTAAAGATTTAACAAATCCATCTCTTAAAGTGTTAGCCGATCATATACGTTCAGTATCATTTTTAATAGCAGATGGAGTAAATCCTAGCAATGATGGGCGTGGTTATGTATTGCGACGCATTATACGCCGTGCTATTAGACATGGTTATAAATTAGGTATGTATGAGCCATTTTTTTATTTATTAGTCTCGGAGTTGATAGTGCAAATGGGAAAGGCTTATCCTGAACTAATAGCAAATCAAGCACAAATTGAAAAAATTATTTTAAATGAAGAAGAGAGATTTTTTCAGACAATTGAGCATGGAATGAAGCTTTTAAATGAAGAAATTTTAAAGGTAAAAAATAAAACTTTATCAGGAGATATTGCTTTTAAGCTTTATGATACTTACGGTTTTCCTATAGATTTAACAGAAGATATATGTAGAGAAAAACAAATTAGTGTAGATATTGAAGCTTTTGAAGTTTTAATGAGTAAGCAAAAAGAAAGAGCGCAGCTAGCTGGAAAATTTAGGATAGGTGAATTGCTAGATTATTCTGGAGCAGACTCAGAGTTTTGTGGTTATAATAAACAAAGTGTGGAAGCAAAAGTTATTGCTATTTATCAAAATAATACACCTGTAAATTCTTTGCTTAATGAAGAGGAAGGTATTATTATTTTAGATAAAACTGTGTTTTATGCTGAAAGTGGCGGGCAGATTGGTGATACTGGAGTTATTCAAATTAATGGTGGATTAGATTGTATTTTTAATGTTTCAGATACACAAAAAATTAGACATGAGGTAACTAGCCATATTGGAAAATTAATTAATGGAACTATAAAGGTTGGAGATGAGGTAACAGCTACTATTGATATACATAGGCGTAGTGCAATTACAAGAAATCATTCTTCCACTCATTTATTACATAAAGCTCTACATAAAGTTTTAGGAGAGCATGCATTGCAAAAAGGCTCTTTAGTATGTGATGAATATACTAGGTTTGATTTTGCCCATGATAAAGCTTTAACAGCTAATGAAATAAAAGAAATTGAAAGAATAGTAAATTTTGTAATTATGAGTAACTATGAAGTAAAATTCTCTTATATGAAATTTGAGGAAGCTATAAAAAGTAATGTTATAGCGTTATTTGATGAAAAATATACGGATGAAGTGCGTGTAGTTAAAATGGGAGATTTTTCAGTAGAATTATGCGGAGGAACTCATGTGTCCCGAACTGGAGACATAGGGCTATTTACTATTATTGGTGAATCTGGAGTGGCAAATGGAGTAAGACGAATTGAGGCTGTTACTGGGGAAACTGCGATTTTGCGTATGCAAAAAAATATGGAAATTTTAGATAAATTACGTTATGAATTAAAATCTCAAACAAATGATATTCTTCCTGAAAAATTAAATATGATTTTTAATGATAATAAGGATTTAATTAAACAAGTAATGAATTTACAATCAAAATTAGCATTATTAGAGGCTAATGAATTTATAAAGAAGGTAGAAATATTAGAAAATGGAGTAAAATTTATTTCATTAGAGTTAACTGATATTGATAATAAAATTGTTCTTGAATTAATTGATAAACTTAAAGATAAATTAGTTAGTGGTATTATAATTATTGCAGTAAAGGTGGGTAACCAAGCAAGTTTTTTAGTTGGTGTAACTAAGGATTTATCTACTAAATATAAAGCGATGGAATTAGTAAAATATTTATCTAATATTGCTGGTGGTAAAGGTGGAGGAAGACCTGAACTTGCACAATCAGGCGGAGCGGATGTTGAAAAAATATCTAGGGCGTTTAAATCAATAAAAGAATACATTTTAGAAAGTATTTAACAATGGAAAAAATTACAGTAAATACGGAGTTTGATGCAGGAAGTATTGAGATTATTGATATTTCAAAATTACAATTTAAAATAAGAAAAGATACTAACTCTCATTTTGCTCAATGGTTTTATTTTCAATTAAATAATGTAGAAAATAAAGAGTTAGCAATAACTATTAGTGATTTAAAAAATAGTGCTTATCCAGAAGGTTGGAAAAATTATAATGTTTGTGCTAGTTATGACAATGAATATTGGTTTAGAGTGAAAAGTGTTTTTGATAAAGATAATCTAAACTTTAAAATTATACCAACAGAAAAAAGTATATATTTTGCTTATTTTGAACCATATTCATATGAGAGACATTTAGAGTTAATTAATTATGCCAATCAGTCTGATATGGCTAATCATACAGTATTAGGCAGTACTGTAGAAGGTAGAAATATAGATTTAATTACTATTGGAGATATTAAAGCAAAGTATAAAGTTTGGATTATTGCAAGACAACATCCAGGAGAAACCATGGCAGAGTGGTTTATGGAAGGTTTAATTGATAAACTGTTGGATGAACAAGATGCAACTAGTAAAGCTTTAATAAATAATTGTGTATTTTATTTAGTGCCTAATATGAATCCAGATGGTGCTTTTAATGGAAATCTACGTACTAATTCCTTAGGTATTAATTTAAATCGCGAGTGGCTAAATCCGGTAGAAAAAAAATCACCAGAAGTTTTGTATGTTAGACAAAAAATGATGGAAACTGGAGTAGATGTTTTTTTTGATATTCATGGAGATGAAGCCATTCCCTATGTATTTACAGCAGGTTGTGAAGAAAACCCTTCTTTTAGTGAGAAGCAAAACAAATTAAGTAAGCTATTTATAGAATATTTTACTTTAATAAATCCTGATTACCAAACTAAATATGGTTATGAAAAAGGGCATTTTAATGCTGAAACAGCAACAATGGCTACCAATTGGGTAGGTAATCAATTTGATTGTTTAGCATTTACTTTAGAGATGCCTTTTAAGGATAATGATAACTTACCCGATCATATAACTGGTTGGAATGGTTATAGATCATATTTGATGGGGCAAAGTATATTAATAGGAATTAATTGTATAATTAAAATTCTTTAATAGGATTGTAGCTATAATCTCATCAAGGTACCAAATTATAATTAGGAGCTTCTTTGACTATCTGTACATCATGTACATGGGATTCTTTGATTCCAGCGTTAGTAATTGCTACAAATTTAGATTTAGTATGCAGTTCTGTAACCGAGCTTGCACCCACATAGCCCATTGAAGAACGTAATCCTCCTAATAGTTGGTGAATTACAGAATTTAGTGTGCCTTTATAAGGCACTCTTCCTTCTATACCCTCTGGTACTAATTTACCTTCTTCATTATTTGCTTCTTGAAAATACCTATCTGCTGAACCTTTACCCATAGCACCTAATGAGCCCATACCGCGGTATGATTTATAACTGCGTCCTTGATATAATTCAATTTCCCCGGGGGCTTCATCAGTTCCAGCTAAGAGTCCGCCAAGCATTACTGAAGAAGCACCAGCAGCTAAGGCTTTTGCTAAATCCCCAGAAAAACGGATCCCGCCATCAGCAATTAAAGGTACACCTGTGCCTTGTAAAAATTTTGCAACAGTATTAATAGCGCTTAATTGAGGTACGCCAACACCTGCAACAATACGAGTAGTACAAATTGATCCCGGGCCAATCCCTACTTTTACTCCATCGGCACCAGCTTCAATAAGGGCTTTAGCAGCTTCTGCGGTTACTATATTGCCGCCAATAACATCAATTGTTGAATAATTTTGTTTAATCCACTTTATTCGTTCAATAACAGCTTTTGAATGACCATGAGCAGTATCTACAACAATTACATCCACACCAGCATTTACTAATAAGCTAACTCGTTCTTCTGTATCATCACCAACACCTACAGCAGCACCTACTCTTAGTTGTCCAGAATTATTTTTATTAGCATTAGGAAAAATAATATTTTTAGTTAAATCTTTAACTGTAATTAAACCTTTTAATTCAAATTCATTATTAACCACTAATACACGTTCAATACGGTGTTTATGCATTAAGTTTTTAGCTTCTTCTATTGAACTACCTTCTTTAACAGTGACTAATTTTTCTTGTGGTGTCATAATATTTTTAATTGATTGAGAAAGGTTGGTTTCAAAACGTACATCACGATTAGTAATAATACCAACTAATTTGCCATTATCAATAACTGGGACGCCAGAAATTTTACTTTTTTTAGTGATTTCTAATAATTCTTTTACGCTTATATGGGAATTTACATGGATAGGGTCTTTAACAATACCAGCCTCATGGCGTTTTACTATAGAAACGCTATTAGCTTGTTGGCTTGGTGACATATTTTTATGGATTATGCCAATCCCACCTTCTTTAGCCAAAGCAATTGCCATTTTTGCTTTAGTAACAGTATCCATGGGAGCTGAAACAATAGGTATATTTAAAGTCAGATTTCTACTTAATTTAGTTTGAATAATAACGTCTTTAGGTAGAATTTGAGAATAACCTGGAATAAGTAAAACATCATCAAAAGTGTAGGCTTTTTCAAGTATATCTAGCATTTAAAAATCTCCAAAATATTTATTTATGATGAAATTCTTCGATAATTTCACTAAAATCTGTTACGTCTTTGAAACTTCTATAAATGGAAGCAAATCTTATATAAGCTATTTTATCTAATTTTGCTAATTCGGTCATTACCATATCGCCAATTAATCTACTTTCAATTTCTCTTTCGCCAAGTATTAGAATTTTTTGCCTAATTAAATCAATAGCATGGTCTACTAAAATTAGAGATACCGGTCTTTTATGTAAGGCTTTAATAAAGCTACTTCTTATTTTTTCTTCATCATATTCTTGCCTTGTTCCGCTAGACTTTATTACTGCGGGCATTTGCCATTCAATTTTTTCTAAAGTGTTAAATCGTTTATCACATGCAGAGCATTTTCGGCGTCTTTTAATTGAGAGTTTATCATCATTTATTCTTGTATCAATTACTTGGGTATCATCAGAACTACAAAATGGACATTTCATAAAGCCTCCCGAAAGTGCTTTTTGCATTCAATATTAATATTTTACATTAGAGGAAAACCTAATAACTCTCGTGATAAATAGTATTTTTCAGCTACTAATTTTGCAAGGGTTCTAATTCGGGCAATATAATTTGCTCTTTCAGTAACGGATATTGCACCCCTTGCATCAAGTAAATTAAAAGTATGGGCTGCACTTAAAATTAATTCGTAAGCAGGTAAAATTACGGGGTTGGTAACTTTAATATTTTCAAGTAATGATTTTGCTTGTTCTTCATAAGAGTTAAATTGTTCTAATAACCAAGATACATTGCTAACTTCAAAATTATATGTTGATTGTTCAACTTCGTTTTGATGAAAAACATCGCCATATTTGATAGTTTTCCCTTCTAGTGTTTTTGCCCAGGTTAGGTCGTACACATTATCTACATTTTGTAAGTACATAGCTAGACGTTCTAGACCATAAGTAATTTCACCAGATACTGGTTTGCAATCTAAGCCGCCTACTTGTTGAAAGTATGTGAATTGAGAAATTTCCATACCATCAAGCCAAACCTCCCAGCCTAAACCCCAAGCACCTAGGGTAGGATTTTCCCAATTATCTTCAATAAAACGAACATCATGCACTTTTAAATTAAACCCTAATTCAACTAACGACTGTAAATATAAATCTTGAATATTATTTGGTGATGGTTTTAATATAACTTGGAACTGGTAAAAGTGTTGCATTCTATTTGGGCTATCACCATACCGACCATCATTTGGTCTGCGAGAAGGTTGTATATACGCAGCAAACCAAGGCTCAGGGCCAATACTACGTAAGAATGTGGCTGGGTGTGATGTTCCGGCGCCCATTTCTTTATCAAAAGGCTGTAAAATAACACAGCCAACTTTAGCCCAATATTGTTCAAGAGTCATAATTATCTCTTGAAACGATAACAATTTATTTTTGTTTGTCATAATAAAATATTGTAAGTCCTAATGATAATAGGTGTAACTCATATTAAAGCAATAATTTTAACAAATCTCAAATAGTTACATACAATTAATTAGTATAATACTTTATTAACAAAAGAATAATTAAATAATAAGTTATTATGCTGCATCATGATTATTTAGTAATTTAAATTAAAATTTTTAAGCTCCTGTATCTACAAAATTTCTTGTATAAACAGATTTACGTAATAAGCCATTTTTTTCAAAAACACAAGCGAATAAATCTATATTTTTATTATTAAACTTTCCTATACCCATTTCAGAAAGAATATTAAGTCCAGCAATATTTTTAATATGACATCTTATAAAATTTAGTTGGTCATTGCCCAAATTATCTTCAATAATCTTTCCATTATCATTAATAAAATCAAGATTATTTTCATTAATATGGTATAACTGTATAAGCAAGTTACTTGCATGTGTTAGTGAACCCATACGATCTTTGGCAGACATACAGCCACCCATTATTGTAATTTCTTCAGGAAATTTAATGCTTAATATTCGAATCAGGGTGAATATTAATATTAATTTACCTCGGTATCTGAAGTTATTAAGATCTTGGGCTAATTCTTTTAATTTTATAAAAATTTTATAATCTTTGTCATCTTGTGGAATTTTTTCTTCGAAAAATTTCAAAAGATGCTTTAATTCGTAGTTAGATTCTGGAACCGTGCCAAATTGTTTAAGTCCGAATGAAGTACCGCACACTCCTATATATTTAGGGGTATCTATGTTTGAATTTCTTAATGTATCCATTGCACTTTTCATAACCTTAGTATGTGTTGCAAATATTTTTGGATTATTGTCTTTAGGGGTTTTAAATAACTTTAGCGGTTTAATATCTACTAGAAACTTTGTTTTTTCTGTTGTTATATTTTTTAATAAAATAGTTGCATTTTCTATCGATTTTTCATTATCTAATTGATATGATCCTGCTGTAAATAAACGATAGGTTTTTTCTATAGGTAGATTTTTTTCATCATCTATTATCACCTTTAAGTCTTGTTGGTTAACATTGATGCCTATAAATTCTTTTGCACGTATATCATGAAATATATTTTGATTATGTTGTGCGTTTGACGAGTGGGTATTTGTACCAATAGTTTTTATTTCACATTTAAAAATATTTCCATCTTTTGTTATACAGCTAGAATTTTGAACAAGTGTACGTTTGTTATTCTTTTGATAAGGATTAGATATTTTATATTTCGGAGAATTTATGGTAATCAATTGATTTGTTTTAAACGTTTCTCCATATATTTCAGTTTGAAATTCAATAAATGTTTTCCCAGTTAATTGTTTAAAGTTTGAATCCCAATTTTTAGTAGAGAAGATACGTTTTAAATTTATTTTTGCCCTGCGAACATTACTACTATGTATCTGCTTTTTTAAATCATCAATATCCTTGGCTAAAAAATAATCTTTCAATATATTACATACGTTAATTGGTGTGCTATTGACTAAATTAAAGTTTAACTTATTTAAAACAATTTTATTTTTTATACCAAATTCATTATATAACATGTTACTTATAACTTTATTTATTCTTGGCATCTGATTGCCAATATGATTATAAAGATTTTTGTTTATAGGTGAAAAAATAATACCACCATCAAGATTTATATGGTTTAAAATGGCATTTTTTTCTTGTAAATCTATAATTTTTTCAAAAATAGTTATATTATTTAATTTAACTTCAAATTTATTTATATTAAAGTTAGTTTTGATGTCTGCAGTAAATAAGCCAGATATCATTTTATAATTTAAATTAGCATCTTGAATTAATTTTTTTAATAAAAATAAACCACTATGGCTTTGTGAAATATTGGAATATTTATTAAATAATCCATTTATTTTAAAGATAAGAAACTCAAGGTCTA
>JACCDN011218982.1_pt1 | contig 15911 bp, 13 predicted proteins | sample 7441691 | NCBI WGS metagenome assembly JACCDN01 (sample SAMN15323439, study PRJNA562643) | freshwater metagenome | isolation source: river surface water | place: USA:Blue River Watershed | collected 2017-08-16
CCTACAGCGTCTCCGCCGACGGCTCCGTCGTCGTCGGGTACAGCAATAACCCTAACGAGGGCCGAGCATTCCTCTACGCCCATCGCGTGATGCTGGACGTGCAGGACTGGCTGGGCTCCGTCGGTGGCGTCAGCTCGACGCTCTCTACCTCGCTCGACCTCGCCCGCACCTTCACGGAAGGCGCGCACCACCGTCCGCTCGCCGAACTCGGCCGCGGCAAGTCCTATTGGGTGACGGGCGATGTCGCCGGTAGCTCCCGCTCGCGCGACCTGATCACGCGCTCCGGCGAGGCCGGGGTGACCTTCGAGCCCTGGACCAACGTCCTCGCGGGCGTCGGCGCCGGCTACGGCCGCCAGGACCAGCAGCTCCTCAACGACGGCTCGGCTTCGACCTACGGCCAGTATCTCGTCGGCGAACTGGACTTCCTCCTCGCCGACGGCGGCATCCTCTCGGTCCTCGTCTCCTCCGGTGACTGGCAGAACGAGACCGACCGCGGCTACGTGACCGGCGGCGGCGTCGATTACTCCCACGGCGAAACCGACATCAAGAGCACCTCTTTCCGCGTGCGCTACGATACGCCGACCCTGACCCAGGCCCTGGGCGCCGACCTCAAGGCCTACGTTTCCTACGGCCAGAGCCGCTCTCGTGCGGACGGCTACGACGAGACCGGCGGCTCCTACGCGGGCAGCTTCAGCGAGATGGAGCAGACCGCCAAGGAAGGCCGCCTCGGCGTCGCCGCCACCCGCAAGCTCGGCGAGAAGCTCCGCGGTCGACTTTCGGCCGAGTGGGTCCGCCGCTTCGACCGCGACCAGGCTGCCATCACCGCCACCGACATCACCAGCACCCTCGACCTCACCCTCCCGGGCGCGGCCGTCGTACGCGACCAGGCCCGCTTCGGCTTCGACCTCGACTACCTGATGGATGCCAAGACGACCCTGTCCTTCACGGTCCATGCCGCCGGCCGCGGCGAAGTCGCCGACGTCTCCGGCGCGGTCAGCCTCCGCCGCGCGTTTTAACAGGTAGGGTCGGGACTGCGTACCGAACTAGCAAGCCGCCCACCCGGGCGGCTTTTTTGTTTCCGGCAGGGACGCGATGACATCGCGTCCGCCCCCTGCGGAGGGCGCGGCGTAGCCACGCCCCTACCCTTCGGCCTCCATGCGGCGGCCGAATACCTAGGTCAGCACGCAGTGCTGACCCTACCACGATGCAACGGATGCGATGTCATCGCATCCCTACCCTCTGGGCCTCTCCTGGGTCGTCTGCCTCCCTTGCCAACGTGTCAACTGGCCAACTGACGGTCTTTTCCATTCAGCCCTCTATTCAGCCCTCAACGCAGTCCTCCACTCAGCCCTCTCACTTGTCTCCCTTGCCCCCGTATCAACCAGCCAACCCTTCCCCCGCCCCCGCCTTCAAAGCGACTGTTTGTAAGATTAATACGACATCCCCGCCGGAAAGGGTTTGCCCTCGCCGACGTCGGAAGCGACAAAACCGCACCCATGAAGCACCTAGCTACTGCCTTCCTCCTTGCCGCCGCGGCGGCCGCCCACGGACAAACCTACACCGACCTTGGCACGCTCGGAGCAGGGGGGTTTTCCAGGGCTTATGCCGTGAGCGCCGACGGCGCCACGGTGGTCGGTGAATACAACGGCGCGGGAGGGACCTTGGGCTTCATCTGGACCCAGGCCAACGGGATGGTGAACCTCGGTAATCTCGGGACTAACTACACCATCGCCTACGGGATCTCCGGGGATGGCAATGTCGTCGTCGGACAAAGCTACAACGGCGCTTACACCCGGGCCTTTCGCTGGACCCAAGGCGGCGGCATGGTCGACCTCGGTCACCTTGGCGGAGGCTATTCTATCGCTTATGGCGCATCTTTCGACGGTTCCGTGATCGCCGGCCACAGCTTCAACGGATCAGCAAATGAAGCCTTTCGCTGGACGCAGGCCGGCGGCATGGTCTCCATCGGGGTCATTGCCGGCGGTTCCTACTCGCTGTCCAGTGGCATCTCCGCAAATGGCTCGGTGATTGTCGGTGAAAGCGATTCGGGTAGCGGCTTCGTCCGCGCCTTCCGCTGGACGCAGGCCGGCGGCATGGTCGACCTCGGCAGCTTCAGCGGTGGCATTTTCTCACGCGCCCGCGGCGTCTCCGCCGACGGCTCCACCGTCGTCGGCATCAGTGAAAACGGGAGCAACTACAGCGCCTTCCGTTGGACCCAAGCCGGCGGCATGGTTAGCTTGGGCGCGATGCCCGGAGGCAACTACTCTGAAGCCTTCGCCGTATCGGCTGATGGTTCCGTGGTCGTCGGTGATGGCAACACGGCTAGCGGCACCCGCGCGTTCCGCTGGACCCAAGCCGAGGGCATGGTCGCCCTCGGCACGCTCGGCGGAAACTTCTCCCGCGCCTACGGAGTCTCCGCCGACGGATCGGTCGTCGTCGGCATGAGCCAGCTCGCCAATGGAGATTTTCGCGCATTCCTCTACACCAACCGCGTGATGCTGGACGTGCAGGACTGGCTGGGCTCCGTCGGTGGCGTCAGCTCGATGCTCTCGACTTCGCTCGACCTCTCCCGCGCCCACCTCGAAGGCGCGCACCACCGCCCCCTCGCCGAACTCGGTCGGGGCAAGTCCTATTGGGCCACGGGCGACATCGCCGGCAGCTCGCGCTCGCGCGACCTGATCACGCGCTCCGGCGAAGCCGGCGTGACCTTCGAACCTTGGACCAACGTCCTCGCGGGCGTCGGTGCCGGCTACGGCCGCCAGGACCAGCAGCTCCTCAACGACGGCTCGGCCTCGACCTACGGTCAGTATCTCGTCGGCGAACTGGACTTCCTCCTCGCCGACGGCGGCATCCTCTCGGTGCTCGTCTCCTCCGGTGACTGGCAGAACGAGACCGACCGCGGCTACGTGACCGGCGGCGGCGTCGACTACTCCCACGGCGAAACCGACATCAAGAGCACCTCTTTCCGCGTGCGCTACGATACCCCGACCCTGACCCAGGCCCTGGGCGCCGACCTCAAGGCCTACGTTTCCTACGGCCAGAGCCGCTCTCGTGCGGACGGCTACGACGAGACCGGCGGCTCCTACGCGGGCAGCTTCAGTGAGATGGAACAGACCGCCAAGGAAGGCCGCCTCGGCGTCGCCGCCACCCGCAAGCTCGGCGAAAAGCTCCGCGGCCGTCTCTCGGCCGAATGGGTCCGCCGCTTCGACCGCGAGCAGGCCGCGATCACCGCCACCGATATCACCAGCACCGTGGACCTCACCCTCCCGGGCGCGGCCGTCGTGCGCGACCAGGCCCGCTTCGGCTTCGACCTCGACTACCTGATGGATGCCAAGACGACCCTGTCCTTCACGGTCCATGCGGCCGGCCGTGGCGAAGTCGCCGACGTCTCCGGCGCCATCAGCATCCGCAAGGCATTTTAACAGGTAGGGACAGCACCACGTGCTGTCCTAGCAAGCCGCCCACCCGGGCGGCTTTTTTGTTTGAAGACATCGACGCAAAGGGAGACCGGAAACCGGATGATTGGCTGGGGATATTCCGCCATCGATTCAGTCCTCTGTCATCGACTCAGCCATCTATCTTCCCCCCTTGCCCCCGTGTCACCGTGCCCACGTGTCCCCTCCCCGCGCGCTCTTAAGCGCGCGCGGTCGCATCCACCAACAACCACGCCCAGGTCGCGACGACACCTTCGGGTCGCGCGTTGATCCGGTCGTAATCACGGAGGAGGGACTTGAGCTCGGTCGGCGAGAAACGGGGCTCTCCGGTCACGCCGCTACGATGCAGATGACGGAAGAACTCGAGGGCGTTCGGGTAGATTACCTCTGACTCGAGCACGCCGTGCGCGTGAACGTCGAACTTGGCTCCTTTGAGCAAGGCGAGCCACTGGGCTTCATCGCGCCAACGCACGGGGCCTTCGCCGATGAGGTCACGCAGTTCGTTCAGGCAAGGATCGCACGGCACGCCGAGGAGCAGTCGTCCGCCCGCCGGCAGAGCCGCATGCCAATGCTTGAGCACGGCGGCGGGATCGGCGGCCCAGTGAAGAAGCCCCGTCGAGGCGAGCGCGTTGGCCTTCTCGATCGGCCCGAAGGCATTGTGTACCGACCAGTTGGCGGCGGGCACGGACTGACGGCCGATCTCGACCATCGCAGGGGAGGCGTCGGTGGCGTCGACGTTCACGCCCTGCGCGAGCAATGCCGAGGTCAGGAAGCCCGTGCCGGCGCCGAGCTCGGTGACGCGCGCGCCGCGACGGAACGGAGCGAAGGCCGCCAGCGCTTCGGCGAAACGCTTCTGAGGCGCGGCGTGCGCGCCGTAGCTCTCGGCTCGGTCGTCGAAGCGCATGGGGTCAGGGGGCGAGGAACTCGCGCAGGTCGTGTCCGAGTCCTTCCACAGTCTGGCAGCCCACGATGGCTTGGCAAACGCCGTCGGCGTCCAAAAGCGTGTCCTGGTCGCCCACATAGGCTTCCCAGCCGGGATTGAGCCCGTGGAGGCCGTAGGTGATCAGCGAGATGCCCGCAGGCTGGGCGAGGATATCCAGACCGGCCTGCAGATACTCCTTTTCGTAAGGTAAAGCGTCACCGGCCATGGGAGGCAGCCCGGCACGCTTACGGAAATCAGCCAAAGCCGCCGGAGCATCGGTGTCGATCCAGCGGCGCAGCCACTTGACCTGGGTCTCGGTATGCTTGCCGCACTTGCCGTGCTCGGAGCAGAACGACGTGAACGGAGCGAAGAGCAGGACCTTGGCCGGGAATTTCACGCCCCGGGCGCCTGCCTCGAGGACGAGGTGCGCGCCGAGCGACCACGCGATGACGGCGTCGCAGCCGGTCAGGTTCTCCGCCGCGCCCATGACGGGCGGGTAGATCAGATGCTCGGCGTCCGGCGCATGCGCCAGCGCGAGGGCCTTCATCTCCTCGAGCGAGACACCCCAACCGCCAAGCCAGCCGATCTTCATGCGGAGACGCCCTTCAAGGCGGAGACAAAGGAGGAAAGCACGGCGGGAGAAAGGCCTCGGCGGAGCGAGATGCGGATGCGTCCGGTGCGTACGGGCACGGTCGGCGGACGGATGGCGGACACCATGAAGCCGGCGGCGCGGAGCGCAGTGGCGTATTTCAGGGTGACGTCGGAGTCGCCCAGGATGAGCGGGATGATCGGCGAATCTCCCGAGGGCACAGCGAAGCCGGCTTCGACCAGCCCGTCGCGCCAGGCATGCGAGAGCGCGGCGAGTTCGGCGCGTTCGGCCGACATGCCTTTCACGCTTTCGACGGCCGCAAGGGCGGCGGCGGCGCACGAGGGTGCGAGATAGGTCGAGTAGACGAATTCGCCGGCGAAATTGATCAGGGCATCGCGGACTTCCGGGGCATGCGAGAGCACGTAAGCACCTTGGGAGCCGAGTCCCTTGCCGAGGGTGCCGACGACGATGTCCGCGGCGGCGAAAGCACCCTGCGCTTCCTGCAGGCCGGAACCAGTCGCGCCATACCAGCCCGTCGCATGGGCTTCGTCCAACACCCAGCAGAAACCGAAACGCTTACGGAGCGAAGCCAGACGCTTCAGGTCGGGGCTGTCGCCGTCCATTGAGTAGACGCTCTCGGTGACGACGAAGATGACGCCATCCAAGGCGGGCTCTTCGTGCAGCATCAGCTCCAGCGCATCGAGGTCGTTATGGGCGAAGCGACGTAGGCGGGCGCCCGAGGCCATGATGCCGTCCAGCATGCTCGCGTGGACGAGTCGGTCGGCGAGGATGACATCGCCCTTCTTGGGCAGGCCGCCGAGCACGGCGGAGTTGGCCGCGAAGCCGGTGTTCATCACCAGGCCGTGTGCGTAGCCCTGCCAGGCGGCGAGGGTCTGCTCGAGCTTCTGATGGATCTCGGTGTAACCGGTGACAAGCGGCGAGGCGGACGCCGAAGCGCCCCATTCCTGAAGCGCGGCCACGCCGGCGGCGATGACGGCCGGATCGTGGGAGAGCCCGAGGTAATCGTTGTCGGCGAGGTTGACCCGCTTGTCCGAAGAGGCCCGGGCCGTCAGCTTGCGGCGCAGCGACGACCCTTCGCGCTGGGCGAGGGACTGGCGCAGGCGCTGCAGCAGGGCTTCGTTCACCGCGGCAGGAAGTGGAAGCGGGCGGACTTTTCGCCTCGACCGGACTCACCGAGCAGCGGGATCCACGAGGCGGCGAGGCCGGCGCGGTTCGAAGCGGCGACGTCCTTGGAAGGCTTCTTGATCGCGTTGAGCCAGACGCCGATGGGGCCGTCGTAACGGCGACGCAGGTAGGCGATCGAGAGGCGGGCCTGGTTGATCGCGCCCAGGCGGTCTTCGACGACCACGATGACGACGGTCGGCTTGATCGCCGCGGCGAAATCCGCCCAGTCCTTGCCCTTGGCGTCGAGCGGCACGGCCACGCCGCCGGCGCCTTCGACGACGCGGCACGGGGCATGCGGAACGGCCTTATAAAGCTTCAGCAGCAGGGCGAGATCGAGGGCCTTGCGGGCCTTCTTCGCCGCCGCGAGCGGGGCGATCGGATCCGGCAGCGAGATCAAGGTGTGCGGCTCAGCCCACTTACCCGCGGCCTTCGGGGCGTCGGAGGGACGACCATGGCCCGCGCCCGACTCCACCGGCTTGATGACCTGGGTGAAACCATCGCGGGAGAGACGACGCGCGAGCAGACCGGAGACGTGAGTCTTGCCCACGCCCGTGTCGCTGCCGGTGACGAAGACGACGGCCATGTTACTTGCAGCCGCAGCCGCCGGTACCGCAGGACTCTTCGGCCGCGTTGGCGGCGGCGAACTCGGCGACGCTCGGCCATTCGGCCGGCTTGGCGTCGGCCGGGGCGACCTCGCCGCGGTGGATGCGACGGGCTTCGTCGGGGTGCATCGGGTGCAGGCCGAGACGCTTCATGAGGTTCATGTCCTCTTCGATGTCGGGGTTACCCGTGGTGAGGAGCTTCTCGCCGAGGAAGATGGAGTTGGCGCCGGCGAGGTAGCAGAGGGCCTGCGTCTCGTCGTTCATGCTGGCGCGGCCGGCGGAGAGGCGGACCATCGCCTTGGGCATCAGGATGCGGGCGACGGCGACGGTGCGGACGAACTCGATCGTGTCCACGAACTTGCGGCCGGCGAGCGGCGTGCCTTCGACGGCCACGAGGGCGTTGATCGGCACGGAGTCCGGCTGAGGGTCGAGCTGCGCGAGCTCGACGAGCATCTTGAGGCGGTCGTCGACCGTCTCGCCCATGCCGATGATGCCGCCGGAGCAGACCTCGAGGCCGGCCTTGCGGACATTCGAGAGCGTCTGGAGGCGGTCGTCGTAGGTGCGGGTGGTGATGATCTTGGAGTAGTGCTCGCGCGAGGTGTCGAGGTTGTGGTTATACACGTCGCAACCGGCCTGCTTGAGGCGGGCGGCCTGCGCTTCGCTGACCATCCCGAGGGTGCAGCAGACTTCGAGGCCGAGTTCCTTCACGCCGGAGACGGTGTTCAGGACGCTGTCGAACTGCTTGCCGTCGTTCACGCGGCGCCAGGCGGCACCCATGCAGAAACGGGTCGCGCCGCCGGCCTTGGCCTTACGGGCGTCGGCGAGGATGGCCTGGGTCTCCATCAGGGCTTCGCTCTCGAGACCGGTCTGGTTGTGGATGGACTGCGGGCAATAGGCGCAGTCTTCGGGGCAGGCGCCGGTCTTGATCGACTTGAGCGTACAGAGCTGCACGCCGGCCGGATCCTGGTTGGCCTGGTGGACTTGCTGAGCCTTGAAGATCAGCGTGTTGAGCGGCAGGTCGTAGAGCGCTCGGGCTTCGGTGAGGTTGGGCATATGTAAGGTGGTAGCGGTTAGCGGTTGGCGGTTAGGAAAGTTACTTCAGGTTCGGCAGGACTTCATCCATCGCGAGACGGACGGCGCGGACGAGGTGCTTCACTTCGTCGGCTTGGATGGAGATCGGCGGGACGAACAGGATTGAATCACCGAGCGGTCGGATGATGAGGCCGTGACGGCGGGCCGCCAAGGCGACCTGGAAACCCGCGCGGGTGTCGGTCGGCCAGCGATCGGCGGAGGCGGGCTTGAATTCGACGGAACCGGTGAGCCCGAGCTGACGGAACGCACGCACGTGCGCGTGTCCCGCGAAGGCGGCCTGCATCTCACGACCGAGCAGCGTGGCGCGCTCGGCGACCTGACCCGAGGCCAGCATGGGCTTCAACTTGCGTAACGACGCGCGGGCGACGGCGCAGGCGAGCGGGTTGCCCGAGAAGGTGTGTCCGTGGAAGAAGGTCTTTCCTTCGGAGAACTTACCGAGGAACGCGGCGTAGATCCGTTCAGAGGTCAGCGTCGCGGCCAACGGTAGGTAGCCGGCGGCGAGACCCTTTGCGAGGCAGAGAAAGTCCGGGACGACGCCTTCGCGCTCCGAAGCCGTCAGGGCGCCGAGGCGACCGAAGCCGGTGAAGACTTCGTCGAGAATGAGGTGCACGCCATGCTGGCGGCACAGGGCGGCGACGGCTTTGACGAAGCCGGCAGGCTGCTGGACCATGCCGGCGGCGCCTTGGACGACGGGCTCGAGGATGACACAGGCCGTCGTGGCGGCATCACGCTCCAGCATGGCCTTCAGCGCGGCGAGCGACGCCGAGGCGTCGGAACGGGCGACCTGGCCGGCGCATTCGGAATGGACCGGCGCGGGGAAAGTCTGGGCGGCGAAGAGCCAGGGGTTGAAGCGACGGTGGAATTCGGAGCGTTCGCCGACGGCCATCGTGCCGAAGGTATCGCCATGGTAGGCGCCTTCCATCGAGATGACCCCTCGCTTGGCTTCCTGGCCGACGAGTTGCCAATACTGGAACGAAAGCTTGAGGGCGACTTCGATGGCGTTGCTGCCGTTATCCGTATAGAAGCAACGCGGCAGCGCGCCGCCCGTCAGTCCGGCGAGATCTTCGGCGAGCTCGGTGGCGACCGGGTGGTTCAGGCCGAGGAGCGTCACATGGGCGACCTGTTCGAGCTGCTCGCGCAAGGCGCGGTTCAGGTCGGGGTCGTTATGCCCGTGGACGTTCGTCCAGACCGAGGCGTTACCGTCGAGGTAGCGCTTCCCTCCCCCGTCGATCAGCCAGTTGCCCTCGCCGCGGACTAGATGGAGACGGGGGTTGTCCTGATACTCCCGCATCTGGGTAAACGGATGCCACCCGAAGCGCCGGTCGGCGGCATCGAGGGCGTCCGTAGCGGACGAAGCGGCTGCGGTGGCAGTCGGCACACCCCCGTTCTAGGGGGCTTGGGGGCTATTGTTAAGCCCGAAGTAGGGGGAGGTTTACAATGACCTGGACCCTGATTGGAAGCGGTTGGCGGTTAGCGAGACCAAGACCCAAGGGGAGACCGGAAAGCATGAGGCAGGTATTCTCGGGTGGCGGGTGGCAGCGCAGGGTGGCAGGTGGCGGGACTTATCCATTCAGCCCTCCATTCAGTCCTCAACGCAGACCTCTACTCAGTCCTCCCTGCGTGCCTCCCTTGCCCACATGTCACCGTGCCCACATGCCCCCGCTTACCGAGCTTTTACAGGCGGATGCGATGTCATCGCATCCCTACCAATCCCGATCACTAAGCCAAACCCCTCAGCCCCAACCCGCGGACTGAACTTGAGATGTCATGGCGAATAACAATGCTCTCTTCATGCGACTCTCCCCTTCGCTCGCCCTTCTTGCTGCGTCTCTGCTCATCGCTACGACAACTTCGTTCGCCGCTGACAACGCACCGCTGGCGACTCAGTTCGACAAAGCCCGGAAGCTCGTGGGCAGCCTCGCGGACAAGAAACTCCCGAAGCCCGCGTCCTTCGGCGAAACAGAGCTTGATCTCTTCGATGCGATGGCGAGCGGCGTGGTGCCGGTCGATCCGGCCTTCTGCGAGCGTATCAAGCTGATTGAAATCACCGACGACCTGCTGCCCGTATTGAAGGAGCCCATGCCCGGCTTCAGCGAGTCCACAGATCAGCTCAACGGAAGCCTGCTCGCCTGCCGCCTCTTTTCCCTGCGCGGGCAGCTGCTTTGCCAGCAAGGGAAAGTCGCCGAAGGCCAGGCCTGGATGATGAAGCCCCGCCAGATGGCCCGGCGCTCCGGCAATGACCAAAGCCTCATCCACCTGCTGACCGCGATCGCCATGGATGCCATCGGACAGCAGGCGGCCGCTAATTACGCCGAGGTTTGGTCCGAGTCAGACCGACTGGCCTACACGAAAGCATCGGAAAGCCTAGCGTCCATGGGAGACCTACGGACCGCCTTACGCCAAGACCAAGATACGCTCCCAGCGAACATCCGGATACGCACGCTGATCACGACATTCAAGTCGTTCACCCCCGCGCAGCAAAAGGAGCATATCGAGAAACTTGGCGGAGATTGCCTGGGCAAGGATCAGGAAGGCCAAGTGCGCGACCGCCGCTACCAGGCCCTGATTGCCAACCTGACGATCGAAAGCTGGGACGCCCTGCTCGCGCGCATGGCCACCGAACTCACACCTCTGAATATGGAGAAGATCAAAGCCTTCGCAGCCCGCAACGCCGAGGCGATGAAACAGGTCGAAGCAGAAGAAGCGAAACCCACCGCCCTCTCCGAACAGAAAGCCGAATCCCTCTATCGCGTAATCATGGGTCCGGGAATCACCGGCATCGCCCGTAGCCGGCTGAACCTGGAACTGAAAGCCAAACTGCTCACCCTCGCCATGCGCAAGGGCACGGCCCTGACGGAGACGGACTTTGCCGACCTGCGGACCGCCGACGGCAAGCCCTTGAAGTTCGGCCAGTACGAAGGCGTCAAAGCCATCGTCGCGCCCGACACCTACGCCCCGCTCCTCGTCATCGGTCCGATGAAGTGAGCCGGGCCTGAAGCCTAGCCGGCGACCGCACGCAGATAAGCGTCCAGCTCACCGAGCCGCAGATCCTGCCAGCGATCGGACTCCAGCCGAGAGACGGTCGATTGCGTCACGCCCATACGACGGGCTACTTCCGCCTGAGTAAGCCCGGCTGCCTGCCGGCGAGCCTCTAGCATCGCGGTGAAATCCGTGTCCGCGACCTTCTGCCGCAAAGACGCCACCGCCTTCGGAGCATAGCCCAGGCTTGCCGCGAGCGTGAAGACATCGCGGTGCGTGCGGGATTTAGTCGTGCGCGTCGCCATGTCCTGATTTGAACCGCTGAACCCAATCGTGGCAATATGCAATATCTGCATATTGACTTTGTTTGTCACCCTGCCGCAAAAGCCAGACCTTCGCATTCGGATGGTCCAACCAGAGATAAAGCCTGACGGCCGCCAGGTTGCCCTTGGTCCCCTGATCGACCGCGAGGACTCCCCTGCCCTCGGGATGCACCCAGCCTGGCAAATGAAAGCCGGGAGCGATCGCAGGGTTATTCAGCCAACGATCAAGGAATTGCTGGAGTCTCGCCAGCGAGGCATCGCAACTGGCCTCATGCCGTTTGCGACAACGGCGGAAGCTACGTTCAAATTCCTCCGTTGATTCCAAACTCCAAGGCGCCGGCATGACCAGAGCGTCTTCGGCGGCAACTTTGCCTCAAGGCAGGGAATCCCTCAGAAATCCGTCACCCCGGGTTTCTCTTCCGAATGATGAATGAAGACGGGCGAAACCTCTCGCCCGCACCTTCAAAGAGTCACGCAGATGAAACTATAGATGAATGCGCCGTCTTCGTCTTGCAGCCTCTCCGCAAGCACCTCATCGCGCTGACCGCGGGTCGAGGTCTGATGCTTGACCAAGAACTGCCTTTCGCAGACCCGCGCCCCGGGCCTGGCCGAAAGTTCTAAGCCGCGCCAGATTCTTTCATGCAAAGATGGAGTCGCGTAGGATGAGAAGTCGGAGACCGAGAAAGCGTCGTACGCCCCGCGCGACTCCGGCTCTTCCAGCAGCGCGGCCAGGTCCTGCGTGACGATGGTGATTCGGTCAAGGCGTGCCTTTATCGTCTCATAATGTTCCGGCGAGAGATGCAATGGCAGCGCGCCCGCCGGGTCGTAGCGCCCGCTCAGCATCAGTGAAAGATACGGGGTGTCCCTGAATAACCTTGTCCGCGCGACGTGGGCGAAGCGCGCATGGAGATAGCCCGCGACATCGAAGTCCGCAGGCACGTTGACGACTCCGGGTTCGCGCAGCACATAGCGCCACAACCAACGCTGTGAGATCGCCCTCAGGAATCCACGCCAGACGCGGTTATCCCACTCCTGCCGCCAAAGCTCCTGTTGCTCCGCCAAGGCTCGGCATGCGAAGAGACGACGCAGCAGATCCCTGCGTCCGAAGGTGAGACGGGCGAACATCCGCATGAATGACTCCCACCTTCCGCAGTAGAGGACGCCTTGCGCGATTTTTGCGGACTGGGCGTCCCAATAGGCGCGCGCAGATGGCGAAAGCGCCGGAGCGAGACGCGCGTAAGTGGATCGACGGCACGCCCCATCTCCCGGACGGAGGCCGATGAACACGGCGAATTCGTCGTATTCCAATCCCCGATAAGCCGCCATCTTCAGCTCAAGGAGATGATTCTGCGTCGCGTTGAAATCGACGGCTAAGACGGACTGAGGGTCACCTAGCAGGAGCTCCAGCGGACGGGCTCCGCTCGCCGTGATGCAAAGCACCCGGGAGCGCACGTCGAGACGCAGGGCGGCCAGCTCCGAGGCCCCGTCTTCGTTCGCCGCCGAATAGTTTATGTCGCTGAAGAAGGAATTAATATTCGTGGAGGGTTGGACGGACATGGATCCGAAGGTCAATCACGCCCGCCGGAGGAGACGAATCGGCTCGCCGCCAGGCGGCAGTGCGTCGGCAGGATATGTAGGTCACGCTCCATGCCGCAGGCCTTGGCGGCCAAGTACAACCGACGGAGCATCCGGGTGGTCTCCGCCGCCTGACCCAGCGACCGGAATCCGAAGAACGCCGCCGGACCGCGCTGCCAGCCCGAGGTGAGTTCGCGTTCATCCCAGACGGCGTCACCACAGAGCAAGACCAGCGCCGATCGGCCGGCCAGCTGGGTCTGGAACAAGACGCCGTAATGGCCGAGGGCGTGCCCAGGAAGATCGACCGTCGCCAACGAGCCATCCCCGAAGACATCATGGCAACGCCCGTCCAGTTCGGCGAGAAAAGGCCATCGATCCACAGGCAAGGCCATCAGGGGGGCGGCTTCCACGTCGCGAAGTCGCGAGGAGAAAGGTTCGCCCGGCCGGCCAGGAAGATCGTCAGGAAATTGGCCGACCAAGACACCCTTGAGCGGAGCGCAGGCGGAAAGGGCTTCTTGCCGGACCGCCTCATGCGAAGAAAAAGGCCGCCACACCAAGGCCTCCGGCACGTCGAGAAGCCCTCCGGTATGATCCGCATGCCAATGTGAAAGCAGCAGATGATCGACCTTCCTTCCTGCCAGCCTCGAGATCACTGACCTCCCCTGTGGAATCGTGGCGGGCGTAGCCCAGCGGTAAACCGAGGCCAGGCGAGGGGCGGCGCAATCATGGAAACGCGGGGCGTAGCCGACGTCGAAGAGCACGCTTCGCCCGGGCAGGCGAAGCGATCCAACGTAGGCACGATGCTCGGCCTTAGCCCAACCGGCCTGAAGGTGTGAGAAGAAGCCGCGCGCCTCGAACGATCCGGTATTCCACCATTCGAAATCCCAGTTGACGGACAAGGCGTCGCGGCAGGACACCGGGCTCATCGGACGCCTCCTTTGGGACGCATGATCGAAAGTTCAGGCAAGACGCCACGCTGGGTGAACTCCGCCCAGGAGGCGAAGGCATTTTCGACCGAAAGAAGCGGCTCGTAGCCGAGATCCCTCCTGATGGCGTCGATGCAAAGCGTACGGCTGCGGCAGAGGAGCTCCGCCGTGTAGAGACTCACGCGCGGCTCGACCCGCAGGGGCCGGCAGAGGAAATCCCCCGCTCGGCCGATTCCCCTCAGCAGGCTGCCCGGGAGATGGAACGGCCGGAGTTCCTGCCCTGCCGCCTGCCCGGCGAGCCGGATGAGTTCGCCCAGACGACGATCATCTCCGTCGGAGACATTCCAGATGCCGTCGCCCACGGAGTCCGGCGCTTCGGCGGCAAGCAGTACGGCATGGGCGAGGTTGGATGCGGCGGTCATCGAGGCCAAAGCCTCGGGCGCCGGCAAAGGAAACCTGCCGCCTAATCGACGCGCCACCTTGAGGATGCGGGGAAGGACGCCCGAGTCGTAGGGACCATAGACCCCCCGCGGACGGATGATGCGGATCGCGGGTCCCTGGCCGCGCCTGGCCCAGAGCATCGCCTCGCTCAACGCCTTGGAATCCGCATAAGGATGGATGCCCGGCGGCGTGGCCGGGACTCCGTCGGTCAGGCCGAGCTGATCGCGGCAAGCAAACAAGACGGAGGCGGAAGAAACGGAGACGAAAGTGCGGGCACCGCATTCGCGCGCGTGCGCCCAGGCGTCCTTGGTCCGGTCGACGTTCGCCGACACATAATCAGCCAAAGATCCGACGAGGTCGACCTTGCCGGCGCAATCGATGACGGCATCGAAACGCCCCTCGGGCGGGTTGCCCTCCGCCTGGAAGACCGGCAGACGTTCCGGAGAGACGCGCCGCGCCATCTCTATCACCTGACCCGCCGCCTCAAGATTCCGCCCCGTGAAGACCGTGTCGTATCCGGAAAGCAGCGAGCGCCAGACCACGTGTCGGCCGGCGAAACCCGTCCCGCCTCGTACCAGCACCCTCATGGCTTGTCGGCGACCACGGTCAGTTCGGTCGCTCCGATGAGCAAGCCGGCGCCCGTGCCGAGCAGCAAGATGCGGTCGCCATGCCGAAGTCGTCCCGAATGGTAGAGCGAGGCCAGGCCCTCCGGCATGGAAGCCGCGACCTGATTGCCGAACTCCTCGAAGCGGACCACCAGCCGCTCAGGGGAGATATTCAGCCGACGTCGCATGAGTTCGATGGCTTCACGGCTCGCCTGATGAGGCACGACCCAGTCCGCCACGGAGGGGTCCACGCCACCCTGTGAGACGAATCTCTCGATGAACCCTTCCATGTTGCGCGAGGCGGCCTGAAAGAGGGACCGTCCGTTCATGGAGAATTTTCCGTAACCTACGGCGCCGAAGGGATCCTTCGTTCCGCCGCCTCGGACCACGCAGGCTTCGGATGATTCAGTGTAGCTTTCGATCAGCTGGGTCTTGATCGCCAAGAGCGTCTCGCCCTTTTCCGGCGACCTATCCGGCACGATCCACGCGGCAGCGGCACCGGCGCCGAACAACGCCGCAGAATGTGGCTCGGACCAATCAAGCCCGATCAGCGGATCTTCCGCGCTGGCGACCAAGGCGGGACAGCCTGAAGCATCGACACCCGGCCCGACCAGCTGAAGGGCGGCGAGGAAAGAAAGGCAGCTGGCGTTGATGTCGGAACACTGCACGGAAGGCGGGAGCGAGAAACGAGCGTGCACGCTGGCGGCATTGGTCGGCATCGCCCGCCAGGGCACGGCCTGGGCGCCGATCAGCCAGCGCGCGGAGCGGAGTTCCGCCGAGCCTAAGCCGAGCCGGGAGACGGCATCGCAGGCCAGGTCGACCTGCGAAACGCCTGCGGGCGCCCGATGCCTGGTATGTCCAGCCCCCGCGGCGAGAGCCTTCTCGACGCTCCAACCGGCGCGTCTCGCCAGCTCCTCGACGGACTCGGGTACGGTCAGCCTCTGGGCAGCAACGCGGGGGATCATCGCCATGGGGGTGATTGATACGGGCGGTGCGTGACATAGCCAACCCAATAGAGTCCTCCGCCGTCATCCCGCGGATTGATAAAAATGATATGACGTATCCTCCCGCGCACGAAAAAGGCGCCGGGGTTCGGCGCCTGATTCGTCGGTAAACCTGACGGTTTATTCGAAGTCGTAGATCTTGACCGAATCCCAGTAGGCCTTGCAGTCGGCGATGAACGCCTGGTGGATCGGGTCGATCTGGTAGGCGTCATGGTCGGCGTGGTTCTTGAAGAC